>JAABUL010005305.1_pt1 | contig 16189 bp, 11 predicted proteins | sample 5559151 | NCBI WGS metagenome assembly JAABUL01 (sample SAMN10711876, study PRJNA513368) | rock metagenome | isolation source: Antarctica rocks | place: Antarctica: Victoria Land, Pudding Butte sud | reverse complement strand
TAGTAATCGCCTCTATAGTATAATAGTCTAATAGATCGCGCTATTATCGTAAACGTTCCTTATAGGCTCGAGTAGTACGTAGCGCCGTCTATAACTTCTCTAGTTCTATAAGTAGGGAATCTTACGTCGATCGAGCGTCCTTTATTCCTTAATCGAGCTTCTCTTTCTTAGAACGAAGACGCGAAAACTCTAACTAAGTAATCCGGACGTCGTATATCTAATTACGACCTAGATACTTACTATATTTACTAGAGCGTAAATAAACTTAATATACCTAATAATAGCGTACGTAGGTACTATATTTTCGGACTATTACTTCTCCCTTAGAGGTAATAAATTCGGCTAGGTATTTTTAACGGACGGTACTAGAAGGGTTCGACTCTTTTAGTATCGTAAGAAGATATACGAATAACGAATAACGAGAAAAGGGAAATATAGCTATATAGCTTAGGGCGAGCTAGGCTAGAAGGGGGATAGTATTACGAGTATAATATAGGATACACGGGTTTAGGGTAGAATAAGGACTACTCTATCTTATAGCTTTAGCTAAGATAATAGAGTAGCTAACGTAATCTATACTCTATACTCGCTCTATAGAATAGAGTAGGAGAATACTATAGAGTAACTTATAATTACTTAGGTATATAGGAACTAAGGATATCTTCGATATACTTATATTTAACTTATATTATAATCTTACTAAAAGGTCTATAACTATTTATAGTATATTCGAGTTATCTTACCTAAATACCTATTACTACCTACTCTTTAAAGAAGCACTTACGTAATACTACCTTATAGGATCGTAATAGTTAATAACCTTATAGAAGCTTAGTTTAAGTAGTATTAGCGGCTCTATCTAAACCTCTAGCGTCTACGGTTATATAATTTAAGCCTCCTCGATAAACTATCCGACTTTAAGCGCTATAACTAAGTTAGACGTACTAACGGATACCTTACTAAACTATAGCTATATACGTACGAGTAGCTAGCTCCCTCTAACGTTAATATTATCTACTAGTAGCGAGATAACTAGTTAAGATTCCCTATACTTTATTATATAGTAATAGACGCCCTTACTACGCTAGTAACTACTATAGTAGACGAGCGAGTATTTAGTAAGAGCGACGACATTATTAATAACTACCGCGCTAGGCTCTATAAGGAAGTAGTAGAGTAAATAGTAGTACTACGTAGTTAGATTACGTTAGATATTATTAACTTAAAGCTACTTATAAGGGAAATTAGGCCTTTAGAGCAGGTGGCAGTAGATGAATTAACATTCACTTAAGCACCCCCGGGGACTACGGACTTACTACTTCGAGTAGGTCTATACGAGCAATCAATCAATTAAGCATCATAAGCAATCAAGCAAGCAGCCCTCGGCTAGCAATCAATTAAGCTCATTCACTTAACAATCCAAGCAAGCAGCTACATAACGCAATTACTGCTTGATTGATTACTGGACACCCTGACAAGAACCATGATGGTTGCACTGGGTACTTCTGCAAAGGAACTCAAACCAACACGCTGGCAAAGTACGAGCTTTCGCACACTAGATCTGATTGCCATTGCCCGCTTGTACACGTTGAGCTGGAAGCTCTCCGTGATATCTTGAAGCAGGATGACATACCAGTGTTGAGATTCGAGGAGCGCGAGGGCCACGAACTGAGCACAGTACTCGTCCAGAAAAGCTCAGAAACCAACTTCGTAGCCATCTCACATATCTGGGCGGAAGGCTTGGGAAACGACCAGGACAATGACCTCCAGTACTGTGAGGTAGAGCGCGTATTTGGTTTGATCGCACAGCTAGCGAGCGAGGGCATTCATCCGCCCTCCTCTAAAGGACAGTCTCCAGTCCATGGGCCTCAGTCCCGCTCCTTGTGGATCGATACTATGTGCGTACCAGTGGAGAAGCGCGACCCCGAAACTGGCGAATTCAACAATGGCGAACTCAAGAAACTTGCGATGCAGAAAATGAGAGATACTTACAGATCTGCCTCTGAGGTTCTCGTTCTAGACGCATACGTGCAAGCCTTCCGATTCCAGGACTCCTCTCCACTGGAAGCTTTCGCTCGCGTAGTCAGCTCTAGCTGGATGCAGCGGCTGTGGACGCTGCAAGAAGGTCGCCTTGCGCAGAGACTTTACTTCCAGTTCGCAGATGGACCGGTCGAGCTCCGAGAGATTTTCAATTCTCTTCCAGTCAGCCCGTTTCCTGCAAAGACCGAGAAGTTTGTCAGCTTAGAGATTACCATGAGCTACCGGGCCAGCAGGCTCCACACGACCTCAGAGCAAATGGAGCTCTTCGACGTCCTATATGAAGGCGTCATTGCTACTCGCGAGGCCGTGGTGTCTCGAGGATTGACGAAGGATTCGGACGAAGCTTTTTGCTTGGCGACTCTGATGAATCTTGACTTGAAGAGCATCACAGATGCGCCAATCGGAAAAACGATGGAAAAGCTGTGGGACATGATCCGGATGATCCCACTGAGCTTGATCTTTTCGAAGGCACCGATGAAACTGCCTACCCTGGGCTACCATTGGGCTCCGTCGTCCTTCCGTGGTGCCATTCCTCAAGGCATGCCGAACTGGCGGTACGATGACTACTGGGCTGGCCCAGACAAACTCTGGAAAGTCGCAGCAGAGAAGACTACATCGGGTTTGCTTGTAACGCTGCCGGGTTTATTCCTTCTACCTACCAAGGCTGGAGATGCTGGATGGTCAAAAGCCATAGATATGAGTCCAAACCACGTATTTCAACTTCCCGGCGGTCGGTGGATTGGCTTATGTCTTGGAGAGTCCTGGAGTCAGCTGACCAAAGACATCCATCCGGAAAAGTGCACAGAACGGATGGCGCTGATCCTGCAAGACGACGGCCTTATCAGAAGAGAGCGTGAAGCTTGCGACAGGTCTGCCGTGATCGACAATGATATTCCATCTAAAAGCTTCCTGAAGGGTCTGGTAGCACGGATACGCGGTACGGAGGGAACGGATATCCACGTTGCCGGCATCCAGCACGCTCAGGTCTTGGAGATGTCCGCTGACACATCAGTTATGCTGAGCGCTGGGGTGAGCGCCGCACAGAAACTATGGCAACACTTTGCTGCCAAACAGCCGAACACCAAAGAAGTCACGGCCGAATGCATCGTCGTCGTTACCGAAGCTCTACGCGACTCCCAAGTGCACGACGCGTGCCGAAATGAGCGGGTTAAGGCTGGTGCTGATGATCGTCCTGAAAAGGAGGAAGAGGAGCTCATGTACATGCTCGCGGGCATAGCATACAATGTGTACCTGGGTGGCTTCAACGCCGCTGAGATCGCTCCTGACGGCTGCAGATGGGTTGTTGACTGAGGATGCTCCGGAGACTATGAAGACTCGCCCTTTGATAACACCGATGACTTGGCGACTTGGACTGGCCGATCGGTGCAAGCCAAACTGAAGCTAATGGGATTATCACTTGGCAAGAGCTTCCTGAAGCCGGTCTCCAGACTTCTGATCTTCACTGCTCCAGCACCGCGAAACGAAACACTCAATACCATGAGAACGTTCAGACACACGACACCTTGCCAAAGCTCTGGAATCATACATCAGCGACAACATTCGCGACTTATAGCGCGCAGCTGATCGAGTTCTCTCCGCTACAGGCGGCGTGTGCGCTTGAAGAAGCCTGGCGGCATGCCTTTGCTGGACGAAAGCCTCCAAATGGCATACTTGAGAGGAGCTCAACGGATCCCGAGCTACAAGTTAGTAGCGCTATGCGTAGGTCGATGGTGGTATTGAAGAGAAGGAAACAGAAGCAGCATCCAGTCTTCACACGCTCTCAGATTCACACGCTTTCATTTATCGCATGATTTGTTGATGTATGCACTAGCCGCCGGAGCCAGATGCTTCATCACCCATCTCTGCCATTTCTTTCGAACCCACTTCCCCCTTGACAACGTACTGAACGCCGTCTGACTGCGTCTGGGTCGAATTCACTCGAGCGCCTTACGCTGAGTGTACACGACTGTAGCCTTGCCCTCTTTCGGAAGGTGGTTTGAACAGTAACTGCGCGAGAGCGTGTTTTCGACCTCAGTCTCAGCACACTGCAGAGTCATCTGCGCATCGAATTTCTCATTGCACTGCTTGAACTCCCCTTTCTCCTTGCACCCGCACTGATAGGTGTGATAGACCTGGTTGCACATTTCGGCGTGTGTTGAAATTTGAAGTCGTTTTTCGTGGGTGGTGAAGGGCTCGCTGCTTTGTGACGTAAGCTCTTAAGGTTCAGCGGTTGCGGAGGTGGTACTCTCACAAATCTGCTTGTATGTTGTTGTACTGTAGACGTGGGTTGTAGGACTGCTGAGCAGGCTGTGTGCCGGAGAAGCTGGGAGTGTGGACGGAGGAGGATGTAAAGTCCGGGTCACCGAACCTTTTATGATGAGCGCCTGTCACGAGAACACAATTTGGAAGTTGTATCGTTAACCAGCGTCAATAGCCCTTCTTCAAACAATTCAACTCAGCCTATCCCATTGGCTGTAGGTGGGCTAGCGTGAAGCTCAATGTTCTTAGTGCGAAAATCAAGGTGAATGTGTTTCTGAAAGCATGTGAAATTGTATGCTGCTTTTGTATCTTTCCCCTTTGACATGACCATCGAAATACACGGGGCACTGCTAGCTTACAGACCAACAAAATCATGCGATCGACATCTGTCTCAATTACTCCCACAGATCAGATACAAGCTCACTCGCACCGGAGCAATGTGACATGTCCTCGAGAAAGCCTGTATCCGATCTTGCGACGTGCTCTAGGTTGTTGTCTTCATCTCCATCTCGAACCGTTTTCTGGTAGCCTACACACCAGAGCCCAGCCTCAATGCGATTTCCAGCCACAAGCGAGGGGAAAGGGATTGATCCAGACCGCAGAACCCATCGTTGGGCACGCGAAGAGGGAAGCCCCTGCTCCAGTGGGGCTGTGCGCAGCTAGTGCAGCATATAATGATCTCTCGATTGAAGATCTGCAGCGGGTTCTCTCTTCCATCGCCTGAGCCAGGATCTCTGCAGGTTTGTCTTTGAAAGCGAATTCTTGGCGGCCCCGGGCGCGGCCCTGGGGCTGACTAGCCTGACCTTTCGCTGGCGAGAGATATTGTATATGACTAGTATCTACCAGACACGGTTTGTCATGGTCGGCAGTTGTTCCAGCGTGGCTGCTGAGAGATCGAAACATCGTCGTGCTGGCATGACTGAGAGGTTTTGGTTCCTCCAGAGACACCCGTAGCAGCATCGTTCACACGTCGGCTAGAACAAGAACGCACCGTACCAGCCACAAGAGACACTTTTCTTCGATAGCAGAGCGGCGTGGAACAGATATGCTGAGTGGCAGTGCAGAAGCTTCGTTGATGCAAGCGCCGGTATTGCTCGTGGTCCATACTGAACGAGGTCGCGAAACTCCCGGATTGATGCAACGACTGCCGTTCCTCGCCGACATGTTCGTGTAATGTTGAGCAGTGCTAGGAAGTCGACTATCGAGAATGTGAAGTGTAATATCTCGAGTGGCAGTTTGGCAAAATCGCCTAGACGCACAGTTGGCGTTGACGTGGGCTTGTTGCGCGAAACGGTGGTCATGGTCCCGATCATGCCGTTCATGATTTGGCGTGGTTGATGCGCAGGGACGGAGATGAGCTGCTCACATATCGGCTGCTGAGAGGCCATGTTGATGTCTGCTCGCCAGGTGTACTTGGTGAATGCGGAGCAGCGTTCAAAGAGGCGTCGATGAGTGAGCGACATATCGCCTCATGGTTCTCGAAGTGATAAGTTGCGGTCCGTAAACAGTAGCGCAGCGGCGCAGGTGTAGCTGTCTATTACTTCTTAGGTTCAACCAAACGTTCGGGGTGCTCAAGAGCAGACATACTGCATTGCTTCAGACAACGCATCGCAAGCTGGGCGTTTAACAAAGCAGTGAAGCCAGACAACACTGAAGCGACTGGCGGATTACAGGCTTTGATGGCAGGGTCTCATTCCATCCTGCCGCTTCTGCTACTTTGCCAACCTGCTACCAGCTTCAAACAATCTCGGACACCAGCGGTTCCTGCTCCCCAGAAAGCTGGACGTAACCATTCTCCACCTTAAACCTCCTCTGGCCATTAGAGTGCGAGTGACTTCCCGTTTTGCCACATTCAGCACACGCAAACGCGAACAGTGCGATCAGATCTGGAAGCCTCAGTACGGCGACGTACGCATTCTGCCGTCCACACATAATTCAGCGGCGGTGCCAAGAAAAGACAGGCGCACTATTGCTTGACCCAATATACGCCCATCTTCGCAACCATCCTTGCGTGCCTGCTCTGGGAACAACGGGCCAGCTGCTGCTCATACTACGGATGTAGTCTATCAATTGCTGCTAGTCGTATGGCATGTTTGGTTTCGCGTGCAGCAAGCCATACCGATCTTTCTGCAGTAGAAACAATGGCCAGGCATACTGCTGACAGTCCTTTAGCAGCTCCGTCCTTACCGAAAGACATCCATCTTTGGACGTTATCCAGGACTCAACTAGCTCGGAAGAGCTCAAGGCTGCTTCTAGTGTGAACTGCTCCCCGTGCTCGGATACCAGGGTTGAGCTAGTTCCGAGCTTGGCGATGATGGATAAGACCGATAACCACAAACATTTGGTTTTGTAAAATCCAATGGTTTTGTCATAGGAGCGTCCTCGCAATGCCGCACGATGTTTGAGTACCAGAACATAGTTTGCTATTGGGACGAAATCTTTCTCAAAGTGCGGAAAGCGCTGAGCACATCGAAAGAGACATTTGATCTTGGTCTGACCTTTAGAATCCAGGCCGTAGTGTAAAACATGGCTAGGCCAGCGATCCAGAATAGTGCTGAGTTGTCGCAGTCTGTTTTTAGTCTGCATATAACTTCTTGTCAAACTTTTACTGTCTTGCGGCCGAGTCCCAAGTACATCCTGTTTGATTTTTCGAGCTCTTGTCCGAAATTGATCCCACTGGACTCCTTCCACATGCTCTAAATCATACCCGCTGCGAGCAAGTGCGTCGTACAGAGCATATATCATCCCTGAGACATTGCCATCCTTCGTCAGAAGTCGGTCGCGGATGCATGCAAACTCCTCGAGGGGTAAGTTCCGCTTGATAGCTGTGCATATTTGGATGGTTGTTTCATGCCATTCTTTCGTTAAATCATCTCGTGCCATGAGGTTCGTCAATCTTTGATGCAAGGAACGATAAATCTTGCCAGCGTTGCGACTTGTCTCATGGACGTATCCAGCTTTATAGTCTAGTGTGCGCAGCAAAATGATCCAACCATAACAGGCAGCAGCGTCTTAGCCTCGGATTTTAACCTTAGCGAGGCGCGCGGGGCTTGTCAACAAGGCTGTGCGGCGCTAAATTTTTGTAGTTCAACCAGAGCTAAGCCATGCCTTGCCCTTTGATAAGAGAGAGGTTGGGCGTGACTCAAATCCTATTGCCCAAACCGCGCCTAACATTTTTGAGCTGATCAGAGAGATCTGGCCGCTGCACATTTAGACGGCAGTAAAACGCTATTCGCGCCTTGAACCCGACCGAAACTGTCCGCCTACCCCAAGAAGAACGGTTCCTTGCTAGGCTTTGTACAGCATTTACGCCGACCAATGCAAATGGAATCTCGCAATGGCGTTCTCGATTCTGCTCGCCCTCTCTATCAACCAATCGAAAAGGTCGACACTCGACTTCTTATACTTGAGCCCAAGCAGACCGATTCGAGATTGACCGCAGAACTGGTCACTTCGACCATCGGAGGTTGTCGCGGAGCGTTGATCCGCGAGAAGAACGAATTACAGGGGCATATTGATTACACAGCTGTATCTTACCGTTGGGGAGAAGATGATCCTGAGTGGCCTATATTTATCTCCGGGAACCAAATCTTGATCAAGAAAAGCTTGTACTGGTTCATGCAGCAATATCGCCATAACACTGAAAAACTTGTTTTGTGGATCGACGCACTGTGCATCAATCAGGACGATGATGACGAGAAGGCGGTTCAGGTCAGTCGCATGCTCGAAATATACAAGAACGCCAAGGACGTTATTGTGTGGCTAGGCGAAGGCAACGAGCAGACCCGGAAGGCCATCAAGTTTATTGAAGAATCCTCGAAATGGTCTACTGGGGGTCCGTGGTTAGACTGGAGTCGAAATACCGACAACGAAGTGATTCTTGGTGCCGAAGACTTGTACAACAGGGAGTGGATTCGGAGAATTTGGGTGGTTCAAGAAGTCTGGGCAGCGAGACAGATCGTTGTTTGGTGTGGTTCAAGCAGCGTGAGCTGGACCGCGTACATGGGAGGGGCCAGACATGAAATTGGCGACAGGGATAACTGGCAGACCCGTACTACCTCAGACGGGACATTTGGACCTCAGATAAAACTAGAATTCCAGCAGGCTTTGCAGAATCTTTGGGAATCATCACAACCACAACTGGACATCAATATTGGCGAGAATCTGCAGAGAACGATGTTGCAACTCCTCTTGAATACAACTACACTTGGATTCAAGGAAGAGCATGACCGCATTTATCCATTGCTCAACATGGCAGCCGACGGGATGGATTTCGATATCGACTACACAAGCCCTGCAGCCACTGTTTTCGCGAAGTTCACCAAGCATCTAATGAAGAGAAGCGGAATCCATACTGTTCTTGCGCTCGATGGTCGATTTGGTGGCAAGGTAGCTGGCCACGAGCTTCCGTCTTGGTCTTTGGACTGGAGAAGCGTGACCCCAATGGAGTACTTCGAAAGCAAGGACATGAGTACAATCGCTGATAGTTTCCGATATTACCAAGCGGTCAACAAATTAGATTCCGACACCGAACCTCTTGAGCATCTAACACTGCGAGGGTGTCGCATCGCCATTATTGGCGCAAATGCATCGGAATCGCAACCGCGTCACCGGCTCACCTTAAGCAGCAATGAATTTGAAACGGAGCCGGAGACCGGATCCTCGACTACTCCTAGAAATTCACGGCTTCTCGTCAACGTTCCCTTCACGTATATCGAACCTGTTCGGAACATCGAGGACCTCGAACGTACTTCATACAAGGAGCCATATATCAATCATACTCGCAGACTGAAAACTCTAGCAGTTCCATTGAACGTCAAGGACGGCGATCTAGTAGTTCTTGTAAAGGACAGCTACCTTCCTCTAGTCATGAGAAGCGTTCCGACGGTGCACAAAGATCTGGCTGGGCAGTTCCAATTTGTCGGTTATGCGCTAGCGGTGGATCAGAGAAAGGAGGGCAAGAAGTCAAGACATAAATCAGGACGTTCTATCCTTGGTCGATTTGACTTTTTAAGGGCATACTACGCCGATGAATTTTTCACCTTAATATAGACTGAAGAAGATCTAGGTGCAATCTTAAGAATTTCCATTGTGTACGTATATAGGCTTACTCTGTCTTTAAGCCGCTGCTGTTAGTTACGATGCTCTAGGTAAGCATGACGAACAGGTTGTCATGGCCAAGGTCTTTGACATCGACGCAACGCAAGCCATTAGTCCGATTGTCAGTGTTCTGGCCAACTGCACCGGTGCAGACGGAGAAAAAGACCTCTGCTATAATCAGCCCAATTTAACGCGGACACTCTCATACGCAGCCTCATCGGACGCCTTCTCGGCGAATCTCATCGGCTACGTTTACATGTTCGCTAGAGCTGTGTCATACTATATCGGTACGAGGATCTTCCAGATAACTCCAGCAGACACCAATGAACTTCGTGCACTCCAGCCTCCTGCTGGCAAATCGTCTCCAATAGACACATCGCAGGGAGTCTTGACCTACATGAACGATACTCATCTGGAGACTCTGAATACGACGACGGAGCTTGCGTCAGCTAGCAATAAGTTAGCCGAGGCCATCGAGCGACCGAGGTATCCGTATCCAGGACAGTGCGGCGCATGTTTGTCCTGATTGTCCGGTCTTTGTCCAGTTGTCCGGTTGTCCGGTTTCTGGACAGGATACGGACAGGCTGTGGCTGGACAGGATATGTAGCTGGATATTTAGAAGGTGTGTTCTTACTGTTCTCACTGTTTTTATGTAAACGGTGCTTATGTTTGTAGTGATGTCATAAGTCGTCAAAAACGTGGTATGTAAATTAGTGAAGGTGTACTAAATTTGAAGCGTTCTGATTGGCTGGCTAAACTTCGGCAGAGTCCGGATAGGTGCTCCGCTCTTCGCAATACTCAGCTTACTGTCACGGTCATATCAAAGGGCTGGGACTTGTCTTGGTTTTGACGAAATCTTGTACATTTCTTCAAAGAGTTGCTAAGGAAGACGCGCTCATATTGAGGGCACCAAGGCTGCAGCTAGACCCAAAGGGGAAGCAGCCGCAGTTTGAGGTGAATGTGCATGTGCAAGCGCAGAGGCCGTGACACTTACGACAACGACACCAATTTCAACGCGTCACACAACTACCACAATGGCCTCCAATATTATTGATATCGACAGTCAATCATCTGTTACCCCTAACGACTCCATATCCCACGTACTACCGCCATCTACGTCCGCCTCCGACACCGAGAGCACGCCACATTCCCACACGCGTCGAAAGAGGCGTAAGCGCACTTCGAAGCGCGACAATGTGTGGAAGTACGCCCGCAAGCCATTGCCAGGCGTCGAATCGACTCGTGAGGTGTCTGGCAAGGACAGGCGACGCATATGGTACTGCCGCTTTGAGGGTTGCGAGTCCTATAGCGTGTTGTCCACAGCCGGCGCTAGAGCCCACCTCCTCTCGATACACCGCGTTACAACCGACCCCAATACTACTGGAATCGTTAAGTCATTAATACAAAGCGACCTCCGGAGTGTGGTCAGTCAGTAGTTGCGTGAGAAGCACAAGCAGGCGGAGAAACTAGCAAGGGAACACCTCCTTTGTGCAGCTAATCCAGGCCTCATTAAACAGGCTCTCTTACGCCTTATCGTAAACCATGGCCTTCCTCTTCGCACTGTCGAGTGGCCAGAGCTGCACACGCTTATCTACGCAATCAATAACCAGGCCGACAACGTCGCCTGGCATCATCATCAAACTACTGCTCGATACGTAGAGAAGACGTTTGAGGCTCGCCAGCTCGAGTTGAAGCAGTCACTTCAAGGGGCTCAGAGCCTTGTTCACCTCACAACCGACACGTGGCACTCACCAAACCTCAAAGAGCTTCAGGCTATCACCGCTCATTACGTTGACAGCGAAGGGGTACTTCGCAAGGCTCTCCTCGGTATACTAGAGATGGAAGACGGACACAGCGGCAGTGAGGTTGCTCAGCAAGTGATTAAGAAGCTAGACAATTACGGCATCAAAGAGAGGCTTGGGTACATTACGACAGACAACCACGGTGCTAACGACACGCTCTGCGTAGCACTCAGTGAGCAGCTCGAGGGCTGGCAACCGCTTCAACGTCGTCTACGTTGTCTAGGCCATATCATCAACCTCGCAGTGCAGTCTTAGCAAGCCGTTGAGTCTGCTATTGATTACGTCGCTACAACGAACCAGTCCGCTGCGAGCTACCTTATTAAGCAGTCCGAAGACGACGCAGAAGGGGGATGGATTAAGAGGCCGGCTCTGCAGAAGATCCTTACCTTTGCAGTCACTTTGCGACGTAGTGACAGGCTCTTCAACGCGTTTAAGAGGTTGGCTGGTAAGTCGATTAGACGGCCTAACAATACGAGGTGGAACAGTTATCTCAATACCTTCGAAGACGCCCTCTCATTACGAGCTAGTTACACCTCCTTCGTTATCGACAATCCCTCACTTTATGAGCACGAGCTTACCGCGGCGGACTGGACGCTCGTTGAGACAACCACCAACTTCCTCCAGCCGTTCAGAGAGGCAACCAAGCGTTGTGAAGGTGACTACGTTACCCTCGACAAGGTGTAAGTGCACATGGATAGTCTTAAGAGCCACTTTGAAGACACCGACGCTATGTTGAAGCGTGTAAACGACCAACTACCCCTCCTTCAGAGCGTTGCAACCGGCTGGTACGCCTTCGACAAGTACTACAGCATTATCGATCAAACCGGTGCTTATACCGCAGCGTTGCTACTCAACCCTAACTGTCGTAAGTCATATATCACCTTAGCGTGGCCACGAGCCTAGCAAACAGATGGATTAGCACGTGCAAGAGAGCTGTGGAAGGGGTACAAGAAGGAAGAGCCTGCAGTCGAAGAACAAGACACCTCCAATCTCTCTCATTACGAGCGGTATAAGGCTTCAATTGCTGCTAAATAACGACGTGGCAAGGGGAACAACAGCGATGAATTTGAGCGCTTCATTGCAGCACTACCGGACAACTTACCGACGGACTTGTCGCCGCTGCAGTGGTGGCTAGAGCCAATCCAACGACGCTCGTATCCCCAGCTATCCGTTATGGCGATAGACATACTTAGTTGCTAGGCAATGAGCGCTGAATCAGAGCGTGTGTTCAGTGGTGCGCGGCGAACCATTCCCTGGACAAGAGCTAGCTTATCCGCGAAGGTGATTGAGCAATTGGAGTGTTTAAAACACTGGCAACGAGCTGGTGTCGTGAGTAAGCGATTTGAAGATGAGATGGACGAGCTAGGGGAGGGGGAACAACAGGCACTTGATGACGTCAACGTAGAACCGGATATGTAGCTGGACAACCGGACAACTGGACAAACAATCAGATGTCTGGACAGGAACCGGACAGAGCCAATAACGTGGACAGGACAAACATGCGCCGCACTAATCCAGGACGCCCTTCTTACGTCGGGCCTGCCACATGAAGTAGACTATCACTGTGTTTAGATGAGGTGATAGTATGGAGAGCAATGCTGTAGTGACGGGAAGATTGTATTCCGAGCGAAATCTTGTCAAGTTAGAAATATTCTGCCTATCGCAGAGACGAAGCGTACTCTGTCTAATTTCGATGGATCATTTTCATTCGCCGGACGTAACATCTCTATGACGTCTGTCTAGCAGGCGACGAGAAAGGACGTCGGCTTGAAGCAAGAGCAAGAATATCAGCGTCCATGAATCGTTGGTTGCTGGAACGAAAGGAAGCATACAGAAGAAACATATCGGATTTTTAATACGATAGCAAATATTAGCACTCGTTTAGTATTTGCTCTATATGTAGCGTCGCGAAGTCGAGGATTGTCTCTTGAAAATCTAGCTAAAATACTAATAACGTTAACTCTCTACTAAAGTACCTAGTTAATTACCTAAGTTTATTAATTATTATCTAATACTAGAGAAGTAATACAAGAAGGCTTACGCTAGCTATTTAGTCTGGCTCCCGCGTCTCGTTAGCTTAATTCGTTTTAAATACCCTCGCTAACGTATCGTATTAGTAAGGCGGCTATACTACTAAAGCGGCTACTTTTACCTTAGTACGACTAACTTATCTTTAATATAAGATGCCTCTACGAGGTAATATAATATCGTATTAAATAAGAAGGTAGAATTAATCTTACTCTCTAGGCTTTTAAATTTAGTTAATTCGATACTCTCTAACGCGCTACTACCGCCTTTAATATTAAATATTAGAGGCTCTCTAATTAGCTTTATAGAATTATATTTTAACTTAATATATAACCTAACTCTTATAAGCTTACTACGACTAAAGAGTAGACGATTATCTAATATATTCTTAACTTCGATTCGTAAGAATTTACGCCTTACCTATATAAAGTAGTAGATATAGTAGATAAACTACTAGCCTTATATAGTAAAGAGTTAGTAGGTAAGAGATAGCTAGGAAGATTTATAATACGTTTAGATAAGTTTAAGATAGCCTTTAATTAAGTAAAAGTATTATAGATATAGCTAAGAAGTATACTAATATTACCTCTTATTAGTTATACGAGGTATAGTATACTACCTTAGTAGTTACTCGACTACTCGACTACGAGTAAGTCGAGACTTAAACGCTTACCTACGAGTAGAGCGAGTATAACGAAGTATATAGGAATACTCGAGATACTTACTATCTCGTATATTTAACTTATATTTTAATCTTACTAAAAGGTCTATAACTATTTATAGACTTAAGTTATTATCCTTACCTTTATTCTACCGCTCTCTAACTCTCTAAAGAATACCGATTACTCTTAATTACGTAAGACTACCTTATAGGATCGTAATACCCGGATCTTAGTAAAAATATACTACCGTAGCCTCTAATAGCCCTTCGTATACTACCTAATAGTTCTCTTTATTAATATATAGTAGAGAGTTGTCGCTAATACTAACGAGACGCGATATACGTACTAAAGAAGATAGCTAAGCGTAACCTCCCTCTATAGGATCGAGGAGAGTATATATATACTCCTATCCTTAGTTATACTAGTATTAATTAACGATATAGGTAAAGAGTTCAGCGTTCTAAATACGAATCGAGGTAAGGTCTAAAAGTTCGTCGGAAGGTAGAGGTAGAAGTCTTTACGATAGTAAGGATTAAATATCGTTACTACTTAGATATCTAGAAGTACTCTACTAGGTACTACCGTTACGCTAAGAGTAATAATATTAATTCTATATCCTTATAAGACGAGTCGAGTAAGTACGATAGAGCCTAGTATACTTCGAATAAAAGAGTACTAGATAGAGGATACTATCGTACTATACGCGAGGCTAACGAGAGAGTACTTAGCGGCCTTTTAATCTCTAGACTCTTAGCTATCCGGATTATCGTAGAGATCCTAGAACGTAGCTACGTAGTAGTAGAAGGTAATACTTTGCTTCTTATTAGTATTATTCGTAATTACCCGTAATAAAGAGTTCTAATAATAAGATAGAGTCTTTAAGTCTCGGATCCGCCTAGTAGTAAGCTACTAGATCCTAGTAGTACCTTACGAATAGGATAGTTACCTAAGTATTAGATCTAATATCTCGATAAGTAGAGCTACCCTTATAGGCTTATACGTTTACGCTATAGGTACGGGTTATCTAACTATTAGAAAACCTTAGCTAACTATAATAACGGCCCGCGTTACTACTACCCGTCTTAGTATAGTTAGATAAATATATCCTTAGTTAGATAGAATACTCTACTATATCTCTTTCTTTTATAAAGATAAGAGCTACTATAACTAGTACTAATACTAGCTATATAACGACTACTTATACTAGCTTCCCTAAGAACGCCTCTATATAGAGAACTAATCCGGCTTTTATTATAAAGTCCCTTAGTATCTCGTAACTCTAATAGACGAAATACTAGAAGTAGAGGTAAAACGCGAACTAGTCCGAGGACTAGCTATATAACTAGTATATTAACTAATTCGAAGCCTATATCCCTTACTATATTATCTACTAGAAGCCGTAACCTACTAATAATACGATATCTAGAGTACTCCCTTATACTTCTATAATATCCTTGTACCTATCTAGAGGGTTATACCTACTATATTAACTTAGGTAGTTAAGACGCTAATTAAGTATTCGACGAGAAAGAGATTACGGTTAGTACCTTAACTAGTATTTAGACTAGTATACGGACTAGGCTAATAACTATTATAGGTATAATATACTAAGTTTAAGAAATATCCGCCTAAATTAACGAGATACTAATTCCTTAGAAATATCTAAGCGATACGGTATCGATAGTAATATTCGGGTATTAAAAGCTACTACTTAATACCTTATAAACTTACTATATAACCGTATTAGTTAGTTACTAAGGAGTAGTAGATATAGATACTATAGAATCGACTATAATTTAATATAACTAAGCTAAATATCCTTCGATAGAACGCTCTTAGGTTAGTACCTATCTACTAGTAGCTAAAGTACGCTAACTACTAATACGTTTACTAGTTAAGCTCGTACTATCGATAGCCGTTTCTAGTATTAGATACTCTATCGGCTAATAAGGGATAATTATAAAGTAGTTTAGTTAAGGTAGTACTATAAAGTATAGGAATACTATATAATATCCTATACTAATATACGTACTAGTACTAATACTAGTACTAGGGCCTAGATAGTAACTACTCCTACTTCGTATCCTATATTAACTATAACGCCTTTCCGTAGGAAGTATACTTCTTTAAGTCCTTTCTACTAAACTACTAGATAGACCTTAATCTACTTAGCGAGCTATTAATAAGCCTAAGGAACGAAGCCTAGCCTATAAATTATTTAGTTTACGAAGTAATAGGTATAAGGTTAAAGTATTATAGTCTATAGACTATTATAGCTACTAGTATAAGAGCTAGTAC
>JAABUL010005304.1_pt1 | contig 16191 bp, 1 predicted proteins | sample 5559151 | NCBI WGS metagenome assembly JAABUL01 (sample SAMN10711876, study PRJNA513368) | rock metagenome | isolation source: Antarctica rocks | place: Antarctica: Victoria Land, Pudding Butte sud | reverse complement strand
TAAGAAATCTGCATTCGGGATAAGCTATAATCCGAATTTAATATAAGTTGAATATACTACAATAACGCAATTGTTACAAATATAACAAATTTCTTAATTTTCGACTATTATTATAATAACTATATACAGAGTCTATATATTATATATACTGATTATTTTTTTAGAACTCTATTTTTATATTAATATTAACTGAATCTTACTAAGTAGATTTGAATTTATTTAAAAATTCTGTTGTATATATACTAAGCTTATACTTAGATTAAGTCGATTATATCTGAAATTAAAATAGAATTAATAAATAGTATCTGTTTTAAAATTAGTTAAGCAGAATAATAATTATAATTATTGTTTAAACGCAATATATACTAAATATTAATAGAGATATTTAATTTAGAAACTAGAGTTTTGTTGTTTAATTTAATTGTATAAATTTCATAAACTTAGTTGCAATTTAGTATATACTAAATATATATAATTGTAATATTGCAATAACAAGAGATTAAATATACAATATAATATTTACTATTATAAGTTAATAGCTATTAGTAAATTTAATTTTAACTTAGTTTATACTAAACTTATACTAATATTACAATTATATTAATATATATATATTAACTATATAGATACAAGTAAGTATTTTTTTATCTCTTATAAATACAATATAGACTAAGTATATACAGTTAGCAACTGAGAAATTATCAATATTTTTATCAATATATATTATTTAACAAAAAAAAATATATTTTGTTTATATTTAGTATATATCTTGCTAATACTATTTTAGTTTTCTAAAATTTTAAATATGTTCGAGTAAATAATACAATGTTAGCTATATTATTAAATCTAGATATATTTAATACAGATATTAACTAAGCTAAACTTATATATTATATAGAAACAAATATATATTGTTTATATTAATCTATTAGTACGCTAATAATATAAAATATATTGCGTAAATTAAGTTTATATTAAGTATAAACAAAATTTATATATTTTAGTTGTATTAATTTTGCTTTTGCTCTTCTTTATAGAACTAAATTCTATTAAAAAATAGATTTATTTTATACTTGTTATATTCAAGACTTAGTTTTTATCTTTTTATCTATATTATATAAATACTTATTCTATTCTTTAAATATTTAATTACAAATTACAAATATATCGACTTAATATATATTAAATCTATACTAATACAAGCTTCAAAATTGTTTCTTAATTATTGTTTGTTATATTTTGAAAACTTGTCTTTTAATTTTAAGTCTACTAATAAAAAGTATACTTTTAGTTTAGTTTTAGTTAATACTAAGCTTATACTAACTTGCTTTTAGTATTAGAATTAAATTTCTATTAAAAAATACAATTATATATATTTTTAAATCTTAATCTATATATAATATATACTTAGATTATATATAAATAAATATATATATTAAAAAAATTCTGTCTTAAATATATTTCTTCAAATTTATATATACTAAAACTATACTAAATATATACTAGTTTTTTAAAAGTGCAAAACAAAAAAACTTGTTGTTTTTTATATATTTAAAGTTTCTAAAATCGATAAATATATATATTTTATTTATATTTAGTATATATCTAGCTAACAGATTCAATTAAATATAAAGACAAAAATTGAAATATAAAAGTTTTTTCTAATAAATTAAATTGTATTTTAATATATTAAACAAATATATAGCTTATCCCAAATATAGATTTCTTATCTGAGACGAGCTTATCTCGAGTAAGAATTTCTACTTAAGATAAGCTCTATTTATGCTTAGTCTATACTCAATATAGATTGTGCTAAACAAAGTTAAAAGATTATAAGTTTAAAAAGATGTTCTTATTTTAAGTTGTATATACTAGATATATACTAGATCTATAAATTGATTGTTCTAGAATTTATTTTAAGTAAGAAATTTGTATTTGAGATAAATTTTCTTTATATCGAGTCTATACTTTATATATACTATATTAAAATAAGTAGAGAAATTGAAAGTTTAAAAAGATATATTAAAGATAGAGTATATATATCTAGTATATACTAAATATATAGATTAATTATTTTATTATATTAAGTAATTATAATTTTGTTTAATTTCTAAAATTTAAAATAGACTAAATATATATTTAATATAGTTAATAGCTATTAAAAGAAAAACTATTAGCTCAATCTTAAATGTGCAATTTCGATATAGATTTAATATTGTTGTAATATATATTAAGAATAAATAAAATTATACAAGTTGCGCGTGAAATTTCTAGTATATTTTGTAAAATTAAAATAGAATTGTTGCGTCTTTTATTTTTATCTTTTCTAATTATTTGTATTATTATAGTATATACCTTTAGTTTTATTAACAAATTTATAGTATAAATCTAATATATTTTTTAATTTTATTGCTTCTATTATTTTAGTATATATTTAGCATAAGTATTGTTGCAATTTAGTTTGCTAATCTTAGAATATATTATAACAATTTTAATATAACAAACGCACAAAATTTGTCTTCTCTAAAATATTATTATAATAAGTATAGTATATACAACACTTTTGTCTAGTATATATTAATTATATATTTAAGAATCTTTCTTTAATTCGAATTTTAATTTTGTAATTAAATACAAATGTTCAATTATAGCACAATTCTATATTAAATATATATTAAGTCTATATAAAAAATATATAAAATTTAATTAAATAGATAACAAATCTAATAAAAAAATATTTTTTCTTGCAACTTAATTTATACTAAGTATTAACAATATCTACTATTAAAACTATAAAAGATAATAAATAATTTATATGTAGATTTAATTTAAATTTAATATATACTAAATATCATTAGTTGTATTAAATTCTAAAATTCGAATTTTTTTTTTAATTTAGATATATAAGTTGCATAAATTTAGTTGCCACTCTATATATATTAAATATTAGCAAATATAATTATATAATAATATTGACTAATCAAATATATAAAGTAACTTTTATTGCTTTTAATTGCTAATTATTTGTATATATAATTGTAGTTTTATTTATATTTAATATATATTAAATTAAGATTAAAATTAAACTATATTATTATTAGAAAATATATTATACTAAAACAAATAAACAAATATTTTAGTTATTTATATATAATATATAAACTAAGCATATATAGTTTCGAATCTAAATACAAAAAATATTTCTACAAATATATATTATCTTAAAAAGAAATGTATATTTTTTTTATATTTAATATATATTTTTTTATACTAATTTAGTACTTTAAAACTTTAAATTAGATTTAAAGAATAGCAAAATACAAATTATTTTACAAAATTAAAATATAATTTTTATATATTTTGTTTGAACTAAACTTATATTTTGTATAGATATAAGTATATTATTAATATAATTATCTATTAATATATAAACAATATAGAATATATTGTGTAAACTAGATTAATATTAAGTATATATTAAGCTTATATAAGACAATTGTTATAATTAAGAATTTGTAGTTATTTTCGATATATATTTCTATTGCAAGATAAGTTTATTTTATATTTGTTATATATTTAATCTATTTCTTATCTTTTTTGTTTTTATATTATATATAAATACTTATTTTGTTATTTAAGACTTTAACAACGCATTAACTATATATAGATTTAACTAATATTAAATTTGCACTAATACAATTGTTAGAGTTATTAATTAATTATTGTTTTTTTTTAATATATTTGTTTTTTAATTTAAAAAATACTTGTAAAAAGTATATTTTTAATTTAGTTTTAAAATATATTAAATTTATATTAATTTACTTTAGCGCTATACTAGTACTTTAATCGAAAAGCTTCTTTTTATATATTTTATTATATTAATTTATATTTAGTATATATTTAAATTATGCGTAAATTAACATATTTGTTACAAATATTAAATCTTCGAATAAATTATTTAATTATATTTTAAGTCTAGTCTATACTAAATATATATTAATATTAAAGAAATATAAAAAAGAAAAGAATTTTTATAATAATAATATATTTAAGATTTTAAGAATTTTTAAAAATTTATATTTTATTTATATTTAATATATACGTAGCTAACAAAAAAAAGTTGTTTATAATAATAAAAAGTTAAATATAATAGTTAATTTTAATAAAAGAGTTTAAAATTTATATATATTATACTTATACTTACTATATATACAAAAAAGAATTATAATACTTTTTTTAATTTAAATAAAAGCAAATCTTATTTGCTAATTTATTATACTAAAATTATACTAATTTTATATTTAATAAATACTTGTATTTTAATTAATATTTTAATAACAAAAAAGAGTAAAATATTGTTTGCAATTTTATATTATATTTATAATATATCTATACTAAATTTATATATAGTTAATTTTTTTTAAATAGATTTATTTCTATTAATAACAAGAGTTAGTACAACTATCTTTCTATCTATACTAAAATTATACTAATTTTATATTTAGTTAATACAAATGTTGCGAAAATTATTGCTATATCTACAACTAAGAAAAACAAAGATTAGATTGTTTTTTATTGTATATATTAAATATATATTAAGTATAAATTAAAACAAATTGACAACAAAAAGTTTTTAAAATTGTTTTATTAAATTTTAGACTTAGTATACACTATATTTAATAATTTGATTTGTTTTAACTAATTGTATACTTTCTAATATATCTAGTATATACAATATAAATAATTAGATACTTGTTTTTTCGACGTTAATTTAATAAAGTAAATTAATATTTATTATATATTTTGTTTTTGCGTAGTTGCTACAACAATTATATTTTAATAGAAAAATTTCTTTTGTAAATTAATTTAAAATAAAGTACAATCTATATTTAATATAAAATCTCTTTATACTTTTTTTAATTCTAAATTAAGATTTTTCTTTTAATTATATTTAAATATATATTGAGTCTATATTTTGTTTACGCTTGTTATATACTTATTCTATTTATTATTTTAATCTTGTACTTATTTCTTTTATTTTAAATATTATTTTTTATAAGATAAAGTTAGACAAACAATTATAATTTATTATATTATATGCGAAATAATTGTTTAAGTTTATAGAAAGCTTTTCTAAATTAAAAAATCTTTTTGCTCTATTTAAAGTTATAAAATAGTTTTATATAAATCTTTTTATTAATATTTTTGTAAAAAAAGATAATAATAATATCTATTTACTTTAGATTTTAGTTATTAATAATAACAAAAACAAAAATAATTTTGTAACTTATAAATTTTATTACAATTGCAAAAATTTCGATATAATTTAAATTTTTGTATTGTTTAAAGTTTTTAACAATTTAACAAACTTTATAAAAAAAGAATTTCGCTATTAATTTTTTGTTCTATTTTGTAGATTTATCTTTTATAAAGTACGTAATATCTATTAGATACTAAACAAACAATATAGAATTTTTTTTTTAAAACTTAATTTTGTTTTGTTTAGCTAGCTATTAGTCTATTTTGTAGTAAATATTTACTATAGCTTTAATATAAGTTTTAGACTTATATAGCTTTAATAATATAATTTTAAACAATAGAACAAAAGAATCTATAAATTTGTTTTAATACAATCAAAGTTTCAAATATTTTTGCAATACTAAATTAAGATTTAAAAACAATAGATTTTAAAATATATTTAATAATTTAGTAGCTTTAGAGAACTTATTAAAGTTAGTAGAGTTAAAAGAAATATTGTTTCTAAAATCGAAAAATAACTTAGTTAGCAAGCAAAATATTTGTATAAAATATTAAATGTATTGCAATTGCAACAACGAGTCTAGAAATAAAAAATACAATTTTTAAAATACTAGCAATTGTTGTATTAAATGTTCTTTCGAAGCAATTGCAAAATTAGAAAACAATTTTAAAGATAAATACAATTTAAACAACTAAACTTTAATTGTTAAATATTTTAATTACAATTATTCTTTTACAAAGTTATCTATCTTAGTATTGTATTGCAAGAAAGTTTTAAAAAATCTTAAAATACAACGCATAATAAAAAAAAAGTAATAAAAGAATAGCAAGATTAATTTAATTCTTAAAATTTTTTATCTAAATCTTAAAAAGTTTATATTTAAATAATAGAATATTTAAAATTTAAATATTGTTTTTAAAATAATAGCAATAAGTTTTTTAATATTTACGCAGATATTAATAAAATATCTAACAAAGTTTTCTTTATAATATATCGATTTTAAAAAAAAAGAATACAATAATAAGTTTTTTTTTTTTTTTTTTTTCGAATTGTATATAAAAGCTACTATATCTAAATATAAAAAAATTAATTATAAATTGTATTTACAAAACAAACAAATACAAAATATCTTTTCTTATTATTATTGAAATTATTGTTTTAAATATTATTTTTTATATCAATTTTTGCTTTATAAAAAAAAGAACTACAGTAATTATATATAAATAATAGAAGTTTTAATATATTTTTACAATTATCTAAATTTGTTGTATTCTATAATTATTATATCTAACAACAATAGAATTTTGTTATTAATACTCTTGTATATATTTTTCGAGAAAAAATATTGTATTAATTATCTTCTATATATTTGATATATAAATCAAAATATAACAATTAATTGCAAAAAGTATTTTTTTATAAATAAAAAGTAGAAGATATTTTATAGACAATAGAAGAATATTATTTATATAATTATCTTAGAAATACTAAAGAAATACTACAATATTTTGTATTACAACTATTTAAATATAAACTAAAATATATTTAACTATCTTAAAAAGTATTTGTAATCTAGATATAAAAAGTAAACTAAGTACTTTATTAACAAAATATTGTACTTCGATAATATTTTTTTATTATATAATAAAGATACTTATTATTAAGTTAAATAGAAGCTTTAATTTTCTATTAATAAATAACAACTACAAGTTGTCTTTATATTATTAATATTACTTGTATAGACAATCTATATATAGTTATAAATATTAAGCTAGACAAGTTTCTTATTAATTAATATTACAATTACAAACAAAAATTTAAGAAAACAAAGATATATTTATCGATAAAATTTTGTAATATATTTATATTTTGCAATCTTATTATTTGAATAATATTGTTTATACTAAAGATAATAAACGCGCAATTTAAATATTTTAAGAGCAAATCTATTGCTATTGTTTTTTGTATTAATATATTTACTAAGATAATAAAATTATTGTATATTTATAAAATATAGAAGCAATAGTACAATTAAGCAGACAACAATATATTAAAATTAAAGAATATATATTTTTATTAAAAACTTACAAAGTTATTGCAAACAAGACAAACAACAATAAGATAAAAAAACTATACAAAAAACAATAAAAATATAACAAAAATACAAAAAATATTATCAAAATTTTTGTTGTTGTTATCTAAGAACAGAATTTTTTTAGATAATATATTATATATACAGAAATCTACTATTGTTAAGTTAAAAAATTGTTTGTAAAATTTATCAAATAAGATATAAATTGCGTTTTTGCAATTATAATATTACTATTAAATAGTCTTTGCAAACTTTATTTAGCAAATATTGTTTATCTTTAAATTAATTTCGAGTCTATTTTTTAGTTAAATATTTGACAATTAATTGACTATATAAAGTTAGCAAGCTAAGAAAATTATCGACAAAATAGACAAGAAGATACAAGAGAGATAGCAATAGAAAAACAAATTTTAGATATTTCGATCTTCTATATAGATAGTTTTCAAATATAAATAAAGATACAAATAGAGATTAATTCTAAATATACAAAAAGATATATTTTAGATTTAAATTTGTATTAAGAAATTAATAAGAAAATATATTAAATTTAATAATAGAAAGACGCAAAATTAAGTATCTTTTATAGACTTTCTTAACTTGTTGATTTAATTTGTTTATAAGATTTAGAAATTACTCCATTAGATTTAGTAAAAAAAGATAATATACGAGCAAAGTAAAGATAATATACAAGAAAAGTAGAATAATGTGCTACTAGTAGTTATCTATAATAAATATACTTTTTCTTATATTTTACTAGAATTAAAAATCGAATGCAATTCTAGAACTTTTTTAATTAGTATTTAATTAAATTTTGAATATTTCTTTTTGCTAATTAATATATTAAATATACTTGTAATTATAAAGATATTTAATATTTTTTCGAAAAAAATAATAAAATATTTAATAACAAAAAAGATATTACAATATAAATTAACTATTTAAATAATCTTTAATTAGAAATTTATAATTAAATTAATAATTTTAATTTTAATACTAATCTTTTGTATTAAAATCGAATTAAAATATTTAAAATATTTATTTATTTTAGAAAAGATAGCAATTGTTAATTTTAAAAATAGATTTTGCATTTTTTGTACTAAATTCGAATTTTTTTATCTATATATTTATTGTTGTTATTAATGCAAATATAAGTATATTTGTTGTTTTTATACTTAAATTTGTTAATATAATACTTAAACAAAGTTAGAAAACTAATTTTATTTTTGTTTTTAAAATAATTTGTTTGTAAATACTTAATTTTATTATTTAATTAAATACAAATATAGCAAATACTATTAAAATTGTTTAGAGATATAAATTCTATAATATTAATATAAATAAAATTGTTTTTTTAGCAACTAAATTTAATAGAGATTCGATAAAATATTGTTTTATTTTTTATATATATACAAAAAATACAAGTATTATTCGAAGATAATTTAATAAAATTAAAAGTATTTTTGCAAATTAAATAATAAATATTTTGTTTATTTAGATAGTTAAGTTGTTTGTATTATATAATTATTATATTTTTGCTAATTATTAATAAAGTTAACAAAAAATATTTTTAAATTTAGAAAATAGAAATAGAAATTTTTATTTGTTTAAACTTGTTAAATATTAATAGAAAAATTATAACTAATAATATTTCAAAAAGTATTAGCGTTTTTTAACTAAGTATAGAAAATCAAATTGTAAAAAGAATTAAATATATATTATATATTATAAATTGTAATATGACAAACTTTTCTATTTTTATATCTAATAAATAGAGATATAATTTTAGTATCTATAGCAAATAAATTGTTTTCTATATTTTTAACTAGTTGTTAAGATATTTCTTAGTAGAATATAAAGATATTAGAGTTTTCAAATATGTATTGCAAATATTTTGTATTAAAAACTTATTTATATAAGAGACAATTAATAACAAGAGTTAATTTTATAGTTGTAGAAACAAACAATTTAGAAATTGCAAATAGAATTGCTATAACAACAAAAATAAAATAAGATTTATAGATTATTATTTCAACAGCTTTTTACTCTTTGTTATTGCTATTTTTATTTTTGTTTTTATTGAACTTAAATTTGAACTTGTTTTTATTTTTTTCAAATTTCGACTTTTTTCTATTATTCTTTTAATTATTGTAATTTTAACAACGCTTATTTTTGCTATTATTTTAATTATTTTCGAAACTATTGTTTTTTAAAGTAGAATATAGTTCTAAATATAAGTTTTAGCAATTTGATTCTTAATAATTTATTTTGTTGCAATTTGTATACTTCTTTTGTTTAATATACACGAAGCTAAAGTTATTAACAACAAGAAAATTATTTTTTGTAATAGTGCTTTAGTTAGCTCAATAATTGTTGTTGAAATTAAGATAATATTAATAGTCGAAATATTTATTGAATTAATATATTAAGTTTTGTAATTGTAAATAACAATAGACAGCTTCTACTTTCAAATATTATTTTTTATTAAAGAATTTATATTTCGATATCTATTAATTAATAAAGAAACAAATAGTATTATTAAGATTAACTAGATATTTAAAGATAAATCAGTTTTTATTTATAACTAAATTATTTAAATAGATAGATAGTTTATCAATAATATTGCAAAACTTAATTTTGTATTTATTAATATTTTAACAATTAAAAGTTTTAAAAGACTCGAATTTAACAAAGATTTTTATTAATATATTTAGTTTTTTAGACTAGTATATTTTTACAATTTTTTAATAAGTTTTTTTTAACTAAATCGATCTTTTTTATATTATAATATAGATTTTTATTAACAATATTTCGAAATATATTTATATACTTCTTGTTATTAGTATTCTATTTAATTTGTTCTTCGATAACTATATCAAACAAATTAATAGATCTAATATTTGATTCGATATATTTTTAAAATTTAATTTATTTAAAAACTTTAAATAAATCTTGTTTTTAAATAAGAGAGTTTCTACTATTGTTAATTTTAGCAATTTGTTTTAGAATTGCAAGAGATAACGCAAAAATACTAATAGCTATATTAGTATTAATGTAACTTGTTATTTTTAGAGCTCTACTAATAGCTTGTAAGCAATAGACAATAACACTAGTAAATATAGTAAAAAAACGCGACTACGCAATAAAGATTTCGATAAAAATATTCTAGTTATTAGATTACACAAATTAAGTAAATTAATAGAATTCGAATTAGATATTTAGTTTGATAGATACTTTTCAAAGAATTTAGATAAAAAAACAGTTAAATATATTTTTTTGGTTAATAATATTAATCTAATCGATTTTATTAATTATAAATTGGGCAAAGTTTTAGTAGATAAACAATTAATAAGTTCCTAAATAAGTTTTATATTTTTGTTGTTTTGTCTTAAAATTATAACAAATATAAATTTAAATAGATTTAATAAACTTAATCTATTTAAGAAATAAAATATTAAGAAATAATTTTTAATTAAATTGTTGTTTTTGCTTAATTGTAAATAAAACTTGTTAACTATTTAAAATCTAGCTAAACTATTTAATCTCTTTATTCTTCTTCTTCTTCTTAATCTTAACAATTATAAAAATAGCTATATTATTTTGTATTTTTACAATTGTTAAATTAATCTTTTTAGTTTTCTTATTTTAATAAGACTAAATATTAGTCTTTTTAATTTAAATTTTTTGCGCTTTTGCAATAATTGAAAGCTTTTAAATTCTATTTAAACAAAATTAATTACTATTTAACTAAAAGTTATATCTAGACGTTGTTTTTAAAGTAATTAATAAAATTATTTTAATTTTTGAAATATATTTACGATTTAGTTTACTAATTTGTTTTGTATATTATAATAAGAAAAATTAACTAGTACTTGTTTTAGTTATCGAGATAACAAGTTAACTTATTTGATTATTAATAAAAGAATTTTGCAATAAATAGAAAAATAAAGATTTAAAAGACTAAGTAATTTAGTTCTTTTATTAATATATCGAAACAAAATTTTGTTTTGCTTTGATAATATATCTTCGACTAATTATTAGTTATTTAATTATCGATTCTTAGTTATATAATTGTTATATAGTTAATTCTTCGATCTTTAGAGTTTACTATTAATAAATATTTGTTAAAGATAATTAGCGTTCTTTAATAGAAACAACAAGTTGTAAATAAAATAAACTTAGTTGTTTTTACAACTTATATTAGCTTCTTTATAGCCAATACTATAGGGAAAAAAACTGTGTTTTTACCGTAGTAAATCGGTAGTAAATCGGTAGTAATACGATAGTAATACAATAGTACTACAGTAGTACTACAATAGAATTCTAATATTACTACAATATAATCCTAGTAGCACTATTGTAGAGAAGAGATAATACCAAATACAATTGTACAATTGTAGTAGATATAGTTATATCAATTTGATATATTCTATTAAATCCGATTTACTACCGATTTACTACGAGATTAATACAGTTGCTAGTCGATTAATATTCTGTAATACAACAGTATTACGTGCGTTTTATTAGTAAATAAGTTTGCTTAGTAAGCAAACTTTGTTTTAATTTAGTAAAGTATCTTACTAACTATCTAATATCTAATATATATAAGTATAGTATATAGACGCTAGTAGGGGAAATCTAACGCGCATATATAATTTTCGTAAATTATGTAATTTTGTTATCTAAAATATTATAGTATTAATAGTTGCAACGCTAGAAACTTCCCGAATATCTTAAACTTTAAATTTAAGATTAAAACTTTAAATTTATAAATAGAATTATAATTTAATAACTTTACAAGTTGACAAATTAATATTTTAAAAACCATATTATTCGACAATATTTTCGAAAACCTCAATCGGGCTAGCGTGGGGACTTGGAGGGAAATTTTTTTTTTTTTTTTTTTTTTATAATTAATATCTATAGATATCTATAGATTTTATAGTAGTATTGCAATAGTAATACAATTGTATCGGAATACTGTAATCGATCTAATCTAGTATCGATACTACTCGATTTAATACTATTCGACTCAACATTATATAATCGATTTGAATAGCTTCGATCAATATATATAGATAGACAAAGTCTTAGCTTCTATATAAAAACTAAATATTTTATTATCTATTATTTTAACAAATTATAAGTTCGAAACAAAACAAGAAATCTATCTGTTTATTAATTAAAATATCTGAAGTATAGCTAATAAATTAAATTAACAATAAATTTACAATTATTATAATCAACTAAATTTTTATTAATTTCTAATATATAGAAACTAACAATTAATTATCTAAATATTTAGATTATTACTGTCTTAAAAATCGGAATATTAATATTATAATATTATTAAAACAATAGTTAAAGAGTTGTCGAAACTTATTAAACAATCAATTTCTTAACTACTTAAACAACTAAAATCTTTAATTATTAACAATTAAATAATCAATATCTAGCTAGAAATTCTAGATACAAATACTCTACTAAAAAAGCTAATATAAGTTATAAAAACAATTAAGTTTATCTTATTTGCAACTTGTTGTTTTTGTTAAAGAATGCTAATTATTTTTAACAAATATCTATTAATAGTAAACTCTAAAATCGAAAAATCAATTATATAACAATTATATAACTAAGAATCGATAATTAGATAACTAATAATTAATCGAAGATATATTATTAAAGCAGAACAAGATTCTGCTTCGATATATTAATAAAAGAACTAAATTATTTAATCTCTCTAATCTTTGATTTTCTATCTATTGCAATTTTTTTTATTAATAATTAAATAATTTAATTTGTTAACGCAATAACTGAAACAAGTACTAGTCAATTTCTCTTACTACAATATATAAAACAAATTAGTAAACTAAATTGCAAATATATTTCGAAAATTAAAATAATTTTATTAATTATTTTAAAAGTAGTATCTAGATATAACAATTAATTAAATAACAATTAATTTTATTCAAATACAATCAAAAAGTTTTTAATTATTGCAAAATTGCAAAAAACTTAGATTAAAAAAACTGATATTCGGCTTTATTAAAATAAGAAAACTAAAAAAATCGATTTAACAATTGCAAAAATACAAAATAATAATATTATTTTTATAATTATTAAAATTAAGAAAAAGAATAAAAAATTAAGTAATTTAGTTAAATTTTAGATAGTTAACAAATTTTATCTACAATTAAATAAAAACAACAATTTAATTAGAAATTATCTATTAATATTCTATTTTTTAAATAGATTAAATCTATTAAATCTACTTAAATCTATATTTGTTATATTCTTAAGATAGAACAACAAAAATATAAAATCTATTTAAAAATCTATTAATTGTTTATTTATTAAGATTTTGCTTAAATTATAATTAACAAAATCGATTAAATTAATACTACTAATAAAAAAAATTAGCTATCTTTTTTATTTAAATATTTTAAAAAATATCTATTAAATTAAATATTTGATTGAAATTTTGTTAATTTACTTAATCTTTATAATCTAATAGTTAGAATATTTTTACTAAAATTTTTATTATATAATTGCGTCTTTTTACTATATTTACTAATATTATTGTCTATTGTTTACAAGCTATTAATAGAGTTCTAAAATAGCAAATTATATTAATACTATTATAATTATTAGTATTTTTGTGTTTTCTCTTATAGTTCTTAAATAAATTACTAAAATTAGCAATAGTATAAAATTTTTTGTCTAAAAACAAAACTTGTTCGAAGTTCTTAAATAAATTAAATTCTAAAAATATATTAAATTAAGTATTAGATTTATTAATTTATTTAATATAATTATTAAAAAACAAATTAAATAAGATATTAACAACAAGAAATATATAAATATACTTTAAAATATTGTTAATAAAAATCTATATTACAATATAAAGAAAATCAATCTAATTAAAGAAATTTATTAAAAGATTGTTAAAATATACAAGTTTAAAAAATTAAGTATACTAATAAAAAAATTTGTTAAATTTAAGTTTTTTAAAAATTTTAATTTTTAGAATATTAATAAATACAAAATTAAGTTTTGCAATATTATTAAGTAATAAACTATCTATCTATTTAAGTAATTTAGTTATAGATAAGAACTAATTTATTTTTAAATATTTAATTAATTTTAATAATACTGTTTGTTTCTTTATTAATTAATAGATATTTAAGTATAAATTTTTTTATAACAATAATATTTAAAAGCAGAAATTGTTTGCTATTATTTATAATTACAAGATTTAATATATTAATTTAATAGATATTTTAATTATTAATATTATTTTAATCTTAATAATAATTACTAAACTAATCGTTATTACAAAAAATATTCTTTTTGTTATTTACAATTTTAGCTCTGTATATATTAAACAGAAGAAATATATAAGTTGCAAAAAAATTATTTATTAAGAATTAAATTGCTAAAATTTATATTTAGAATTTTATTTTATTTTAAAAAACAATAGTTTCGAAAATAATTAAAATAATAATAAAAACAAATATTATTAAAATTACAATAATAAAAAAAAATTAAAAGAAGTTTAAATTTAAAAAGAATAAAAACAAATCTAAATTTAAATTTAACAAAAACAAAAATAAAAATAGCAAAAATAAAAAATAAGAGACTATTAAAATAATAATCTATGAATATTATTTTATTTTTGTTGTTATAACAATTCTATTTGCAATTTTTAAATTATTTATTTTTATAGCTATAATATTAGCTCTTATTGTTAATTGTCTTTTGCGCAAAGGGATTTTTAATATAAAATACCTGCAATATATATTTAAAAACTCTAGTATCTTTGTATTTTATTTGTTATAAATATTAAAAATATTAGTCTATTTATTAGATATAAAAATAAAAAACCTCGTTATATTACAATTTACAATATATAATATATATTTAACTTTTTTTATAATTTAATTTTCTATAGTTAATTAAAAGATATTAATATTGTTTAAAAAATTATTAGTTATAACTTTTCTAATAATATTTAGTAAACTTAAATAGTTAAAAATTTTAATTTCTATTTTTTAAATTTAAAAATATTTATTGTATTCTTTATTATTGCTATTAATTTATTGACAATTAATAAAAATATAATAATTATATAATATAGACAACTTAATTATCTAAATAAACAAAATATCTATTAACTAATTTGCAAAAATATTTTCGATTTTATTAAATTATCTTTAAATAATATTTGTATTTTTTGTATATATATAGAAAGCAAAATAATATTTTATTAAATTTCTATTAGATTTAATTGCTTAGAAAACAATCTTATTTATATTAATATTATAAAACTTATATTTTTAGATAATTTTAATAGCATTAACTATATTTATATTTAAATAAATAATAAGATTAAGTATTTGCAAATAAAATATTTAAAAACAAAAATAAAATTAGTTTGCTAACTTTCTTTAAGTACTATATTAACAAATTTAAGTATAGAAATAACAAATATATTTGTATTTATATTAACAATAACAATAAACATATAGATAGAATCTTTCGAATCTAATATAAAAAGTACAAAATATATATCGAATTAATAATTGTTGTTTTTTCTAAAATAAACAAATATATTAAATATTTTAATTAGATTTTAATACAAAAGATTAATATTATAATTAAAGATATTAACTTAATTGTAAATTTCTAATTAGAAATTATTTAAATAGTTAATTTATATTATAATATCTTTTTTGTTATTAAGTGTTTTATTATTTCTTTTAAAGCAAGTATTAAATATCTTTATAACTACAAATATATTTGATATATTAATTAATAGAAAAAAGTATTAAAAATTTAATTA
>JAABUL010005303.1_pt1 | contig 16194 bp, 12 predicted proteins | sample 5559151 | NCBI WGS metagenome assembly JAABUL01 (sample SAMN10711876, study PRJNA513368) | rock metagenome | isolation source: Antarctica rocks | place: Antarctica: Victoria Land, Pudding Butte sud | reverse complement strand
GCAGTACAACGATGCCTTACCCCATGTCGGCAAGCGTCTGGCGGCGCGTTATGGCACGTGCTTGTACCAGGCAGGGCAGTACTCGCAGTGGGAGCAGATGCAGACGCTGGCAAGACCGCTTCCCGCAGTGCAGGCGCGAAGGAAGGCCAGCCACAGACACATTGACGCAAGCAGTTGCCGCGCATCAGGAGGACTTGCTGTAGACGCTCTCAAAAGCGGGATTTCATTAATAGTACCAGTGCCGAACCTGTGCCCAGCCGCCGATAATAGCAGTGGAGCACACAGGCAATGAATGATATTTTAACGGCCAAGCCGCGCATTTTGGTGATGGACAACGAGCCGATGAGCCGGACTCTGATGGAAGCCGTGCTGCGGACAGAGAACTGCTATGAAGTGTTGACCTCGCCGAACGCGGGCGACGGCCTGGATACCGCCTGCCGCCTGCACCCGGATTTGCTGCTTTTGGACGTGGCAGGGCGTGAGGCCGAAAGCGGCTATGCCCTGTGCCGCGCTCTCAAGGCGGACCGGCAGACACGGCGTCTGCCGGTGCTGCTGGTGACTCCGGCGACGCAGGGCGCAGAGCGGGTTGCCATGATCGAGACAGGCGCGGAAGACTTTCTCGCCAAGCCGTTCAACCGGGCCGAACTGCTGGCCCGTGTCCGCTCGCTGCTCAAGATCAAGGCTTTGAACGACCATTTGGATGAAGTGGAAAGCGTGATCTACGCCCTCAGCCGCATTATTGAGGCGCGGGAAGGGCGCGAAGGCGATGCTCATACCGAACGGGTTGTGCTGTATGCTTCGGCCCTGAGCCGCCAGGCCGGGCTGGGGGAAGACGCTGTCCGAATGGTGGGCCAGGCGGCCATGCTGCGCGACTTGGGCAAGATCGGGGTGCCGGACCGCCTGCTGCAAAAGCGCGGCGTGCTCAGCGAAGCGGAGCAAAAACGCATGCAGAGACATGCTGTTCTCGGCGAAGAAATTATCGCGCCACTGCGCTCCACCGCCGCGCTCCTGCCAATCGTGCGCTCCCATCACGAGCGCGTGGACGGCAAAGGCTACCCGGATGGTCTGAGGGGTGAAGAAATCCCTCTGGGCGCGCGGATTGTCGCGATCGCGGATGCTTATGATGCCATGCTTTCTCCGCGTCCGTATCGGTCAGCAATGGGCGTCGCCAAAGCCCTGTCCACATTGCAGGCGGGCGCGGACAAACAGTGGGATGCGCGCCTGGTCTCGCTTTTCGTCGCCTGGATACAGGCTCATCCACACACTTCTCACAATTACAAATAAAGACGCAGGAATTCCTCGCCTGCCTGTCGAATAGCCCACGTATCCCGAAAACGCCCGCGCGCAGCAGCTCGCCAAGCTTTTTTGCGGCAGCATGTCTCTGCCTGGAAGTTTAACGGGGTCAAATATTGGGTATAACTGCCGCATTCGTGTGGCCGTTGTACAAAAATCTTTATATAAATGTAAGTTGGGTTACTGAAATTAACGCCGAATATTGAGAGAATAGATGCGTTTGCTGCGTATACCTATTATAATGTAGGCCGCGAATTGTCGGCCTATAGTTGTCAAGAACGCCAGCTAAAGCTAACACAGAGAGGGAACGTGCGCGGCTGTCTGGGTGTTAAAAGAGTAGAGTAAGCGAGCAAAACCAGTGGTGAAAGATTAAGACAGGGGGTAGCTCTTGGGAACTAGTAGTACTTTGACGGAAAAGCCAGGCGCAGCAGTGACGTTGCGGGGGAGAACTTTGGGAGACGAGCGCACAGAGCGGACGGGATTTGGGGCGGACGAAGAATCCATCGGCGCATCGGGGGCACTGGATGACCCGGATGCGGCGCGCTTTCTCGCGCTGGCGACCGGCTCGGATGAAGACACGGCCACGCCGCTGTTAGATTCGTCTACGGGTGAAGACGACACCGAGTCCGAGTCGGAAGGCCTGGCGTCGGAAGACGAAGCGCCGGAAACCCCGTACCCGGTCGCCGAGGAAAACCCGCGTGACGAATCCCTGCAAATGTGGATGCGCAAGACAAAGAACACCAAGCTGTTGTCGGCGCAGGAAGAAGTAGATTTGGCGCGCAAAGTGGCCGACGGCGACCAGCAGGCCAAAGACCAGTTGACCGAGGCCAACCTGCGCCTGGTGGTGAGCATCGCCCGCCGCTATTCGGTGCCAGGCATCAGCCTGGCCGACCTGATTCAAGAAGGCAACATCGGCCTCATTCGCGCGGTCGAGAAGTTTGATTACACCAAAGGCTATCGGTTCAGCACCTACGCGACCTGGTGGATACGCAGGGCGATTGCCCGCGCGGTTATCAACCAGGGCCGTACGATCCGTATCCCGGTGTATGTTGCCGAGACGATCCACAAGCTGGTGCGGACATCGGGCCTGCTGCGTCAGCAATTGTCGCGCGAACCGACCCAGGAAGAGCTGGCGACGGAGATGGAAGTGCCTGTGGAGCGCGTGAATGAAATCATGCGCATCGCCTCCGAGCCTTTATCTTTGGAAACGCCCGTCGGCGAAAAAGACTCGGCGCAGCTTGCGGACTTTATCCAAAGCAGCGCCAACCAGTCGCCGTCGGATGCCGCCGTCAACCTGATCCGGCGCGAGCAGCTAGATGCCGTGCTGGACAAATTGACCGAGCGCGAACGGGCGGTTGTACGCATGCGCTTCGGCTTGGACGATGGCTATGCCCACACGCTGGAAGAAGTCGGGCAGCGTTTCGCCGTCACCCGCGAGCGCGTGCGGCAGATTGAGCTGCGTGCCCTCAAGAAGCTGCGCCGCATGGGTCCGGTAGACATCCGTGCCTAATGCAGAGACGAGACAACAGCCCCCGCCTTTTTCACTGAGGACGGGGGCTTATTTCTTTGCCATGCGCGAAGAGCTGTGTGCGCACAAGGCTTTTTCCTGGTTTTCTGCAATCCATTGTCAGAAATACATTATAGCCAAACCAGCCCATAGGGTGACCTTCCCAGTGATGTTCAAGCGGACCTTCTCCTTCTCCACCTGCGGGCTTAACACCGAGCGTTTGCCATGTCTGGTCTTCTGTCATGCCGGGCTTGAGCAGCTTGATACGCTCGGGCAGGCGACTGACAGCCCACGGTGGGTTGATAAAATACTCTGCATACACCGGAAACAAAACAGCGGCGGTTAGTGTAAGCAGCGCCAGTGTCAGCCAGAACCGAGGTCTGCGCCATACGTTTCTCATGTAAGCATGATACCCGCGTCAGCCACCATGCTGATGGAATTGACGGCGCGTACCCTCGTGTGTTATAATGCCACAACATCTTGACGGCCAGAGGACTGAGGGCGCGACATATGGCAGGCGGCAGCGGCACAAATGGATACACGAAAAACGGCACAGCGAAAACGAACGCCTATGCCCTGCCGTCCGCCGCGCCGGTCAAAGCGGAACGCCTCGCGGTCGGCACGGTGGTGCGCGGCAGCCTGCAAGCCGGTATCCAGATGAAGCTGACCGGCCTGCACTCGGTGGAAGACATCCGTGCGGGCAAGTTTGTCGTGGTGGACGGCGCGCAGCATGAGTTCTTCGCCATGATCACCGATGTGACATTGGACTGCGCCTCCCCAAATATTCTGGCCGACCCGCCCCAGCCCGACAACGTATTCCTGCGGCAAGTGCTGGCGGGCACCTCCACATTTGGCACGGTGACGCTCAAGCCGCTCCTGATGCGCACGAAGTTCGCGGGCGGCGAGTTTGAGCCGGTCAAGACCGTCCCCACCCACTTCAGCGGCGTGGGAGAAGCCACCCAAGACGACATTGCAGACATCTTTGGCGCGGAGCAGGAAGGCGGCAAGCACTTCCATATCGGCTCGCCTTTAGACATGGAAGACATCCCCGTGTGCCTGGACCTGGAGCGCTTCGTGGAACGCTCCAACGGCATCTTCGGCAAGTCCGGCACGGGCAAAACGTTTCTCACCCGCATCTGCCTGTGCGGCACCATCAAGCATAAAAAAGCCGTCAACTTGGTCTTTGACATGCACGGCGAGTACGGCTGGAAAGGCACCACGGAAGACCCGTCCAAAGAAGGCGTGGACGGCCTGAAGAAATACTTCGGCAGCAGCGTTCAAGTCTTCACGATGGACATGGAGTCGTCGCGCAGACGCCAGGTGCCGGTAGAAACACAAGTCCGTATTCCCTACAGCCAAATCAGCGTGGAAGACATCTTGCTTCTCGCAAACGAGCTGAACCTCAATCAAAGCGCCGCGGAGACGACCTATCTGCTGGAGCAATATCACAAAAGCAAATGGCTGGCCGCCCTGCTCAAAATGGACAATGATGCCCAGAAAGAGTTTTGCGAAAGGAGCGGCGCGAACGCTCTTTCGCTCGGCGCGCTGAGGCGCAAACTCGGACGCATGGTGGAGGAATGCAAAGGCTTTCTTATTGAGGAAGTGCCCGACCAGTCGGATGATGCCGTGCGTCAGATCATGGCCTGCCTCCTGAAAGATATTCATGTCGTGCTGGAGTTCGGCAACTACCGCAAGCCTTTGCAGTACATGCTGGTCGCCAATATCCTCACGCGTCAAATCCACACTCACTATGTTAAGCTGACTGAAGCCGCCATGGGCGACAAGGGGCGAAAGCCCACCCCGCTGGTCATCACCATTGAGGAAGCCCATAAGTTCCTCAGCCCGCATCTGGCGGGACAGACCATCTTCGGCACCATCGCCCGCGAGCTGCGCAAGTACAACGTGACATTGCTCGTGGTGGACCAGCGGCCCTCGGGAATTGACTCGGAAGTGCTGTCTCAGCTCGGCACGCGCATTACGTGCCTGCTCAATGACGAGCGCGATATTGATGCCGTGCTGACCGGCATCTCCGGGGCGCAAAGCCTGCGCAGCGTGCTGGCTTCCCTGGACAGCAAGCAGCAGGCGCTGCTGATGGGCCATGCCGTCCCGATGCCGGTCGTTGTGCAGTCCCGCACCTATGACGACCAGGCGTTTCGCGACAGCATGGGCGCGTCCCGCAAAGCCCCCGTGGTTTTAGATACCGGCGACTTCAAGTAGTTCAGTTATGACAAACGCTGCGTTTCTGTCAGCCGTGACATTGCTCGCCTTGCTGCTTGCCCCGACATGTGCCCATGCGCAAGACCCCGCCTCTGAGACGACTGCATCCCTGCCGATTGCCACTTCCCCTAAAGCTGCTGCTGCCGCGCCGCGCGCCGCTCCGCTGCCCTCGGTGTCGCTGGATTACGGCCATTTCGCAGGGTCGCTGAACCAGGCGGTCGTGCAGGGCGGCACGCTGACTTACGGCGGCGAACTCACGCTGCACGCCGACATGCTGCAGGGCGACCTCTTGCATCAGCAGTACGATGCTAGAGGGCGCGTGCGGGTGCATGACGCCGACACGACGCTGATCTCCCGCAGCCTGCACCTCAATGGTAGGCAGGGGGTCGGCAGGGCCGAGGCCGTGCTGCTGACACAAAAGCCGTACACCGTCCGCGCTGCTCAGATAGACCTCACCTCAAGCTCCATAGTTGCGCATGAGGCGGATGCGACCACCGCCCCCCCAGAGAAGCGGCCTGACCTAGACTTGCGCGCGCAAACCATCTCGCTGTTTCCTCAGCGCCATCATGGCGAGCTGCGCAATGCGTCCCTGTATCTGTTCCGAGCACGGGTGCTGACCCTGCCGCGCGTCGGCTTTACCATTGGTCAGGGGGGTGGTTCAAACCGGCGGCAGGGCATTCTGCCCACGGTGGGCATCTCGGGGCGCTACGGGACATACCTTGCGTTCGGCGGCGACAACAGCCTCGTCCATGCAGTGCCGTTCCACTACCGGCTGGTGCTGTCCTCGCGACAGCAGACACAGCTTCGGGTGACCAGTCACCAGGCCGTGTTTGAGCAGCGCCCGCCCGCCGCGCCAATGACTAATGCGCCGCAGCCTTTGCAGCCGGATTACCTGGGTGCTTTGCGCAAATTAGCCACCATCCAAAAGCCGCCGCTGCCCGAAGGCGACCCTCTGCTGTTCCATGATTTCCTGCCGGATCGCAATCCCATCAGTTTGTTTGAAGGCCCGGCGCGCGCCAGCTTGTCCCTGAATGAAGAGGTGTCTACCCATCAGGAAGCGATCGGGCGGCGCCAGGACAACGTCTATGTCTCGCGCCTGCCGGAAGTGTCTGTCAGCGCAACCGTTCCCCTCAGCGCTTTGCCGTCGCCGCTGATTGCAGCCGACCCGGCGGCCTTCCGGCATCAATTGCGCCGGGTGCGCCTGGTGGCATTCGCGCAGGCGGGCGTGGGCGAGTTCCGGGAAGAACGCCGTGGCGGCGACGCCCACAACGTGCAGGCGAGCCGTCAGCGCGACGTTGTCGGCCTGACCACTCAGCCCTTGCTGGTCGGCCCCAACACGGTTCTTCTGCCTCAAGTGCAGCTCACCAGCAACTTCTACAGCGGCCAGCAGCGCGCGTATAAGTTCGCCCAGCTCAGCATCGCCGCCAGTCACTACTTTTCCGAGCAGAGCGCCGTCGGCGTTCGCTATTTGCAGAGCGGGGAAAGCGGCGACTCGCCGTTTGACTTTGACCACCTGGACACCACGCGCGAGCTGGACATTCGTGCCCAAACCGGCAGCGCACGCCGGGCGGTGGCCGCCCTGGTGCGCTATGACCTGGCGCGGGGCGGGGTGATTGACTACAAACTGGCAGTCGCGGCGGGCCTGGAAGGGATCACGCCGGTCTTGTCGTATAACTTCCGCAACCGCAGCATTGGGCTGGGCGTGGAAGTGCCGGGCCTCACGTTCTAGCCGGGGCGCAGATGGCATAGGGAGAAGGGATAAACGAAAAGCCGCCGACATCAGTCGGCGGCTTTTTGCTGTTTGGATGCACCCAAGTTGCCGCGTTACAAGAGGTTCTTCTTGACAGTCGTGCCCGCAGGGCTGTCGCCGACCGAGTAGCCCAGGGTTTCAATCTGGCGGCGCAGAGCGTCGGATTGCGCCCAGTCGCGGCGGGTGCGCGCGTCGTCGCGGCTTTGGACAAGCGTGGCGACTTCGGCGGGCAGGGCGTCAATGCCCGGCGCGGGCAGCATGGCGCGGGAGCGGCTTTCCATGTCTAAGCCTAAGATGGGGTCAAACTCGCGCCACAGGCGATAGCTCTTGTAGTCGTGCAAAAGGCCGATGGCGCGCGGCACATTGAGGTCGTCGCTGATGGCTTCCAGGATCGCCGTGCGCGCCTGCGCAAGCTCGCCATCGCTCAGCCCGTCGTCGTCGCCGATCCGCGCCTTGAGTTCCCACACTTTGCCCAGCGCTTTGGTCGCCCCCTGCAAACTGTCCCAGGAGAATGCCAGCTCCGAGCGGTAGTGGGCGGTCAGGCAGAGATAGCGATAGGCGAGCGGGTCGATGCCCCGGTCTACCAATGTCTGCACGGTGAGAAAGTTGTCGCCGGACTTCGCCATCTTCTCGGCGGTGCGGCCTGTGACAGACCCCGTGGCAACGTTCAGGAATGCTCCATGCACCCAGTACCGGGCGAAGATATGCCCGGTCGCGCATTCGCTTTGCGCGATCTCGTTGGTGTTGTGCACGGGAATATGGTCGATGCCGCCGCAGTGAATGTCTAATGTCTCGCCGAGATACTCCATGCTCATGGCGGAGCATTCAATATGCCAGCCGGGATAACCAATCCCCCACGGCGACTCCCATTGCAGGATATGGCCGGGCTTGTTGGTGAACCATAAAATAAAGTCGGCAGGGTGACGCTTGCCCGCGTCAATATTGACATCGTCGCGCGCGCCTTCTTTTTGCGCCGCGAGGTTCAGCCCCGCCAATTTGCCGTAATCGCTGTCTTTGGCGGTGTCAAAGTAGATGCCTTCGGTCGTCTGGTAAGTGTAGCCTTCGGCTTGCAGCCGCTGGATTAACTTAATCATGGCCTCCACATGCTCGGTGGCGCGGGGAGCGATGTCGGGCTTGATAATATTGAGGCGAGCCGAGTCGCGGAAAAAGGCATCTTCGTAGGTGCGCGCGATCTCCATGACTTCGCGGTTTTCGCGGGCGGCGGCCTTCGCCATCTTGTCTTCCCCGGCATCGGCATCGCTGGTCATGTGCCCGACATCGGTGATATTCATCACATGGGTGAGCGTGTAGCCGTGAAATATCAATGTCCGGTGCAGAATGTCCTCAAAGACATAGGTGCGCAGGTTGCCGATATGCGCGTAGTTGTAGACCGTGGGGCCGCAGCAGTACATCTTGACATGGGGCGGGTCTTGGGGGGTAAAAACTTCCTTGGTGCGGGTCAGGGTGTTGTGCAAAATGAGAGGCGTCATGCCGCCATTATACCCGACGTTTGCCTGCGTCGTTTCTCCCCGGCGCGGGTGGGGGATTTGTGTCTCGTCGTCGCGTTTTTTTGTAACGCAGCCTACTGATTACCGTAGTCATGCCGTAGTCATGCCGTAGTCATGCCGTAGTCATGCCGTAGTCATGCCGTAGTCATGCCGTAGTCATGCCGTAGTCATGCCGTAGTCATGCCGTAGTCATGCCGTAATCATACCGTAGTCATGCCGTAATCATACCGTAGTCATGCCGTAATCATACCGTAGTCATGCCGTAATCATACCGTCCGCCTAGCCTGGCCCTGCACTGGCAGACCCGGAGGGCTTTAGGGCTAGGTTTTCTGTTCAGCCAATGCTGTGCAGTGCCTATGCGGGACAGGCGCCCTTCGTCAACGTGAGGGCCGCCCCTCGCAAAGCCGTTGTAGACGCGTTCCCTCGGCTGATTAAGCGCTTACCAACGACGGAAGGATTTGTTCCGTCGTTGGTAAGCGCTTGCCACACAGATAGAACGCCGATGCAGTCCCGATGCAGCGGGCCAGTTAATGGGCGGCTTGGCCTATGCCAAAGCGGGGGATTAGCTCGGAAACGGCACTCTGCATGTCTGGGGCATTGATGACGGCGGAGACGACGGCGGCGGCGTCCGCACCGGCTTCGGCGACACTTTGGATGTTGTGCAGCCCAATGCCGCCGATGGCGACTAAGGGGATTTGGGGGAACGCCGCGCGGACTTCACGCAGGCGCGCGACCCCAATGGCAGGCCCGGCATCGGGCTTGGTGGCGGTGCCGAAGACAGCGCCGACGCCCAGATAAGAGGCGTATTGAACCAGCCCTTGCGCCTCATCGGGGGCGCTGATGCTGATCCCGACTAGGCGGTGCAGACCGAGCAGGCGGCGGGCATCGCGCGGGTGCATGTCGCCGGGGCCGAGATGGACGCCGTCGGCATCGGCGGCGAGGGCGACATCCACGCGGTCGTTGATGATTAACAGGGCATTGGCGGGGCGCGTAAAAGTGAGCAGGTGTTTGGCGAGAACGATCAATTCGGGGGTGGAGCGCGTCTTGTCGCGGAGCTGCACAATGCGCGCGCCCCCGGCGAGGGCGGCCCGCGTGACATCTTCCGCCGTGCGACCGGGGCGCAGGGCAGGGTTGGTCAGCACATAAAGGCCGCGCAGTTTGGCGGCTCTCTGCGCGTGTGTTTGCGCGTCGGGGGCAGGAAAGCAGCCTGCGGCGGCGAGCGCGTCGGGATAGCCGCGTCCGCTTCCGGCAAGCGTGGGCGCGTGCAGGGCTGCCGTCAAGAGGCGCTTCGCTTCTCCAACTGCATCGGGAAGGGTGTGCCCACGCGCCAGAAACGCCGCGATAGCCGACGACAGAAGGCAGCCCGTGCCGTGCGTGTGCGGCGTGTCCACGCGCGTGCCGGGGAAGCGGGTTTCGCCGTTTGGGGTGCGTAACATGTCAACAGGGTCGCCCGGCAGGTGGCCGCCTTTGACGAGGATGGGAAGAGCGCCCAAGCCCGGCAGCAGGCGCGCTTCATCCTGGTTGGGCGTGACCAGCGCGCAGAGCGGGGCCAGCGCGGAAACCAGCAGGGCGCGTCCCGCCTCGTCCAGCAGAGGAACGCCGTGGGTGGACGCGAGCACGGGGTCTAGAACAACGTTGTCCAGGCGCATATGACGGAGAATATCGGCCACGGCTCGCACCTGAGCCGCGCCGCCGAGCATGCCGATCTTGACGGCATCCGGGCGGGCATCGGCGAGAATGGCTGTGAGCTGCGCGGACAACAAATCAGCATCGATGGGATGAACAGACTGCACGCCATGCGAGTTTTGCACAGTCAGGGCCGTGACCACCGAAACGCCGACCACGCCCAGCGCGGCGAATGTGCGCAGGTCGGCCTGAATGCCCGCGCCGCCGCTGGGGTCGGAACCGGCGATTGTCAGAACCAGGGGGCGTCGCGTCATGGTGAGTTCTCAAAGCGGTTGGGGGCAGCTTCAGCAGGGGGGGGGGTGTTCTCCAACAGCGCGCGGGTCATCAAATGGGCCGTGAGCGGGGTCAATAAGATGCCGTTGCGCCCGTGTCCTCCGGCGAGAAAGACGTTGTCCCACCGGGGCGCGCGCCCCAGGATCGGCAGGCCGTCGGGCGTGACCGGGCGCAGTCCGGCCCAGTGTTCATGCAGGGGCAAGCGTGCTGCCAGAGGGACAAGGTCCGTCGCCATTGCGCGCAGGCCGTCCCTGCCGCCTGGCGTTGGGACGGCATCAAAACCTGCGTGTTCTTCGGTCGCGCCGACCACAATGCGGCCTTCAGAGCGCGGCACAAGATAACCCTGCGTGCCATAAACCGTGTACGACACGGGTAGGGGGAAAGCCGTGCTGAGCGCCAGCGCCTGCCCGCGCAGGGGCGTGACCGGCAGCGACAGGCCAAGAGCGGCCGCAAGGCTGCCGATCCATGCCCCGGCGGCAAGCACCAGCTGACCGCACTCAATGGCAACAGAAGACGCAGCCGCTCCCGTCACGCGCTGGCCTTGAGTATGAAGGGCGTTCACAGAGGCATTGGGATGGATGACAACCCCAGCGTTCCGGCAGGCAAGGCGCAGAGCATCCAGCAGCCGGCGCGGCGTAACATGCTGTTCGCGCGGGGAATACACAGCCCCCACAACGCGGGAAGAAAGTGCAGGCTCCCGCCGAAGCGCATCGGCGCTGTCCAGCCATTCCAGCGGCAGGCCCAGAGTTTGCTGCCACGCCAGGCTTTGGCGCAGCGTGTCCGCTTCGTGTTCGGTTCGGGCCACGCGCAGCATGCCCGGCCCGGCAGGGGCAATCTCCAGCCCGCTCGCATCGCTCAGCTCTTTGAGAAACTCCGGGTAAAGAGCGAGACTGTCCAGGCCCAGCCGCACAAATGCACTATAGGAACGCGCTTCCGCCAGCGGAGCCAGCATGCCCGCCGCCGCCCAGGACGCGCTGCCCGCCGTGCCCGCATCCAGCACGGCGACACGCGAGTCCCTCTGCGCCAGCCGCCACGCGAGCGATAGCCCAACAACCCCGCCGCCGACAATGAGGACATCACAATGAGCCATCGGCGTCTTTCAGCGAACGTCCTGCCCTGCCAGTCCGCCCTGCGTGCGGTTGATGTCGGGGGACGCGTCCTGCAATGAGGGCAGCGTCTGGCCTGCCTGCACCAGCTTGCAGTGCCCATCGGCAAACAAATCATTGCGCCCCCCGACCCAGCAATCCGAGGTGGGAGTACCCGACACGAAATATTTGCTGCCCCAGTAGCCGAATGCCGCGCCGCTGTTGGCGTGGGCATTCAGCCATTCGCCCACCAGTATCTTGTGGGACGGCATCGCCACTTCGCTTTCGTAGCGAGTTGTGCAGACGCCACCAGCATCGGCTTTATGCATTGCCACCCTAAGATTGACAATCGTCATTTGGTTGGGCACAGCGTCGGCATGGTAAAAGCAGGCCGAGTACCCATACGACGTGTTGTCATAACTGATGGAAGGATCGGAGGGACAAACAAGAATGGAAGGGGAAGTGCCAACGACAGACTTCCAGGGGTCGAGGGGGTCGCGCTGCTGCGCAATGCCGAGGTAAGACAGCACAAGCCAGCGAAAATGCTGCCCTGTCCACAGGTACGGGTCGCCGGTAGCGGTACATAGCGTGTTGAGCGCCGGGTTTGCGCTGCACCCATTCGGGTAGCCGCCATCATAATCCTGTGCGTACTGCGCAAAGCCGAGGCCAATCTGTTTCATGTTGGACACGCAGGTCGTCTGCCGCGCTTTCTCCCGCGCCCGCGCAAACACGGGAAACAGCACGGCGGCCAGCAACGCGATAATGGCGACGACAACGAGCAATTCAATCAAAGTAAACGCGCGGCGTGTGATTGTGCTATCCTCCCGCCATCATTTGAACCAATTCCAGCGTGTCGTTCTCAGCCAGAAGCGTTTGGTCATACTCGGTGCGCGGCACGATCTCGCCGTTGCGCTCCACGACCACCATCTGCGGTTTGAGATTCAGACAATGAAGATAATCAGCGAGAGAGAGACCGTCATCAATATCACGCACATCGCCGTTGATTGTCAGCTGCATTGTTTTGCCTCCCATGCGCTTTGCAGCGCACGCCAATAGTCCCGCGCCACTAAGTCCGGGTTCGCGGCCCGCATGATGGGCGACAGCGCCGCCACGCCCGCCGCGCCCGCCTCAATGCACCCCGCCACGCGCGCGGGCGTGATGCCGCCAATGGCAAGTACGGGAATGGAAACAGACGCGCAGACTTCGCGCAGGAAGCTCAGTCCCTGCGGCGCGACATCGGGGTGGCTTTGCGAGGCGAAGAGGGTGCCGGCGATAAGATAATCCGCGCCCATCTGCTCGGCTTCCACGGCTTCAGCCGCAGTGTGAATAGACACGCCCCAAGACGTATACTTGTGCGTGAGACATATTGCCCGGAAAGAAACCATTGACAACTGAGTTCCACAGCCTGTTTTTCGCACTGCGTATGTATCCGCGCCATTGATAATCAGAAGCGTAGGAGGCTTTATCACATCTGCCAAATCCAGTGCTGCCCGCACCAACTCAAAGCGATCAGCAGATTTATCACGCAACTGCACGACATTGACGCCCCCAACCACCGCCTGCGCGATAACTTCGCTTAGGTGGGGATGCGGCTCCGTCACCAGCATCAGGCAGGGCAGGGGAAGCATCGGCTTACCGCACAATGCCTTCGGTTGGGCTGGACGCAGACGCGAACGGCAGCACCGGCATGCGTCCAGCCAGGTACGCCAATCGCCCCGCTTCCAGGCCCGTCTTCATGGCCCGCGCCATCATGGCCGGGTCGCCGGCCCGCGCAATTGCCGTGTTGACCAGGCACGCCGACGCGCCTATCTCCATCGCCTGCGCCGCCTCGCTGGGAACCCCAATGCCCGCATCCACCACCACAGGGACAGTGGCCTGCTCAATAATAATGCGTATTTGTTCCTGCGTCTTCATGCCCTGCCCGCTGCCGATAGGCGACGCCAGCGGCATCACGGTGTGCGTCCCGATTTCCTGCAAGCGCAGGGCGAGGGCAGGGTCGGCATTGATGTACGGGAGCACGATAAACCCTTCGGCCACCAGCACTTTGCACGCATCATAGGTTCCTACTGGGTCCGGCAGCAAATATTTGGAGTCGGGAATAACCTCCACCTTGATCCAGTCGGACAATCCCATCGCCCGCGCCAAACGCGCGGTGCGGATCGCCTCGTCCGCCGTCTTCGCCCCCGCCGTGTTCGGCAGGATATGATACTTCTGCCAGTCGATCTCATCCAGAATAGAGCGCATAGGGGCGTCCAAATCAATGCGCCGCAGGGCGACGGTGACGATTTCGCATCCCGACGCTTCCAAAGCCGCATTCATTTCTACGGCATTGCGGTACTTGCCCGTGCCCAGCATCAGGCGCGAGCGGAACGTTTTGCCGCCGATCGTCAGCCCATCACTACTGGCTGTTTCCTGCACTATATCTCGTTCTAAGATTGCCATAATTTTCCCTTACACGCTGAAGATGCTTGTAACAGACCAAGTGGAGCCAAGTTGTTATTTGTAAATCTCGCCGCCCTGCGCGCGGAACTCGGCGGCTTTCTCAGCAAGCCCGGCGGCAACTGTGTCTGATTCGGGGGCAGGCGTGCCGTCTGCGTTTTTACCGGCCATCTTGAGGTCGTGGGCGTACTGGCGCACGTCCTGCGTAATGCGCATGGAGCAGAAGTGCGGGCCGCACATGGAGCAGAAGTGAGCGACCTTTGCGCCCTCCTGCGGCAGTGTTTCGTCATGAAACTCGCGGGCGGTCTGCGGGTCCACGGCTAGGTTGAACTGGTCTTCCCAGCGGAACTCAAAGCGCGCTTTAGAGACGGCATCGTCCCATGCCTGCGCGCCGGGGTGGCCTTTGGCAAGGTCGGCGGCATGGGCGGCAATCTTATAAGCGATGACGCCGTCTTTCACGTCTTTCTTGTTAGGCAGGCCGAGATGCTCTTTGGGCGTGACATAGCAGAGCATCGCGACCCCGTACCAGCCGATCATGGCCGCGCCGATGGCGCTGGTGATATGGTCGTAGCCCGGCGCAATGTCCGTGGTGAGCGGGCCTAATGTGTAGAACGGCGCTTCTTTGCACCACTCCAACTGCTTGTCCATGTTTTCTTTAATCATGTGCATCGGCACATGGCCCGGCCCTTCATTCATCACCTGCACGCCGTGTTCCCAGGCGATCTGCGTCAGCTCCCCCTGCGTCCTGAGTTCAGCAAACTGCGCTTCGTCATTGGCGTCGGCAATGGAGCCGGGGCGCAGGCCGTCGCCGAGGCTGAACGACACATCGTAGGCGGCCATAATCTCGCATATCTCATGGAAGTGCGTGTACAGGAAGCTTTCCTGATGGTGGGCCAAACACCACTTTGCCATGATGCTGCCGCCGCGCGACACAATGCCCGTCACGCGCGATGCCGTCATAGGCACGTAGCGCAGCAGAACCCCGGCATGGACAGTGAAATAATCCACGCCTTGCTCGGCCTGCTCAATCAGCGTGTCGCGGTAAATCTCCCATGTCAGGTCTTCGGATTTGCCGTCCACTTTTTCCAGGGCTTGGTAAATGGGAACCGTGCCGATAGGCACCGGCGAGTTGCGCAGTATCCATTCGCGCGTTTCGTGAATGTTCTTGCCCGTAGACAAGTCCATCACCGTGTCCGCGCCCCACAGCGTCGCCCAGGTCATCTTTTCCACTTCTTCTTCAATGGACGATGTGACCGCGCTGTTGCCGATATTGGCGTTGATCTTGACCAGGAAGTTGCGCCCAATCGCCATCGGCTCGCATTCGGGGTGGTTGATATTGACGGGGATAATGGCCCGCCCGCGCGCCACTTCCGAGCGCACAAACTCAGGCGTAATCACTTCGGGAATGGCCGCACCGAAGCTTTGGCCGGGATGCTGGCCGACCGACTGCGCGCGGTCGCGGCCCTGGTTTTCGCGCAGGGCGACATATTCCATTTCGGGCGTAATAATGCCGGACTTGGCAAGCTGCATCTGCGTGACTTGGCCCGACCCGCACAGCACTTTGCGCTGGGGCGGCATGGGCAGGGCGGCATCCGAGCGGCCCGCAATAGGCCGGTAGCTGGGGTCGGCTTCCGTGTAGGAGCCGCGCGTTCGAATCCAGTCCATGCGGACGGGTGCTAGCCCCCGGCGCACATCAATATTCGCCTGCGGGTCGGTGTAGGGGCCGCTGGTGTCGTAAACGCGCAAAGGGCTGTTGGCTTCTATTTCTCCGGTCAAATGGTTGTGCGTGTCGTGCAGGGCAATCTCGCGATGGGGCACGCGCACGCTGGGATGCAATTGTCCGTCTGTATACACTTTGCGGGAGGCGGGGAACCGATACTCCGTGCCGACTTCGCTGGTTTGCGGCGTGCCGCCATTGTTGGAAATTGCCATATGCTGGATGCTCCTTGCGTCTTTCTGCGTTTCTCTCACACTTGCGGGCGCGAAACGGCAAAAGCCGCCGCCCTGTTCGTTTGACTGGGACGGCGGCTTCCAAGACGGCGCACTGGAACAAGCCTGTCGTCCGCTTCCCTCCGCCGGCATGACCCGGATCAGGTTGTTGGGGTTGGACTCTGGCGCGTCCTCTCAGCCAGGCAGTTGGTCTGCCTCGCACCCCCAGCGGTTCTGCAAAATATACTTGTGATTATAGTCTGTGGCGGGGGCTGTGTCAAGGGGTGCCGCTACAGAAAACAAGGGCGGGGCTTTGTTGTAAGCCGTTACTTGGTTGGTGGTGGAGGCCAAACGCTCTTGTCAACTAGTAGTCCTTCATAGTAGAATAGTGGGATACCGCTTCTTCAATTTCGTGCGGGCGTCGTCCGTCGTGAAGCGCCAGTCCGTCTTAACGCCGTGCCCATTGCGCCGCTCTTGCCAGGCTGCTATCTGTTCTTGCAGCTTTGC
>JAABUL010005302.1_pt1 | contig 16195 bp, 1 predicted proteins | sample 5559151 | NCBI WGS metagenome assembly JAABUL01 (sample SAMN10711876, study PRJNA513368) | rock metagenome | isolation source: Antarctica rocks | place: Antarctica: Victoria Land, Pudding Butte sud | reverse complement strand
TTACCTTTATTTCTTCTTATTAAATTATCTATATTTAGTAATAGGTAAGTAAACTTTAAATGGTATTAATTTAAGTAGTAGCTTTCTTAGGAATTAAGATAACTTAAGTAGGAGTAAGGATATTAATAATAATGATTTTAGCTTCTAGTCTTTTATTAATATATTTCCTTTACTCCTATTTAAGGATAGGCTTTATCTTTTAATCTTACTGCTCTATTAATAGGTTAATTAAGGTAATATATTAATAAGAGCTCTTAGAGTAGGTAGATCTAATATTAATAATAATTATAACTACCTCCTCCTCTATATAATAGAGAATAACTTAGTTATAAATAATTTCTATTATTTTATATATATTAAAGGTATTTTATAATTACTTAATCTTTCTAATTCCTTTATATTATTTTAGTCTTAAATAGGTGTCTTTAATATTAATAATATTTTTTAATATAGCTTTTATATTATATTATAGAGACGCTCCTATTAGGCCTTATAATTAGCTTACTCTTATAGGTATTTTATATTATTTAGATTTAAATTAGAATTATTAATATCCTTACCTTTAAATAAATCCTACTTTTTATTATTATAATCTTACTATATTATAATATTCTAATTAATTAATATATAATCTTAAATAGGAATACCTTATAATAGGTCCTAAGTAAGATATACTAGTCCTAGTATAAGTAAAAGATCTAGATAGTTTATAAGCCTTATATTAATATTATAATAATAAGCTATATTATTATTACTAGAATCCTTACTATTATAAGAAGTAGCTATCTTATTATAAATATCTTATTAATCTTTTACTAGTTACTACTCCTTAGCTTATTTTATATCCCTTTACTATTACTCCTTAACTTATATTATATATCCTTTAGCTAATACTTATATATCTATTAGAGCTTAGTTATCCTTATTAGTATTACTAGTATTACTACCTCCTTTTTTCACTTCTCTTATTATTACTATACTTACCTTACTAATTATAACCTTTATAATTATTATTACTAGCTAATATAGCTAGTAATAAGCCTATTAGCCTCCTTCTTAGTAATATAATTAGATTGTAAGATATTCTTACTAATACGCGACGACGGATAAGAGCTAGTAAGGAGGAATATACTAGTAAGGGAGGGCGGAGGCCCTAACTTAGGTAGTCTAATAAAATAGGTATAATATAGGACTTAAGATATATTAAAAATATATATATAACCTTAATAATAATAAATTAAAATATTATAGTACTAATATAATTATAATAGCTAAGTATTATATAGATTTATATATAAATTTAGAGGGAGTTTTTTTTAATATTTAGTACTAAGGTTTCCTAACGATCCTATACACGCTAAATAGACTAAGTATACTAGTATTTAGGATACTACGTATTTAGGATACTACGTATTTAGGTAGTTAAATCCTAGTATACTAAGGGATATTAACAAAAATATATATCTAATACTACTAGTAACTTATATATATACTATTAGCTTAAATAACTACCTTGTAGTATACATATATAAAATTTACTAAATCGCTAAGAAATTCAGGTAATATCTATTCCTATACTATATAAATAGCGCCTTAGAGGCTGTTATAACTAAGTTTTTTAGGATAATTATCTTATATCTAATCCTTTATCTTATTCTATACTATCTTAATAGGGTTTATTTCAGGACTAAATATAGGCTACTAAATAATATAAATACTATATTTACGGAGATCCTTAAATATTACTCTAGTAATATATCCTAAGATACTATCTTATATTAGAGATAAGTAGGGATATAGTTATACCTTACTATAAATTAAGGGGATAATATACTTATAATATATTATCTAGCTAATTATTCCCTAGTCTTTCTTCTAAAATACTCCTAGGCCCTTAATATTATTATAGAATAAATCCTAGAATATTTATCCTTACCTCTAGGATATCTTTTTAATAATATAGGTAGGATCCTATTCCTCTCTTAAGGCCCTAGTAACCTACGTATATATATATTTCTTAGATATTACTAATATTTTATCTATCTAGAGAATTATCTTCTATTACTCTCTTATCTAGTTAATATATTCTTAAGCCTACTAGAGACGTACTACCTAATTTACCTCTAAAATAGGTAGTTTTCTCTAGGTAATATATTAAGAAAGGCCTTCTTTTTAGAGAGCTCTCTAGATTATCCTTTTTAATATATTCTAACCTAGTCTCTTTACTACCTCCTTATACTATATATATCTTATTTCTTTGAAGCTTTATATATAATAGACTAGGCGGGCTTAGTAGTACTATAGGATTATAGATATAATATAATTACTTAGCGTCTTAGTAACTAGTATATAACTATAAGTAGTTACTAAGTAGATAGAATCCTTAATCTATCTACTAATTAACTAATTATAGATTACTAAGTAATTATTTATACTTTATAATATAATAATGTAATAGTTAGTAGTAATACTAATATACTAATACTAATTTTAATATAACTAGCTTTTAGAAGTACTAGTTCTCTAGTAATTATAAAGTAGAATTTCTACTTACCTAAACCTACTAATTTGTTATGAATTACTCTTACTTTATTAAGTATTACTAAGGATTTATCTTAGTAATACCTTAATAGATTTCTATCTTATAAATAGATAGAATAATTAATCTTTATATTAATTAATAGACTACGCCTAATAAATAGTAGTAATACTAATTTTTATTATTAAGTATTATACCTTATTTATTAGTACTAAGGTCGTGTACTAGCTTACCTTAATAAAGGAAGAACTATTAGTATAGTACTAGCTAACTTCCCTAGTATTATAAAATACTAATCGTCCTACGCTTTTATACTACCTTACTTAATAATATTATGTTATCTATTATAATAAGGCCTTTTATACCTCTTACTCTATTATTACCTTATTATTATTTTATTAGATAATTTAAATAGATTACCTTATTACTTAATAATTTAGTACTTACTAAGAAGACTATTAGGGAAGGTAGATATACCTATATATTACTTTCCTTAATATTATTAATTTAAGACCTTATTAATTTAATTTATATTCCTTTATAATACCTTTTAAATATATATTAAAGTAGTCTTTTATTATTTTAGGAATTATTTATTTTAATTACTCTACCTTATAAATAGTTTTAAAAGACTATTATTATTCTAGCTCCCCTTATTATATAAGAGATTATTATCCTAATCTTCTATATTAGTAATCTCGCGCGGCTATATATTACAAAAATTTGCGTATTATACGTAAATATCTATTTAGCTTATGTATTAGCCCCTGAGATTATGAAATATTTTAGGTTACTAAATATATATTTAGTAACCTGAAATATTTTAGATAAGTCTATATAAGCTATCTTATATAGTAGGACTAGTCCTACCTAATAGTAGGATTTATTAGGTATATAATACGGGGCTAGACTAGGGCGGTATCTTATATATATAAATTATATGAATTAACCGTATTTAAAATCTATATTACGCTAGCGTAGATAACGTAGTCTATATAGCCTTATTAAGCTTCCTAGCGCTAGTAGAAAATCATAGATTTAAGGCCTTAAATCTAGATTTTCTATATTCAGGATTTTTAGGTTAAAATAAAATTTTATGAAAATTCTCTATTTTTTTTCATTATTTTACCTAAAAAAAATATATTTAATAGGATTAATACATTTTTATTTTTTATACAGGTTCTTAAGTTACTAATATAACTATCTAATTTTATTACTTTTAAGTATATATATACTAACTTTATTAATAAACTTAACTAATATCTTATTATCCTTATTATATAAAAGAACTTTAAGCCTCCTAGATTACTTAAGACTTTTAATTCTTATAATAAGAAATATAATTAGTACTCTTAATCTAATTTTATAAAATCTATTAATTTTATAAATCTTAAACTTTTCTATCCTTTAAATTGAATAATTAATTACTCTCTTTTTTATATAATAATTCTTAAATTTTAATAATATCCTTAAATTTAGAATTCTTATTAATATTTATAAGAGCTTATTATACCTTCTAATCCCCTTACTACCTTATTAAGAGGTATAACTTCCTTAGGAATATTAAGTACCTTAAGAATAACTATATTAAGGTTTATAATTATAAATAATAATATTATAACTTAAATATCCTTTATAAAGGAGGTAATTTATAATTATCTTATTAATCTTAAAAATATTAATCTTAATACTATATTAACTAGTAAACTTAATATATAAGTAATAATTAATACTATAATTACTTAATATATATAAGAGAACCTACTTTAGCTTAATACTATTAGCGCCTAAGGTTCTTAAGAACTTCTAGGAGTTAATAGTACTATTAATAATAATAATAATAAAAATACCTCTATCTTATTAAAAGCTAAGGATATTAAATATTTCTTTCTAAATATTAAGGGAGAAGGCGTAATTATTACTTAAAGATATTACCCCTTTTATAAAAATATTTATAGGTTCATTAATTAAATTTAGGATTTTACTATTATTAAAGGTAAAAATAAGGTCCTTAATATCTTATTATCTTACTTTTATAATAAGGTATAGAAATAATATTTTATAAAGTTATTAATATTAGAGAAGGAGCTTTTTAAAACTACTTTATTAAAGTTATAAATAAATACCTTAATAAATTATTTTAAAGAGAAGATAATTATAATATTTTAAAAGTTATAAATTAAAAAGTTTATTATAAAAGATATAAAGATTAATAAATCTCCTTATACTTATATTTAAAGTATTTTATATTATATTAAAGTTATAAACTTTAATAAGATATAAAATTAATTAATTATTATATAAAATAATTTAATAGTTAAGTTTTATTAATATATCTTATAATTAATAGCGTTTATAATACTATTATAATTCCTTAAGTAGTTAAATAAGAAGTCTAAGATTTAATATAAATTTATAAATAAGAGTTATAAATAATTTTAAAAGATAATAAAGTTTAATTAATATTAAAATAATTCTTATTAATAAGGTAGCTTTTTTAGGCTACTATTTCCTTATTAATAATATAATTAGAGGTAGTAATATTAAGGATATATTCCTAGACTATATAATAATTATAATTATAGAAATAGTAATATTAATAGATAATCTAATTCTTAGGATATTTAATAAAATCCTCTCTTACCTCCGCCTTATTAGCATTTATAAATTAAAAATAGAAAAGGTAATTAAAATCTATTAAGTTTAATATTATTAAATTAGACGAATTATTATTATAATAATACTAATACTAATACTAATAATTATAATTGCTATAGAAAGCCTATAAATTAAAGAAAAGGATTCTAAATGTACTACTCCTAAGGTATTACCTACTAAGTTATTAAGGAAGGTACCTTATAAGTTAATAATACTATTAAGTCTTTATATTTTATAGAAGATATCTAAGATAATAGCTAACTTAATAAAAGCGTAGTAAAAAATTTAAGTAATTATTATATTAATAAGGACCTTAATTACTATAAGCCTTAATAAGATTATAAGGTAGAGGACTATTTTAGAAATATATCTATATTATTACTTATAAAGTATAGATATTAATATTATTATTAGATATTCCTATTTAAAAACTAGTTATATTAATATCTAGGTAATTTTAAAAAAGGATATTATACCTTACTATCTACCTACCTAGGTAATTTACCTTATAATAGCGAGGTATTTCTAGTCTTTAATACCTTATTTATATTAAGTATTAATAAACTTATTAAGTTATTTATTAACTTATCTAAAGAAATTAGTACTAGCTACGCTTTTTATAAATATTATTATATAATAGTTAAGGTAAGGCTTATCCTAGATAATCTTAATAAAGATTATTACCTTAATTTAGGTTATAATATCTCCCTTACTAATTATATATACCTTATAAAGTCGGCGCCTAATATATAAATCCACTATATAATTAGCCTAATTAGTATATATAATATTAATTCTAATAAGTATATTATATTAAAGTATACTATTATTTCCCTATACTATTATAATATAAAAGATAGTAAGGAAGTTACTATTATAATAGTATTAAGAGAAGTATATATTATTAATAATCTTAAGGTAAGTGTATTTATTAATAATAGTATTTTAATACTTAAGAGTATAAATATACTTATATCCTAATTAAGGGCCTTAATTAATAGTTATAAAGTCTCTATTCTAATTAAATTAAGACTTTATAAGAAGAGATTAGATATTTAATATATATAAAGTAAATTATAATTATTTTATTATATTCTTAAATATAAATTCCTATCTATTATATTTCTTTATTAAATTATAATTTCTTCTTTAAGCCTAATTATAATTAAGTTCTATTATTATATATTTATCTTATTAACGCGTCCTTATCTATTATATTAACTAAGAATAATACTAATAATACTATTATTATCTTAAGGAACTATTAATTAGGGATAGTATAGGAGTTAAAATTTAATAATTATTATTATATTATAATAAATATTAAGGACGTAGTTAAGCTAGCTATAAAATATCTTATAAAAGAATATTATATAAGTTAGATTAAGTATATATTTAATAAGGTAGTAACTACCTTTATAATTACTATACTTATAATATCTACCTTATAAATAATAAGGCCCTTATTACCTATTAATATATTAATATCTACTACCTTTATAAATACTATTATACCTAATAAGGCTACTATTTTTAATAGTCATCTTAAAATGATTAAAGTTATTAATAAATTCTTAAAATTATAAGAAGAAGGTAGTTTTATAAATATCTTATAAGATAAATAGATATATATATTATTAAAGTTTAATTAAGAGTCCTATATTTTAAAGGTAATACGCGTATACCTATTAAATAATAAGTTTAAGGTAATTATTAATTAAACCTTTAATAAGCTTTATAAATAAGGTAAGCTATTATAAATAATAGAATCTACCCCTTTTAACTTTCTTATTTTTATTATCTAGAAGATTATACCTAATAGGAAGTAGAAAGGCTTAGTAATTATTAATATATATAACCTTAATACTATTACTTAAATACATATTTATTCTCTACCTTTATAATTAAATATAATAGCTTATATTAAGGGATATTAATATATTAGTATTATAAATACTATTAGCTTTTTCTATTATTAGAGAGTTTACCTTAATAATTATTATAAACTTACTATTATTAGCTATTAGGGGTAAGAGTCTTTTAATATTACTATTATAAATTATAAGAATTTACCTACTTATATATAAAGGTAAATTAATAGGCTCTTATATACCTATTAAACTTTTATTAAAGTATATATAAATAATATAATTATCTATTCTAAAACTTTAAAAGATTATATATAATACCTTTATTAAATCTTTATTTTATTAAAAAAGTATAATATCTTAATAAATTTAATTAAGGTATTTCTTAATTACCTATTTATTTAATTATCTAATTTAAAAGTTAATTCCTTTAACTTATTAATTACTATTAATAAGTTATTAATTATATTAAGACTCTTATTCCTTAAGTTTTTATCCTAATTTAAGATATACCTTAAGATAATAAATTAATTATAAGGTTATATAACCTATTATATTACTATCTTTAAGTTATTATAAAATAGGAAGACGCTAATACTTGTTTTATTACTTAAATCTAGGTATTAATAAAAAACCTTTATAAAGAGAAAAGTATTAATAAATTTATTAAATTTAAAGATTACTTTATTTAAGGCCTTATAAAAGGCCTTATTATTCCTTATATTCCTAATATAATTTAATAATAAGATTATCCTCTTTATAAATCTTAATATTAATAAGGTTTTTAATTTTAATATTTTAATTTATTATATAAATAATTTTATTAATAGTAATAATTTTACTTATTCTTAAGTCTATTTAATACTATTTTTAAGCCGCCTTTTAAAGGATATTAAAACTTATTAATAATTAATTAAATTAAAGCTTATAAGTATTATATAAGTCCTAGATAAGATTAGGTATATAATAGAGTTAACCTTAAAAATAGTTATATATATAAATTATAATATTACTTTAAGTATAATAAAGTAGATTATTATATTTATATTATTTATTATAAAGCTTAATTTATATCTTATTTATATATCTAAATATATCTAATACTTTAATAATATTAAGTTTTATTATAAGCTTAGTAAGTAATATATTATATTAAATACTTTATTATACTTATATACTATTACTCTTAAACCTTATATTAATAAAGAAGGTAAGCTTAATACTTTATAAGGATATACTTATATAATAATATATCTTATTAAGTTAAGTCCTAATTTAAAGAAGTAAATAATAAAAGGTTATAAAGTAGATACTTTATAATAAAAAATTATTAAGGTCTTTAATAATAATAATTACCTTACTATTAAGGATATAGTTATACTTCCTTTTTATTAAGTAAATAACCTTATATAAAAAGTTAAATAAATAATAGGAGATTATACTTTCTAACTTAATAAGTTATATGTTTTAAATACTTATATTAAGATAATTTTTAATATTACTTATATTATAAAGTATATTAAATTTATAAAGTATTATAAAATCCTTCTAAGATAATAATATATTTATAACTTATTTCAATAGATATAAGAGTTTCTTTAATATTATTTATAATATTAAATATATTAGATTCTAAGATATATACCTTATAAGTCCTTATCACTTATTATATTACCTTCTATCCTATTTTATATATTAATAATTAATTTTATTCTTACCTTACTAATCTTTATAAAGGGATATAATATAATTCTTATAATTACTAATAAATTCTTATATGAGATTACCTTAATATTAGGTAAAAAGACTTTTTCTATCTTAAATTAAGTTAATTAACTATTATATTACCTTTAAAAGATTAATTAAGATCTTCCTAAGGTAATTATTTTAAATTATAATAAAAAGTTCCTTAATAAGCTATAAAGGTCCTTATTTAATAAATTTAATATTAATTTATTATATTTTATAACCTATTATCCTTAAATTCATAGATTAAGTAAGTATATAAATTAAATTATTAAAATTACTTTATAATTTTAGATATTAATTCTTAATAATATTATTATATAACCCTTAATTATTCTAATTATATAAGCTAATTATAATAATTTATTATTATTACTAACTAGTTAGATACCTAATAAAGTTATTTATAAAATTTCTCTTAACTAGCTATTTAACCTTATAATATATAAGAAATAGACGCTCCTTAAGGATATAATATAACTATAAGAATTTAATATTATTACCTTTAAGTAAATTAACTCTAAATTAAATAATAATAAATATTATTAATCCTAATACTTTGAAGTTAGTAATAAAGTTAAGCTATATTTATATTATAAGTATAATATACGTATTATAATATTAATAGGTAAAAAATATACTTAATAATTTATTAAATCCTTTAAGGTCCTTAATTAAATTAAACGTCTTACTTATTACCTTAATATTAGTAAATATTAGTGAATATATAATATCTTTATAATAATATAATAAAAGTTATATACCTTACCTAATCTATATTATTACCTATAGCCTAAAGAGCCTTTATTAGTATATATAAAAGGTAATATTAATAAGTTTAAGTCCTATAAACTTAATAAGGTACTTAATAAATATATTATTTAAAAAGGATATAACCTTATTATAAAATACCTTATAAGATAGAAACGTTATAAAATATAATATGATAAATAAATAAATATTATAAACTTAATAAATAATTATAAGAAGGTAAATAAAAGGCCTAGAGGTAGATAAGTTATCTAAACTACTAATATACTTAAATATTAGGAAGAGTAAGTCGCTATTACTATTAATTAATAAGGACTTTAATATCTTCTTTTACTACTAGTATATTATCATGAATTACTCTTACTTTACTAAGTATTATTAAGGATTTATCTTAGTAATACCTTAATAGCTTTCTATCTTATAGATAGATAGAATAATTAATCTTTATACTAATTAATAGACTACGCCTGACATAATTCTATACTATTATAACTACTATTATAAGTATAGATCTTATAAGTACCTATACCTAATAATAGATAATTATTATTATTAATATAAATATTAGCGACTTTTATTATATAAATAGCCTAATCCTTACTACTATAATATTTATAATTTAAGGAAGGCTAAGTCCTATTCAGTAAGGCTTACTACTTAGAACCGCCTTAAGGTATTATATAAAGAAGGAGCTTTTAACTACTTTATCTCTACCTTAATAAATAGTTTTACTATTTTCCTCTCCTATTAAAATATTTCTTTATATAAGTATTATATATTAATAGTATAAATTATAAAAAAAGAAGAGAAACCTTATCTCTCTTTTATTATTATCTCTCTTATATTTTAATTCTAAGCTTTTAAGGAGAAGTAGTTAAGATTACTTTATAAAGTCCTTAATAAAAGTTATTATTAAGTAGCGCTATTAATTATAAAGATATATATACTTTTAAAAGATATATCTTAGGACGGATAACTTTATATTTATTAAGAGAGATCTTATAATAAAGTTATATTTATTAATACTTTAAAGTTAATCTTAAAAATAGATATTTTTAAATAGCTAATTACCTTTTTACTTTTATAAAATTGTAATTTAGGATTAAATAATTTATTAATAAAAGTAGCTTCTATTTTTATAAAGAGAGTTTAATACTACTTTAATATAAATTATTATAAGTATTGAAATTCTCTAAAGAAAGTTAAAATAAAGAAGTAAATTATTCCTATTAAATTAATAATTCTAATAATCTAAGAATCTTAAATATCTTAAATTAAGATATTAAATATTAATACTTTAAATAATAAGGTTAAATTAATAATTCTTATAATTTAGAAGCCTTAAACTCTTTAAACTAAGGTACTTATAATATTAGAATTAAGATAGGTAATTTTATTATTACTATTTATATATTTTAGTTTATTTATAATTCCCTTTATAAGAGATATATTATTAAGGAGTTTATAATAGACTTTTTTTATTAAGATATACTTAATAATTAATATTATTAAAAGTTTCTTCTTAAGGTCTAAGATAATAAGCTTAAATTTTAAGGGTTATAACTTAAGATTTAAAAGAAGCTAAGGACTTTTTAAAGGGGTAAGTAATAATACTTATAATATAAGATAAAGATTTAATTTAATAAATAATAATATATAAAATTAGGGATTATAAATCTTTTAAAATATATTAATTCCTTTTATAAGTATTTTATAAGCTATTATTATAAGTAATATATAAGCTCTTAATCTTAGAGGAGTTAAAGAATCTAATCCTCTACCTCTTAAGGTTAATTAAGATACTTTAAATACTATTTTATAAGTAGTAATAGCTACTTTTACTTAATAATAAGGAGGTTAGAGCCTATTAAGAGGTAAATTAAGACTATCTAACTTAATAAGTTTAATAAGTTAATTTATTAATTAATATAATAATAATAATAATAATAGATTTAAAAATATTAAACTTAGATTTTTCTATCTTAACTTAAAAGAATTATATAATATAAGAGATATAATTTTCGCGTTTAAGGAAATAATTTATAAAGAAATATATACTTTCTACTAATAAATAGAAGACTACGCTATTATAAAAGGTAAAAATTAAATTAAATAAAATTTATTATCTTATTTTAAGGGAGTAACAATATTATAATAACTTAATATATTAGGTCTTAATAAAAGAGATATAATATAATAATTTTAAATTAGACTTAAGATAAATTTAATATAATTATAAAAGTAATTTAAGATTTTTATATTATTAATACTTAAATAATTAATAAGGGAAATATATATTCTTTATAATATTAATAGTTAAAGGGATCTTATAAGTTATATTTAAAAGATAGTTAAATTTACTATCTAAATAAATATAAAAAATAAAAATACTTAAGTAGTTTAAGTATTAAATTATTTAAATATAAAATATAAAATTACTATTCCTCTATTAACTTTATAAATAATATTATAATAATTTATAAAAGACTTAAATTATTATAAAGAACTCTAGAATTATCTCTATTAATAAAAGGAAGATTAATATAAGGAAATATATAAAGAAAGGGATAATTATAATAAAGAAAGGGATAAAATTTAAGATTAATTCAATAAAAATAGGAATAAGAATTAAGATTAATCTAATAAGGATAAGTTTAATTTAAATAAGTATCAAGGTAAGTATAATAATTTATTATATTATCAGAGTCTACTAGCTTAAAAGTAGTATCCTTTTCCTTTAGGAAGACCTTTTACTCTTTAATATTATAATTAACCTATTTAATACTACTTACTAATTAGGTATTAGTAGTAACCTCCTAATTTCCCTCTTATATTTAATTAATATAAATAGCTAGCTTAATTTCTAAAATTATAAATATAAAGTAATTAATTATTAATACCTCTACTAATTTTCTAATAATAATAATAAGTATAAGGGTTATAAGAAGGATAATAGCCTTCTAAAAATATACTATTAATATTAAAACAACCGCTTATAATTATTACTAGAAATACCTAATCTTATCAAGGGTAATATCTTTATTAAAATTAAAGTAAGAATTATAATAACTATTAATATTATCCTTTAAAGTAATATTATCCTTTAAAGTAATATTATCCTTTAAAGTAATATTATAATAATTAAAATATTAATAATATACTTATACCTTAATCTTAAGAGGTATACTTTAATAAGTACCTATTAAAGAACTTAATAAATAATATTAAAGGCTTTTATACTATTTATAATTAAGATAATATAAGGTCCTAGGTATATTATAATATTAATAAAGAATAATTCTATAATATATTAAAAGAAAGTTATAATAAGGAAGAAATTTCTTATAAAAGAGAAGATAAAGTAGATATTAATTTTTTTATTATTTTATATTATATCTTATTTATTAAATAAGATAGAAATTTAATTATTATATTTATTAAATAGATTTTAAATTTAATAATTAATTATATATATATATTAAGATAAAGACTTATTAATATAAAGAAGTTACTAAGAAGGTAAAATAATAACTACTATTATTAAAGTCTTTAATTAATAATATAATATTATTAAAGGTACTTAAATTAAATATAATTTTATTTATTAATATTAAGACTTTTTTCTACTTATAATATTATCTATCTAAGTAAATTCGTTTTATTAAATCTAATAAGGAAGAATCTATATATCTTAATATTAATTATAGTATAAGTATAATTAATAAGTAGTATATAAAGAAATATATTCCTTATTATAATATTTAAACTTATAAATCTTTTATAATCTTAAGGGGTATAAGATTAGATTATTACTTTATAAAGGAATAAGTAATAATTTCCTTTTTTATAAAAGGTTAAATATTAAAAGAAGAGGAGTTAATTATAAAGTTTACTTAAGATATATATATAATTAATAATTTAAAGGTTAATATATTAATTAATAATAATATCTTTAAATCCTAATAGATACTTATTAATCTTAAGAATAAATAGATTATCTTTAATTATTATAGAAATATAATAGTACTTATATAAGTAATAGTAAGGGATAATATCTATATTTATTAAATAGTATATATAAATTATAATTAAATTGTTCCTTCTTAATTTATTAATTAAGTAGTTATAAATTTTTATAATAAGTTATCTCTTTTTAATAAAGACTTTCTATTTAAATTATATCTTAAGGGAGTATATACCTATTTAATAAATATAAAGATAGACTTTATTAATCTATATAATAATAAAAATATCCCTCTAATTATACCTTACTATTAATATATTAGCGTAGTAGTTAAGTATAAAGTTAAGGAAAGCTATATTATTAAAGCTAATAACGACAAGTTTATATAGGAGAATAAAGTTATAATTAAGGCCTTTATAAAGTTATTAAATTATAAATCTAATATTATAATTATAAAAATTAATTAAGTTATAAAAATAAAGCTTTTAAATAGTATTAATATTTATAATATAATAGAGTAAGCTAATATCTTTTAATATATTATAAAGGAATATCTATAGATTTAAGAAGATTTAAGAGATATTACTAATCTTTTTAAATTTAAATAATTAATAGTATTTATAATAATAGATTAGTAATTATTATTTATTAAGTTAAATAATAAAGTATATCCTCTTAACCTAAATACCTAAGCCTTAATAAATAAGAAATTTAATAAAATATATTAATAGGGAAAGATATTATAATTTATAATACTATTATTATTTACTTTTCTAGTCTTTATTATATAAAAGATAGTATATAAGGGGCTAAATAGAAAGCCTAAGTATAAAAGCTATATAATAATAAATATATAAAGTCTTAATTAAATTATAATCCCTAATAATTATCTACTACTATTATAAAATAATATTATATTATATCTCTAAGGTTATATATACCTTAATATAATTAATTATAATAGATAGTTTTACCTCTTCTTAATAAAGAAAGAGGATTAATATAAGTTTATAATAATCTCCTATTAGGGGTTAGAGTACTATAATATTACTCTAATAAGATATAAAAGATCTATTTTATATATATAAAGAAAGATAAAATCTTTCTTATATAATTTTAAAACCTTTATAAAGTATTATATAAATAATAATATTATTTTCTCCTATTTATAAAATAATTATATTAAGTATTTAAAGAAGATCTTTATCCTTTTTATTAAGTTAAAGGTTATATTAGAGCCCTAGAAGTCCTTCTTAATATATCCCTTAATTATATTATTTAAATAAAGAGTAGACGCTCTTAGGATAATAATTATAAAAGAATATATAATAATTATTAAGAATATCCTTTTCTTTAATAACCTTGAGGTACTTAAAATATATATTAATATAATTAATTAATTATCCTATAATATTAGTTACTTTATATAAATTATTAAGCTACTTTAAATATAAAAAACTTAGCTATTAAAGGGCTTATTAGTTAAAGGGAGATATACGCGTATAGTATATTTAAAGAATATAAAGTATATATTAATAAAAGAGGAGAGAGAGTCTTTTTAAATACTTTAAAAAGTACTTACCTTATAAATATACCTCTATTATAAAGATTTATAATAATAGATATATATTAATATTAATAGATTTAAAAGGTATAAATTTAAAGTATATATATATAATATTAAAAGAGATTTATAAGGAAATAAATATCCTAGGTTAAGTATATAAATAATTATATATATTTTTAAATTATTTAATAAAGTTAAAAAGAATTACTAGTTAATAAAGTTAAAAGTTATTATAATAGTATATATATTAAAGAAGATTTTATACCTCCTTATATAAACCTTAATAAAGAAAATAACTATCTTTATTAATTACTCTATTATAATAAATATTATATATTAAATTATACTCTTATCCATCTCTTTAAATAAGATAAATCTTTATTTAATATATATATTATAATATACTTTATAATATAAATTTAATATTTATTAGAGGCTAAGAAGGTAAAATATAATTCTAGATATCTTATCTTAATTACTTTATAAATAAGAGGAATAGTTAAATATAAATAAATTAGGCGTCTTTAAAGAAATATTTATATATTACTTTAAGGAAGGGTTAAGTAATAAAGAATATAAAAGATCTATTAAGGCTTATTATATAATAGAAGATATATATATTTATAACTTTATTATAATTAAAATATTAGATAATTATTATATTAACTTAATAAAGGTATATTATAATAATAAGAAATAAAGTTAAATTATTAAATTATTAATAAAAGAAAAAGATTATTTATAAGTAGAAGATATTAATATTAATACTTTAATTATCTAAGTCTTAAATATATAATTTATACTTTAAGATAGGTTAATATACTTTATTAATAAGATAAATAATAAGGAATAACTTTATATTCCTAAAAAAAAATAGAATAAAAAATCTTTTAAATTATATATAATAATAAAAGTTATAATAGTTTTTATTAAATATATAAATAAGTAGTAGAATTCTTCTATATAAGGTATTTAACTTAATAATTAAAATATTATATTTTATATTACCTAGATTACTAGCTTAATTAAATAAAGTAGTATTAAATATATAATAATATAAAATTAATTATAACTCCTACTTT
>JAABUL010005301.1_pt1 | contig 16201 bp, 28 predicted proteins | sample 5559151 | NCBI WGS metagenome assembly JAABUL01 (sample SAMN10711876, study PRJNA513368) | rock metagenome | isolation source: Antarctica rocks | place: Antarctica: Victoria Land, Pudding Butte sud | reverse complement strand
GCTGGTTGAGTGGTCGTTTGGGCGAGGACGGTAAGGAAGGAAGAGCTAAGAGATATGAGCAGCCCAGATAGTAATGGGACCATCGTGAGAGCCTTGTGTGTTGGAGAAGCCGATCCATCGGTGAGACATATTATATCAGCCTTCTCGTCATCACGTGGTGACCAGCCGGAGTCGGATGACCCGACAGCCGTAAAGAACGAGCTAGACTCTCACATTAGCCAAAGACCCATGTTGGAGATAGCCTCGGCGTGGCTAAATCTGGGGTCCCCGAATCTCTCGTCAAACAACCGGTTCCAGAACGCTAGCGGTTGTTGCCCGGCTAAGATCCCGGCTGAAGAGAAAACATTTAACGCGAGATTGACGCCTAAAAGGTTTTAGGCCTATCATTCCAAGCGGATCTCGCCGTTTTTTTGTCTGACTAGCCGAGGAGACAGAGGTCTGGAACGTCCTGCTATAGGTCTGTATACACTCATTCTTGTTCCCGACCAACACATCCCCAGCTTGAACGCCAGGAAGAAGACAGGGGCAATCAGCTTGACAATACACTGATACTTCGGTCAACGATGGTGGCGGCGACCGGATCAGAGACTATCCCATTCGCGAATTACATCATTGAGCGAATCAAACAGATTGGCTCAACAAAGGTCAGCCTTCACCTCCCCTTGCGATCCGACGGAAAGAAGCGAGAGGGTTTCATGTCTCATGCACTGTCCTAGGTCTTTGGAGTTCCTGGAGATTATTTTCTAAACGCGTAGGGTTACCGAGAGAAAGGCCCGTTGTCACTTGTATTGAAAGCTACCGGGCAGGCTCGATTACTTTGAAGCGGACCCGGATATAGAATGGATAGGGAATGCCTCGGAGCTAGGAGCCGTGAGTACAGGTTCCCATCTTCTGCCCTCAACATCGCAGCCCTGATGATGTGGAACAGTCCTACGCGGCAGACGGATACGCTCGGATCAAAGGTACTCCGGCAGTACTCATCACCACATGTGGCCCCGGGGAGTTCTCCGCGCTCAAGTAAGTCGTCATTACCAATTGCACTCCGCTCACGATCCTAGCGGTCTCGCCGGTGCAATGGCGGAAAATGTTCCGATCTTGCAGATCGTCGGCTGTGCGGCTCGACCGTTGGCAGCGATGGCGAGTTCGAAGAACGTGATTCTTCATCATACAATGGCGCTAGACTCTTTCGAGAGTCATGCTCGGATGAGTCGGCCCGCGACGTGTTCAGAGGCGCTTCTAAGTAGCATGCCCGAGGAAGATTGGACCGAAGCGTTTGAAGAGGTGTTGAAGGAGGTCTTGGTGCAATGCAAGCCGGGATACATCCAGGTCCCGACGGACGCGTGGTCAGCCGAGGTGTCGACAAAGGGTCTGGCTACCAAGCTAGTGGGTATTTGAAAACTTTCTCATAGCTGAAGAGTTCAGCCCGCTTGTTCTGCCTCCAAGTTCACTTCAACCGAATCACCGTCAGGGGAGGCTAAAGGGGTAATCGAAACCATCGTGAAACGTATCCAAGAGGCTCAGGACCCGGTCATCCTCGTCGATCGGAACGTCGAGCGGTTCGGCCTGACGGACGAGGTTACCAAGCTTGCCGAGTCTACCGGTCTCAAGGTCTTTGCCGGTGCGTCCTCATCACCGCTTAATGGCACTCACGACCTACATAGCCTACGGTGAGCCATCATCACCTGGCATCGGCTAATCCTCCAGCTGGACTATCGAACGTCGATTCGTCCCTGCCAAACTACATCGGAACATGGCTGGGTCCCGCCCTCTCGAGAGGTGACATCGCGAAGCTCATAGAGGCCACCGATCTGGTCCTCCAGCTTGGGCCGCTGAAAGCCGATTACAAGTGAGCGGATGGAGAGTCGAATCCAGTTGAGAAAACAGTGTCGGGTTGGGTGTCAATAATACACTCCTCGAATCACGCGTGAGTATCAGGGTCAGGCCAGTGCAGGCTGAAATGATCCCCAGAAAACAATCGAGATCCATCCCTTCGCTACTCGAATCGGCGAGATGACCCATTCCGTGGCAATGCGGGATATCGTTCCCCACCTCGCCGATGCGCTCCGTGTGTTCAAGTCAAATACTCCTGCAATACGATCCGAATCAAATACCACGCCTTGGTCCGATGATCAAGACTTGAAGCATGACACACTCTGGCCACGAATGAGGAAATGGTTCATTGAGGGAGGCGAGTGATCCCTGCTTATATACCCGAAGAAGGCTTATCATGAACGATCAGATATTATCCTCTGCGACACCGGCTGTCAGGTACTGGGCCTGATGGATACCCCGCTACCCCGATCGTCGCGGCTGTTGCAAGCGACACAGTGGCAATCAGTCGGCTGGGCGAATGGTGCGGTTGTCGGTGCGTCTCTGGCCGCCGCGCAGACTCGATCGAATCGCCGAACGATCCTTTTCGCTGGAGATGGAGGTCTACAGTTGGTACGTACACGGGACCTCTCCGACATCATGGCTGAGTAGGACCCACAGAATATGACGGAGATCGGGACGGCGCTCCGACTGGGGCTGTTCCCGTACATCTTCGTGCTCAATAACGATGGATACGACGTGGAGCGCGCTCTCCATGGTCCAAAGGCCAAATACAACGATATCCAGGCGTACGACCATCAGCTCATCCTGCCAATGCTCGCCGGGAAGAAATGTACCGTGCGTCTCACTTGTTTCCGAGATGAGCTTCTCTGCTGACGATCGGACACGGACACGTCAGACTCTGTACGAGAGTCTGGTGATACGAGATACGGCGGAGTTGGACAAACTTCTCGCGGACAAGGAATTTGGGAAACCAAACAAGTTGAGATTGGTGGAGCTTGTCTTGCCGATCAACGATGTGCCTCCGTTCATGAGGCGGGTCATGGCGAAACTGCCACAACCCGCCAAGTGATGCGGCGAGAGAAGGGTCGAGTCGGTCAATCGAGGTCGGAAATGCCGATGATTTGCATGAAATCTAGTGCGTCTCTTAGTATACGAAATTGTGGGGTGTGTGTGGCTATGAAGGGAAGATTGGTCTAGCTCACAAGCCTAGCCCACTCAATGCATTTACTCATAAGACAGCCCGAGCGAGACCTGTATACAAGTTAAATTCCATGTAAACCACTTTCAAAGGACATGAGAAAGGAGGGTTCATGATCAATAAGCCGTTCAACTAAAAAAAAAAACACCAAGATTATCCCAGCGAACCATGACCATCGACGCGTTCAAATCTACTCCAAGAAGCCAGTCTTCATCCAATGCCTCGTCCAAAGCGCCACCAGCTCCGCGTCCACCGCCTTACACTGCGCCAGAGTCGGCGACATCTCCGCGGCTTTCTTCAATGAGAATTCCGTATGCGGCCGTTCCTCGTCTTTCCCAAGTCGGTTCTGGTAGAAGCTCTTTCTTGCCATCAGCTCGCTCAGGAAATAGAGGATGGACTGACGAGAAGCTTGATCGTCGGGTTCTTGACCACGTCCTGATCGCTCCCAGCCAGCTTCTCCAACCAAGCTTTCCGTTCGACAGTCTCGAAGCTCAGCCCGCCCTGCTTGAGTCCGCGGAGGACGTCTTCCCATCTACCGAGACGCGCATTGAGGACGTGGTAGACTTGTGCGTGTGGAGCGAATACATCAGAGGAGGAGAGGGTGGAGAGAACGATCTCGGAGATGGCTTGACCAGCTTGGTCCACCGGTAGCCATGAGAGTTTCTGCGTCTGTCAGCGAGACCGAATTGGTTGAGAGAAGAGGTTGAGGAATATCTCACCTCGTTGAGTGAGGGGAGCGAGCCGGTCGAGTTGGCCGATTTGAACACGAGTGGCCAGGCTTCGGTCTCGTTCCACACGCCACTGCGCCACTTCAGCCACGCATCACCCCGGGTTAAGGATGGCCACTCACTGCTGTGTATCCCCCACGAGCTGACCTATCCGTAGGACGCCCACTCTCGCACCAGCCTTGCCCGCGCGCTCACAAAGCTTCTCCACGACCCACTTACTCCCTCCGTACCCCATCCCACCAGCTGTCCCAGGCTCATCACTGAAACCCTCATCCACCACCGGATCGGGTCTTCCCTGCCTCGTGCTGACGGAAGACGAGAAGAAGAACGCCGGTTTGATCCCCCGAGGCGAGGATAAGGCCAGATTGAGGAGATTGATAACCCCTCCGATATGCGCGTCAAACGAGTCGATCGAGAGGACGAAATTCACCGGCCAAGCATTATGGATCACCGCTGTCGATTGGAGGCGGAGCATCTCGAATTGCTCTGGTGCGAGTCCCAGGTCCGGACGGTTGACGTCCGCCGCAAAGGAGATGATCTTCGTTTGAGCCTCAGTGGAGAGGGAGAGCTCTCGCTCGGCTAGCGATTTGCGGACGCGTTTGAGGGATTCCTGGTGGTCAGATGCTCGGGAGAGACAGATTACTCGGGACACGTCGGGGCGGTTGACGAGTTGGTGGAGGATATGGGCGCCGAGAGAACCGGTCGCGCCAGTCAAGACAACGACTTCTCTGGTATGACCGTTTGCGTGCCTCATTTCAGTGGAAGGCGAATCGATCGGGAGGATTTGGACGGACCACCGCTCCACCATCGCCAACATCGTAGCATGCGCTTGTTCCGCTGCGGTATCAGCGAGTCCGCCAGAACCGAGCGCGAGGAGGTCTTCCGCAAGCTGCTTGATCGAAGGATGCTCGTAAACGATATTCTGGCCAAGCGCGGTAGTCCCAAGATCCAGCGATTTCCCTATGACGTTCCGAACCCGAATCGCTTGGAGCGAGTCGACGCCATATGAGAACAGGTCGGTGGTCGGGGTGAGGCCGGACCCAGCCTTCTCGCCGAGAGCGGTGATGACGGTCTCTGTGAGGAAGGTTTCCATCTCGGATTGGGTGGTGATGATCCGTTTGGGCTGGCCGGTGGTGACCTGCTCGAAGCGGTCGTAGATTGCGTTGATGAGTGGGGCGAACTTTTTATAGCATGCTGGGCGGAGGATGGACATTTTGGTGGCCTGTAAAGGCCACAACGAGCGAAAAGCGTCAGCGGTCGATCCCAAAGATCAGACGGATATCCAAATGTAGATGACATCGAAGATGGGCAGAGGCCAAGAGATCAGTCGAGGAGCTTGAGGACCACTCACCACCGGTATCTCCGTCCCATACGGGAGCACGTCCACCATCTCCGGCAAGATCCGACTATGCGTCGGTGCGGCGGCATTCGCTTCCGCAATCACCGGCCATATCGCGTCGATGAACGCCTTCTTATCCTTGCTGAGCTCCTCTCCCTGCTCGGACGGGAGGATGAGCGCTCCGACTTGTGGTCTAGCATCTCCAAAAACGATGCATTCCTGCACCAGTGGGGAATTACCTCTCTGACCGACCTCATCAGTACTGCCACGCTCGGTCTCTCGACGCTCACAATAGTCAACTCAACCGGCACCGGATTCGTCTTTTCCCCGAGTGTTTGGGTGAGTGTATCATCCAACCTCCCGATGTACTTGAACCAAGTCTTGTTCGTCGGATGTCTCAACACCAGATCCTTTGTACAATAAGCTCCATCGGCACGATTCGACATGATCTTCGCAGGCCACCCGTCATGGACGATGATCTCGTACGTATCGGATCCTTGGGGGTCGAGCTCGAGGTACTTTGCGATCGAACCTTCGGCGCGGAGCCAGTTCCAGCCTTTATCGGTGGTGCAGTCGCGTCGGGAGGTGAGGAGACCGCCGGTCTCTTCGGTTATGTCAGCGAGAATCGAGGGGAAGGTGAGGGGGACATACCGGTTGTTCCGTAGACTGATATGAGGGGGACGCCAGCGGCCACAAGGCGATCTCCGAGATCATCCTGCTCAAGTCAGCTAGCTCGGGAAGACGGTTCACACTCACCGGCACCGATGCACCCGCAAACGAAACCGCTTCGAACGAAGCGAGGGTCTCCGTACCCTCCTTCGTCTCCGCAAGCAACTTCAGCACATACGGTACCGCAAAATGCTGGACCGGCCTCGTAGGTGAGCTACGGATGACCTTGCAGATGTTTGCAGACGTCAAGGGGAGGTTCGGGGGCATGAGGGTGAATGCCTTGCCGTTGTATATGCATCGAAAGCTGGACGAGCTCTCAGCATGGTCTGGACAGCGGGGCGAGGATCCAAGAGAGTTGTGGGCAAGGGGGGGAGACGTACATGGAGAAATGACCGAAACCATGGAAGAGAGGAAGCGCGGAGAAGCCCGTCTCAGGAATGGACATAGCGATATTGGCGATCAAACCGTAGTGGGTGATAAAGACCGGCTTCGGGAACCCCGTCGAGCCCGACGAATGCAGGATCACACATGTCCGCTTCGACTCCAGATCCGGTGAAAGGCGAGCGGCATAGGGTGGCACTTTGGCCTGAGCGATCCCGTCTCCTCCCCAGAGTGGGAATCTCCGTTCCGCAACGATCTCTAGCTCGTACCCCTCCTGAGCGAGGATCTGTTTCGTCTCTCTCGCCGTAACCTCGTATTTCGGACCGTAGATCAGGTGAGAGGATCTCGTTTGTCGACAGAGGTGGACGACGGCGGCTACTGAGTTGTTGATGGAGAGGAGGAGGGATGTAAGACCAAGCTTGGCAAGTGCTATCTCGAGGAGGGATTCGTCGACGGCGGTGGAGGTAAGGACGGCGATGACTTGTTCGGGCGGGGTTTCGTCGGGGGGACAAGGGTGTGGGAGTTGGAGGGAGGAGTAGTGGTGGGCAAGACGGTCGACGGATTTGGCGATATCGGAGTAGCTACATTCGGTCAGCGCGTTGTGATAGTCCGGGGAGAGGGGAGGACAGACCTGAGGGTCATGAGCTCCTCGCCAAATTCGGCGGCTCCGGTGTGGACAGCGGGATCAACTGGCTGAGTATCTGTACGAGGTTCAGCTATAGCCACGATGTCTATACGGAGCTCGGACTCACCCTCTCGGAGCGCGATGAGCTCGGTGAGTGAGCGCGAGTGGAACTTGGGGCTGGGCATTGTGGGTTTAGGTTCGGTAATCAGCGTGAGAGCTCTTTGGGTCGAGTGGGACGTAGGAGAAGGGGTAGTTTTGTGAGTGAGGGAACCGGTACCTCAGCTTGAGCTACGCGATTCGTATCTGGAGACAAGTGCGGTCAAGCGGTGGGAGGATGACCTAGTTGATGGGGCGAATCACTTACTTTCCGCAAGTTATATAGAGCGGATCCATTAACAAGGTTCCGGAATTCGCCGGCCGGACCGATTGGGCCCGGTGACTCCCGGGTCGTGAGTCAAAGCATCCCTTGCCCAAGCATTGTCCACTTGAGCAGCTCAACATTCCATCGGTACCATGTAGATGGCAAGGTGGTCGAAGCATAGGCAGACACAAGAAAACTAGGAGAAGGGCAATATCTGAATCCATAGACGATCTGCAACGAACAAACGTAAACTCAAACATACTCTCCCTGTTCAGATCGTCAGGTATCGAGCACCATACCCTCGACCGCCACTCGACGCGATCTACCGTCTAGCAGGTGTCAAACTTCGCGTGACATCAATGAGGAGCCGAGAATTCGAGCTTGTTCCCCGCGAAATCCCTCGCAAAGAACCGAGTAGGGTACTCAACTCCCTGATACCCATCACGTCAGCCTGAACGTCCACCAAGGAACCGAGCGACAAGAGAGGCGAGGGAGGAGAGATTGGGCGATGGGGTCGCACCATATGTCGACGAGAACATGGGCAGATACCTTTGACCCCGAATTCTCGCTCCCCGGCTCATCACACTGAAGCGCCGCCGCCGGTCCTCCCTTCTTCTTATGATCCCAGATCCGATGCTGGAGCGCGAGCAATGCCTCTTGCGACGCGAGGCCGAAACACGCATGTCGACTCGAGTGAGGTGAGGGTTCAGGGTGGTCGGGTTCGCGCTCGAATGCGATGTGGATCCAAGGCATTTCAGCGTTTCCCTTACATTGAGAGTATCGATAACGAACCTGTTGGGGGCCGTCACCGATTCGGAACCTATAGAAAGAAATTGTCAATGACGCAGTAACAAGGGGAATGGAGGAGGAGTCGGACCACTGGAGAGTGTCGCGCTGGAGATGAGGTACGGGATCACTCGCGAGACCCATCACGTCACCGTAGAACTCCTTGGCGTGGGGGAGCGCGTCCTTTGGGACGGTGAAGTTGACATGCTGGAGCGCGATCGGTGAGAATGACGCGGGGCCCATTGTTGGCGAGATATCGGTGTTTGCAGATCGAGTCAGGTAGAGGGATGGGTCTAGTTGAGGAAGATTGGATCGTGACGAGCGAGTTGACATGATCCGCTGACCGGGTCCCGGTGAGCCGGCTCACTACTTTCCGGAATCAGTCGGGCCCGCTTACTTTAGCTCGAGGAACTCTCCCACCAAACCGGTCAGGTCTTTAATAGCGGTCTCGTCTCAATAGACTTTCCGATACATGATCGAGGGGGAGCCGCTGAGCTCGGGTTTTGTTTCGACAAGCCGTACGTCATGGAGTATTTCCTCACCATCCGTCTCCCCCCCCCCCCTGGCAAGATCATCAGTATCGATGAATTCATCGTGAGCACTTCGTCATTCACGGAGTGTATCATCGTCTCATGCTCTTCAGGATACCGCGGCAATAGCGAAGTAGTTCTCCCCTCCTCACTGAATACCTTACCCGGGAGCGGTGAAAGATAATAGGCGGGTGAGAAAGAGGAGTACAGATGAGATCTAGCATGCAACGACCTCGGCTCGAGCTCGGAGAATGACGTGCTCAGCCTGAGGTACCGAGTCTTCGTCGCCAGCGGTCTCTCGCCAACGACGAGTCCCACCCCAACCACCCCTCCTAGCTTTCCGTCCACATCTCACACCCCATCAACTTCCCCCTACTCCCCTCTGGACCATACCAACACCACCCAAACGGATCCTGTCTCGTTACAACCCTCGACTCCACTTTCCCACCCAACTCGATCCACCGCTTCGTCAGTGCGTCCCCCACATCCACTCCCCACGCTTGCAACCTCGACGCTCCGACGTCCCATGCTACTCGCGTACAGACGTCGAGTATTTGGGGTAAGAGGGTGGCGTTGACGTTCATCGTGATGGTTATTGGGAGGAGGTCGGGTCGGCGTACGAGTGCTCCGGGAACGAAGAGTACGAGTGGGTGTGTGGCGTTGAATGGCGGAGGGTGTTTCGAGTGAGAATGCCTCGTATGACGCGGGAAGAACCGTACGCCACGAGGGAGGGAAGCATCGATGACGGGTCGATTGTAGTGCGTCCACATCTCGAAGTGTGCGAGCCAACCCTCCTGACCCGGATCAGGGAGGACGAGCACCGTCTCCCCATCCGTCTCCTGACCCGCCAATCCAGCTCGATAATGCTCCGATATCCGTGGTCCCAGCGCCCCAAAATCCTTCTCGTAAACATCTCCCAATCCAAATCATGCGGTTTCGACGGTGCCGCCGGTAGGATGGTCGGGATATCCCAGTTGATAGCCGTATTCATATTGTCGTCCGTACTGACCCATCCTTGACGGCCGTACGATTCGTCACCTACGTAGCACGACTCGTAGAAACCCGGTGGTTGAGACGTACTCAGGTGGGATCCTCGGCAATAAGGGACGAGATCTCGTGACACGACCGGGAGGGTACCGAATTCCTTTGGCATGGGAGGGAGGTTCTGGGACGGGGCGAGGATATAGTGTATTATCCGGAGTAGTCGATGGGCGTAGCCGTGCTCTACCGGTAATCAGCACCTCAAGGGACAATGCGGGGATCCCAGCTTGAAGAGCTCGAGATGAGGTTGATGGGACTTACGGCGATACTTCTCAGCGGTTTGCACGAATTGCACAGTGTACATCCATTCCTCCTCGACCTGTCCCTTCGGTGTAGTCTTTGGATCCCGCACGAGCACTCTCCGACGTATGGTCTGGAGCCACGAGTAGATCTCGCCTTCTTCCTCGCCGATCTTCACCAGGACCCTACATCCCAATCAACAGCGAGATTGACTCAGAAAGGTTGACGGACCAGAGGATACCGAGGCCGTTGAGATAGGTAGGCGAGACCATGATCTCCCTCACTACTGCACCTGCAGCCTTGACAACACGTCTGCAATGTCTGATGGGGGAAGGGGAAGGGGAAGGGGAAGGGGAAGGGGAAGGGGAGGGGACGTACCGGCGCAAGACCAGCGTGGAAGAGGTCAACCTGGTGAGCGTTGGCTATTCGCACAGATAGCTCAGAGAGCTTCGGAACAGCCGGGGAGGACATGGTTGGCGATTCTGGAGCTCGAGAATCGATTTGAGCCTGGTTTGGTCGAGGAGAACTCCCAGGCAGAAAGTCACGAGTTGAAGAAATGAGCCTTGAGTGCGGACGGTCGAGATCTCGAGATCTCCAGACCGTTTCCCCGGGGCTGAAGCTCAGCTCGCGGATCTGCTTCCTACGAGGATCTACAACAAGAACCACCCTTCACCGAGGTCTCTTCGGCATGACCCCGTCTCTCGCAACGTACGAGTCGCATCTCTTCGGCCTCTTAAACACTACACATATACATATACCTTCCGAGTGCCTCACATCGTCACGACAATCTTGGTCGCGCTCACCCCCTCCTTCAACTCGTCCAACGCCTTCTGCACATCCCCAAGCCCTTTACCCACCACCTTCGGCTTCGGTCTGCAGAGGAAACTCCCCTTCTCCAGCGCCTTCTCCAGGAACTCGTACACCGTCGGACCATACTCCGCCTTCTGAGTCGTCGGCGCCATCGCTAGATCGTATTTCACCCCATCCTTCTCCTTGTTCTCCTCGGAAATCGGTAGCACTCCGATCACCTTCCTCAAGCCTCCAGCCTTGGCGATCCCGCGACACGGCTCCATGGAAGCGGGCTGAGTGAGGGTGGCGTACACCGCGACGAGATTCTTGCCTTTCAAGGCGTCGTCGATGTCCTGAACGATGGAGGAGCTGGAGCGATCGAAAGTCCGAGTCGCGCCGAGTTCCTTGGCGTAGGCGATGTTGTGCGAGCTGACGGTGGTGAACACCTCGAAGCCGCTAGCACGGACGAGCTGGATGGCGGAGCTCCCGACGGAAGAGCTACCGCCCCAGACAAAGATGACGCCGTCCTGCTTGGAAGGACTCGTGGAGGGGAGAGGGATCTTGATCATTTCCTTGGAGTAAAATGCGGCGGAAGCGGTACTGAAGGCCAGAGGGACGACCACCGCGTCCTCGTAAGCGAGGTTCGAGGGGATGATCGCAGTGGTGGCGCGGGGGCGCGGACGTAGGTCTGGAAGGTGCCGGTAGCGGAAGAGTCGGGGCCGGAGGCGTACCCAGAGTGCCTATTCACCATTACCACCAGTCCTCTCTATCTTCGTCTGGTGTGAGAGAATGGACGTACGCGAGTACACGATCACCCTTCTTGAACCTCGTCACCCCGTCCCCGACCTCCACGATCTCCCCGGCCACATCGATCCCGAGGACGGTCGGATATTTCAGGTGAAAGAAGCCGTACGACTGCTCATAGTGATCCGCAGGGTTCATCGCCACCGCGGCGGTCTTGATGACGACGGGGTTCGGCTGGGCGGAAGGGTAGGGAGACTGTATGACTTCCAAAGGATGGGACTTGACCTCGTTACTCCAGGCGGCGGTGTTGGAAGGCACTGTAATTGCCAAAGAATCAGCTCACTGACATGCGCCAGGTATCTGCTTGAACTCACTCTTGTCGATTCAAGTCCGCTGTTGCGGTTTTAGCGTTTGGAGTGATATGGGGAAAAGGAGAGAGGAAGTAAAAGAGGAAGCAGGTTTCTTTCGCTTAAATGATCCGGATTCCCAGGAATTTGTTTGACGGCCCTGATTCCGAGAGGACAAAGGTTAGATTTTAATATGCTCAAACCTGGGGTCCCCATCCGCGCTTGAAAAGGCTCGTGTTGGCCGGCCAGCAAAAGGATCTCAGTATACGCGGCATCAAAATGCTTCGCGCCCAAGTCCCGGAGGAGACGCAGCTACTGCCGACGCTCAAGCAGTTGACAGAGGACAAGACGGTGTGCGCTACCATGTGAGTGACGCCGACGCCTGCCCCTGCATCGAGCTCAGATCTCAGATCTCACACCGATGTATGGGGCGTGCATTGCTCTACAGCATCCGGCCATCATGTCCGTATTGGAAGGGTCTATGACACCTCGAGGCACCGAAAGCCACCGCTTCTTTCCGTTCCTCCATCGCCCGTATCCTGCTTTTGTCGACACATTGTTTGATGCAGCTATCGGAACGTCCCGTCGCCACTGACTACGACCGGATCTCGCTCGACTGGACGTCCATCCCGCAACTCCCCCGCATCTCCGTCCCGACGCTCGTCTACAACGGCGAATACGACACTCTCCACGACATCGCCTCCGTCCTGCTCTTCGAGCTCATCCCCCGCGTACGATGGATCACCTTTTCCGGCGCAGGCCACATGTGTCATCTGGAGGACGAAGCGACGACGGAGTGGGTTTCGACCGTTGTCGGGGAGTTCTTGACCCAGGGGGAGTGAGGGGTCGGTATGGGTGGGGCTGGGGGGAGGGGGGAGTGGCGCAGGGGGCAATGCATCTCGACCCTCAAACAGACCGTATCAGAGCTGTATTTAGGGAACGGCGGGATAGTTGTACTCTACCCTATATACCACTCATCGAAGAGATCACATAATGGGCCGGTGGGTTTCCCCAATAGACACTTGCAAGCATACCTGCTGCTCAGACGATCAGAGAAGCGGTCCCAAAGGTCTGAAAGTAGCTGAATGATGGGTGCTGCTTGTACCGCCTTGGTGTGGCTGTTGAGAGCTTCAACGAGGTTGGAGGAGACGTAGCCGTAGCGGGGTAGACGGGAAGGCATGGATTGTCCAGAATTTGTTGCCAATGGAGAAGGGCGTACTTGAGCATGTTGTTCATCCCATTGATGCGGGCTTGACCCAAAGATGTCGTTTGAACGTTGCCTGGGTCTGTGCATGGACAAGAGACTTGAAGACAGCTGCGGCTCTGGCGTTGAAGCGGTGTTCGATGATGGCCTTAATATGGACTGCGCAGTACCCATGATAGACACTGGGGCAAGTGCCTTGATGTAGCGGCTACACGACTCCCTCTTGACAATGGGACATCATCATGATGTGGTCGGAGTCGATGCCGGGGTAGGCTACCTTCGGCTGCTTGAACAACCAGCCCCATGAAGCTTCGGACTTGAAGGATATGACCGACCGAGGCAAGAGGCATGATCTGACGGTTCGTGTCATACGGGGTGGCGAAGAGGACGACGTAGTCTGAGATGGCCTTGGAGAACGTCTCGTCAACTATCCAAGACCATTCATCAACTCGTTTCTGGCCGCCATCACAAATCTGCTCGGCCGATTCACTGGTGACATGACTCCTGTGATGGCTTTGACCTTTTACCATCCTTCCCGGCCCCTTCACTCCGCAACACGGCTTAAGCTGACGGACTGATTCAAGTCATTAAAGAACAAGTCGTTCACGATGGCGTCCCTCGCAGCTGCCTCGACACACGTCGCCAAGGACTTCGCTGGGAGGGTCGCGTTCATCACGGGTGGAGCATCCGGCATAGGGCGGGCTAGTGCAGGTGAGCGCGTCCCACCTCTTCCTTCTATCGCTTGCGGCCAGAACTCGATTCTTCGCAGAGGTGCTGGCGGGTCGAGGTGCTTCCGTCGCAGTCGCCGACATCCGAGGACAAGTCGCCTTCCAAGCCGCCGACGAGCTCCAAAATACCTTCGGCGTCAAATGCGTTGGTATAGAGTGCGATACAGCACGACATGACCAAGTGGAGATCGCTGTCAGAAGCACTGCGGAGGTATTGGGGGGACTGCACTGCGCGGTGAATGCCGCGGGGCTGCCGGCGTATATCGGGCAGGGGAAGTTTATGGGAGATTACCCGGTCGAGCGACTACTTCTCGTAACCCCCTGAGTGGACTGTCTAGATCGCTGATAGGGTACAGCGATTGGAGGCGGATCATGGATGTCAATGCCAACGGGGTGTTCCACTGCGTCAAGGAGCAGCTCAACCACTTTATGGCGACGAAGACTAGGGGGTCTATCGTCAATATCTCGAGCATAGCAGGGGTGAGACCGCTTTGGCTGGGGAGCGCTTATGGTACGTGCCTCTTTCGTGTGGCTTGACGCATGCTCATAACGAGTAGTGGCCGCGAAGCATGCTGTGATCGGGATCACCCAGTCTGCTTCCCTCGAATATAGCCGATATGGCATCCGGTGAGCTCACCATGTCCTGGTCCCTGTCGTGCTGCTTATGGATCGATTGGTATTCCAGGATAAACACCGTCGCCCCAGGCTTCGTAGACACACCGCAACTAGCATCAGCGAGCCAAGATGCTCAAGACTCGGCGAGAGCGACGACTCCGATGGGACGGATAGGGAAGGCAGAGGATATAGGTTCGTCCACGTGACAAACTGGTCGTCTTGTCAGAGCTGATCCCAACATCTCAGCCGAGCTCGCGGCGTTCCTCCTTTCCGACAAAGCCGAGTTCATATCTGGAGCGACACATCTCATTGATGGGTCTTGGTCCAATGCCGGTCCGGGGCCACTGCAGTGGGGCGATAATCCGGACCCGCGGTAGACGAAGGTCTGTACACCCCAGCCGGAGCGGGGTGAAGGCCCCTGGTGGTGGAGAGCGGTACCTCAGCCTGAGTCGGGGAAGGTACTATGGGCGTGTGGTCTTCGATGCATCACCCGCTATTCCTACCAGGAACGTTAAACCCAGCTGAATGGACAACATGGCTCAGTCAGAGGTACCGCTTCTCCTCAAACGCGGTCCCTTCCAAACCCCATGAGAAACGCCGCCTTGAACGCCAATCCAACCGGAACGCCGTAGAATACCCCCTTGAGGGTTAGGGGGCTAGGGGGTTAGGGGGTTGAGTTCGTTGCATTCTGGTTTTACGGTAGTTCTGGGGGTCTACGGAAGCTATGATATCCGAGGGAGGAAGAGGAGGGCGACATGGAAAGATGGGAGTGGCTCTCAGAGGTCGCCACTCAGCTCCTCCAGGGCGTTGCCCATGTCTCCTGGCCTTCCTGCCTCAAAACTCCTTGTCCTCGCCTTGAGCAAGGCGATACTCACCATCGTCTTCATCCTCTGAAAGTGTTCGCTTCCAGCTTCTCTCCCCATGTCTCCAGCTCTTTCCTTGTCGCTTCAGACATCATCCCACCTGCCGAGAAGACCAAGGGGATGAAGCGTCCATTGGTGAGAGGCCTGGCCTGGATAGCTGGCCTCTCTATCTGCTCCAGGTATTTTGTGGCTTGCTGGACGATGTGGAGAGGTAGAGAAATGCCATCTGCTGGATTGGTTGTCGTTTTGGTTGCCTTATTGCCAAGGAGGGTGTAAACCTTGACATCGAAGTCCACAGACCCCTTGAAAGACCCTCTGAGCCGAATATTGTTCCTCCTCCTGCCTTCGAACGAGTGTGGCTCATGCTCTGCGGTTGAATCGATGGTTTTCAAGGTGGAATGGAGGATTCGAGCCGCAGAGTCATGCCTGGCCACCGTCTGCCTTGGTCTGGCAAGGCAAACCTCGTCATGGCCCAAGGACTTCGATTTTGAGCACCATGGGCGAGTGATGAGGGGAAAGGTTGATAGAGTCCGATAATGGATGGCTGTCACGATCGTGAATTGAAGCTCGGAGGGTCATCCGGCGGAGGGCTCCTCCCACGGATGCGGTAGAGCTCGTCCTTCAGGGCGTCATCCAGGTCCCCCGCCATAATCTCGCCGAACATCGCCGAACACCGCCATAACATCGCCGAACACCGCCATACCATCGCCGAACATCGCCGAACATCACCGAAGATCGCCGAACATCACCGAAGATAGGCCTGGAAGACGGTGTATAAAAGGGATGGACTTGAGAGTCGGGGAGAACCAGTGATTCGAGATTAAAAAAATATCACTATCGTTACCTAGCCTACTCATAGCCTCTGCATTTCTAGCCCACGCTACTCGACCGGCACTTAACTCGGCTACACCCACGCGTGTCCTCGAGTTATTCCAGCCACAGTCCGACCACGGTAGTCCAACTTCGCCGAAGCTCAGACGACCGTCGCCGATTCTAGGAGCTGAGCGTCGGGCCTATTTGCTGGTCGACGTAGCACCGTGATAATGGCAGTGGAGACCTCAAAATCTGTCAGGCGCAGTGTGTGTGTCACGATCGCATATCGAACAACGACGGCAAACCCACGTTTCGCCAACTATCGCCGAGAGTCGCACATCACAGGACGCCCAAAAACGGCAACGCG
>JAABUL010005299.1_pt1 | contig 16210 bp, 3 predicted proteins | sample 5559151 | NCBI WGS metagenome assembly JAABUL01 (sample SAMN10711876, study PRJNA513368) | rock metagenome | isolation source: Antarctica rocks | place: Antarctica: Victoria Land, Pudding Butte sud | reverse complement strand
CCCTAACCCTAACCCTAACCCTAACCCTAACCCTAACCCTAACCCTAACCCTAACCCTAACCCTAACCCTAACCCTAACCCTAACCCTAACCCTAACCCTAAAAATATTTATATTTGCTAACTTTGTTTTGTGTTTTAGATACAAAGCTATTGAAGCAACTTTAAATACAAAGTTATTAAAATAGTTCTAAATATAGAGTTACTAGAATAGACGCTTTGCGAAGCGTAATTGAGTTGCGACAATAGATATCTCTTAATTGATATATAACTTAACAATATTTAATTTTGTTAATTCTCTAGTAATCTTGTTAAAAAAAATAGACAACAGATTGTTCTAACTACAATTCAATAAATCTGCTAGAATAGAATTAGTAAATCTACTAGAATAAAGAGACAATAGATTGTTCCGACTTCGACTTAGTAAATTTGCTAGAATAAAATTAGTAAATCTACTAGAATAGAATCAATAAATTTGCTAGAATAAAATTAGTAAATCTACTAGAACAACAATTATAATACAATTTTGCTATTGTCTTTAAACAACACTTTTGTCTTTGTATACTAGAAAATTTGCTATACAACAAAACAATACTTTAAGCAATATTTATTTTCGATATCGAAAATTTTGTTCCGCGAATAATATAAGTTATTTAATATCTATATAATTCCAAACATATTTAATTTTGAACTTCTATTTTTGTTTATAAATATCTGCACTATTTGTATCTTATCTATATCTACAATATAATTAATAAAAAATTAGTTTCGAAAAACAAAATCAAATTTAGCTCTAGCAAGAACCGCAAATTATTTAAGAAATTCTCGATAAATAAAAATTAATTAGATATTAATACTATTTTTTGTTACAATTACTATTTTGTAAACTCTCTATTAAATTAAAATAACTTTGAAAACAATTTAGAGTTTAACAAGTATTCTAATTTACTTAAATATAATATATTTGAATTCTTGTTGTTCGCTCAATTCAATTTTTACAAAACTATAATTAATAGACTAACTAAATCAAATTTGTTTAACAATATAAGTTTGTTAGATATATTAATTCGATCTTTAATATATTAGTTGCTAGATAGTAGCTTTGTTTAATTTTGTAACAAATATATTAAAAAAAAAAAAAAAAATTAAGTCGACGTCGCACTCTAGTTAATCAACTCAACAATTTTAATAAGAGTTAACAAAAAATATCTTAATCTCTCTGAAAAGCAGTTAAAAGTAATATAAAGAAATAGTTTCGACTATTTTATAAAAATAGTACTATTATTGCTAAGCTTCGAATCGATAAGAAAATTAATTTCGACTTTATCTGCTAGCTAAAAATTCAAATTAACTCTCTGCAAACTTATTTGAATTAAGCGAAATTAATAGTAAGTATCTGCAACAAAACAATATATTATTTTCGACAAAAGCGCAACAACGCTTTAGCTTAATACAATTTGTTTAAAACTATTATATATTAACTGAAACAAAAGCTTTCTTTTTCTTAAAATAAAAAAACTATATCTATCGAATCTATTTATATAACTTACAACTTTAATAGCAACAACAAATATAACTACTTTTATAAATCTAGTTTACAAGCAAAAGATCAACTTAACAATATCTATTTTGCTTGTAATTTTAAGTCGAAACTACAAAATATAGAAAACAATAAATACTTTTTCGATTTCTCTATCTTTACTAAGAATTTCGAAAAGTTTAAACAATAAATTACTGTATTAATTTCTAAGTTTAGCAATATTTCTCGATATTTTGTCTTCGAGAAAATCAAACTCAGTTTTGCTATTGTCAAAATTATCGACAATATTTTTAGAAAAATCAAATATTGCTTGTTCAATAGATCTGTCAATTCTTATCTAACAATAAATAATCTACTTGAAAATCTAAGTACTTAATAAGACAATTTAGACAAGAAACAATATAATTTTGTTAAAATTATATTGCTCGAATTTGCTATAAAGAATACCGAAATCTTCAATCAATATATTAACTGCTTTATATCTACAACAGCTAAAATTTCTATATTAGAAGTCGATAAAATATATTAATTTAGCAAAAATTTAAGCTATAGATTTTAAAGTCGCTATATTATTTTAACAGACTATATTATTCTAAATCAATTTATTAAATTAATTTATAAAATCGATCTAAAACTTCAATAGATAGAAAGATTTTGTTTAACTACTATTCGAATTTCTATCTACACACAAACTATTGATAGCATTAACAAATATAATAATTGTATTAATATTTTCAAACTCTCTAAACGTATTAATATAGATATTTGCAATATTAATAGCTTCAGTATACGTATCTCTACTTGCAACTGAAAACAGAATATAGAAGTATAATTTTAAACTTTTAAAAACAAAATTAAGTCTTTTAATTTCTGTCGAAAATATCTTAAGCCAGAATATAGATTGCATTATAGAGACGCTTTTTGCAAAAACAAATTAACTAAAATTAAAAATAAAGTTTTTGTTAAGCTTAAGATTTATAACGTTAGCAACTTCGAGTTAACAATATTTAGAGAAGATAGTTTCTTTGATATCTTAGATAACAACTTAGATAATTCTAGCAAATTAAAAAACTAGATATTTTCGACAAGAATTGTAGTTTAAAATAGAAATTAATATTTATACAAAAGACAATAAAAAAGTTTAAAACTATATTTAACTTACAAAATAAGATTTTGCTTGTCAAAGTCGAGCTCAGTTCTAGTACTATCGACAACAAGTTGCTCAACAGTTAGCAACTAGATTTTTATATTAAAATTTGTTCAAATCAAATCTATTTGTTCTTCGATAAACACTATATTAAAACAATACTATTTATCGATATCGAAATTTTCGATGGAGTTTTTGTAAATAGAAAATTTGTCAAACTTTATAAATTTTCTACTATATTGCTCCGAAATTTTATCAAATTGCGTCTAGTTGATAACAAATTTGTCTCTAATATTATCTATATTGCTTAAGTTATTATTAATTTTAGCAAATATATTAATATCTTATAATATTTAATAATCGAATTGAAACAATTCGCAGTTATTCTCGATATACTCTAAATTAAGAAATATAATATATAAATTAAAAATAATACACAATCTCTCGAGTTTAACTTCGATTACTATATAGAGTACTGTTTGTTAGATTAATAGTTGTTAGAAATTTTCAGCAATTAATACAAATAGTTGAAATATTTGTTTTCGAAACTTTTCTATAAAATTAATATTTATTAAATAAGTATCTCTGCATTCTTAAAGCTTGTCGACAAAAAAAACTACAAAATAGTTGTTATATTGTCTAAGCATTTTGCTATACTAGATCAATTAAAGAAAAACAATAGATATCTAGCTTGCACTATAGACAACAATATTACAATAAATATTGCAGTTATTATTTTCGATAACTACAATAAATTCTATACAAAACTTAAGCAAAATTCTTCTAGTCTAAAACAACTAGAGAAACAGATATATTTAAAATTTAAATACTGAGTTAAACTTTTTAATCTACAGAAAACTAACAAGCTGCTATCGAATAGAAATATTAATTATACTATTAATTTTGTTTCAGAAACAACTTTTTTGATCAAAAAAGTCTATAGTATTTTCTGTCAAGAAAAAAAGATTATTAGAGTCTATCTAAATAATATAAAAAACAAAAATTAAATTTGCAACAACATTCTACAGTATATTGCTTTTACTTTTATAGTTAAGAAGTCTAATAGAGATTTGCGTATCTGCATAAATTATAGAGATTTTAATATTTTAACAGTTAAAAACTGCAATATTTTATTGTTAATTTGAGAGATTTTGCAACAATTATACAAAATCAAATACTATAGCAAGTTCGATATTATTGTTGTCTTTAACAAGATTCGAATGCGCTTTAATAACAAACACAAAACAATCTTTATTATTTGTTATAGTCTGTTTAAGTATATTGTAATATTTTTTGAACTATATAATGTTTCGACTATGTTTCAGTTTTTTATTAATAAGATTTTTAGTTTCTATTTAAATAATTTCTGCATTGTCTATATAAATAATATTTTAGTCTATAGTAATATTAAAACAGAATATAAGAATTATATAAACAAAGTTCTTGCTAAACTTTATAACGCAGATCTTTATTTAAATATTAACAAGTATATTTTTTTTGTTAAGCAAGTCAAATATCTGGATTTGATTATTACTATCGAAGAGATTCGAATAGATTTCGAGAAAATTAAATATATTCTCAAATAAGAAATTTCTATTTGCGTGCGCAATATATAGATCTTTTTAGATTTTGTTAATTTCTATTGACAATTTATCTATAACTATTTGAATCTAGTTAAATCTTTGTTAGCATTTAGTAAACTCGAGAACAAAAATTTCAGTTTTCTATAGTAATTTGACAGTTTCGAAGATCTTGTATTTAAGACTTTTAAACAAGTCTTTATCGATTAATTTATTTTGCACTATTTTAATTCCGATCTAGAAATTTGAATCGAAAACAATATTTTCGATTTTGTAATTGTTGTTGTGCTGTTTCAGATAAATTTGGATAAATTGTTTTACTCGATAATCTATATATTCAAAATTATATTGTTCGCAGAGTACAACTACAAGATCTACAACAAAAAACTATTAATTATTGTTTATATTTTCGAGAAATAATACTCAAAATATATTGATATATTTGTCAAACAGTCTATTAAAATTATTATCGACTATCGCAATCTAAAGTATTTTATAACTATTAAACAATTTAATTGTTGTCAAACTTGCTGAACCAAGTTTTTGTTCAAGTTTAACTTCAAAATTATCTATCGATTAGATATACTAGACGCAAAATTAGACAATTTAATTAAACAATTGTAGAATTTGCTCTTTAACAACAATAACTTTTGCAATTAGTTTTAACAACAAACAATTCTTAAGCAATATAACTTAGAATCAAATATAGTTAAAGTTGTTGTATTAATTTTGCTACTATTAAATATTATCTACAATTTAGTAACAAAATTAATTTGTTTGTTTCGAAACTCTATCGAGTTTAAACTAATTGCTAACAAGAGAATTGCAAAAGCTTGCAAAAAGTTTACTCAAATTTCGCTAATAACTAACAAAAATATAGAATTATTTACGTTTTTATTGTCTGCAGTATCTATATTACTTTAACAAGATAGATTTTGCTTTGCTAGATTTCTATTTTTAGTCTCTTTGTTTGCTATTGTTGTATTTACAATTTCTTAGTCTACAATTCTATTGTTTTTAGCTATTAATTCTGTCTTTTCTTCAAATATATTTGTTTTATCTACAACTTAGCTATCTATATTTGCAATCTTTTTTATAATTTAACTTTTGCTTGCTGTTGCAATCAATTTAACAAAAAAGAAGAAATCTAAGATAGAATTCAATTTCGAAGTTTTTGTTCGACAAATATCGAAAATATATTTGTATAACAAAAAAATAGAACAGATTATTTAGACTAAAGAAATTAATAAATAGAAAATTTTAGCTATTTTTTGCAAAACAATTAAACTAAAACTTGAAAACTGCACAATAATCGAATATTTAACAATCAATATCAAGTATCTATTTGTTCGAGACAAGATATATATATTTCGAAGCACAAATAATACTTTTCGAGTCGAAACAATTATATTTTAGTATAAACTATTAAATATCGAGCATTTAGATCGAACAGCTACTCTCGAAAAAATACAACGTTACTACTATTAGCTTATACTGTATTTAGATGTCAAAAAATATATTAGAAGTTGTCCGATTTGCAAGCACGTCAAATTATATTGTAAATATAGATATAATCTACTGAAGTCTCTGTCTATTTTAGATTGTTATTAATAGAATATATTCTGCAACTTTATTATCTCTCTGCTGTTATATTGCTATAGAGAAAAGATCTTTTAATATATCTTAATAGTAATCGATAGACTATTTAAGAATAAGAAGTTTATATCTATAGACTCTTTAAAAATTAAAACTGTTATTCAGATTTTTATCGATTTTGTCTAATATATCGAGAACTTTCCAATTACTATTGTTTTCGACAGAGATATTCAATTTATCGTTTACTTCTAACAATATCTCTGCAAAAGATTAGAAATCAAATCTAAATTGTCAATTGCATTTTATTCAGAAACCAACAATTAAATCGAAAATATCAATACTACTCTTAAGCAGTATCTCTAGATATATATACAGTACAATCAGAATAACTGAATCAATTATCTTGTTATTGCCGAATTTGTCGCAAACAATTATATTAGCGAGTCTACTAACTTATTATTTTTTTTTGCTATTAAAAACTATCTGTTACAATTAGATTTGAAATTATTTATAGTTTTTTCTGACAATATTATGTTCGAAGCTTGTCGCAATATAAAGAATGTCGACAAGATTGTTAAAAAGATCGAAATTTTGCAAAATTTTTTTTGTCAAAAGCTTATCTGAATTTAAGTCAAACAAGTAGAATTCGCTAATTGTAGACGCGCTACAATTTTGGAATTCAAAATCGATAATTAAATTATACTCGATATTCGAAATATCAAAACAACTCGACTATACAAGTCTCTAAAATATAAGAATACAGATTTCTATAAGATTATTCGAACAATTAACAATTATATCTACAAATTAGAATTGTTCGAGTCGATAAAAATCTATTTAGTATTTTATTTATAGTTTTTATATTTCGACAAGAGCAAGTCTTTGTTAGATTAACAAATCAAGTTTTTGTTGTTTATTAATACTGTTAACAATATTAACAACAATTTCGAATACTATATTAAAAATATCAAGACATTACAATACAATATGCGCAAAAATAACAATAATATAGATTTAAGTCTAATCGCTACTAATTATAGATACAAAATACTATAGTATTAAATTCTTTTTATAGACTACACAAACTACAACAATAGATCTAAATAGCTAAACTACTCTATAGCTAATAATTGCTCTAACTTTGTTGTCGACTTTTACTATTAATATTTTGATATAGCAGAATTTTATTAAATATTCAAGACGTCTTCTGATTGAAAATCTAATAAGTAGAATAGTTTGCATTTATATATTTCTGCGTTTTACTATTATTGTTGTCTAAACGTTGTTTAATATATATCTATAGTTCTTGTTGTTGTATCTACAATCGATTTCGAAAACGCATTATTAATATATTACTATTGTTGAAAGTTATTTGCTATATATTTGCAATCAAAATCAAATTCGATATATTATTTTGTCTCTTGCTATATTTAACAAGAATTCCGAAAACGTATTATCGATATATTACTATTGTCGAAAGTTAACCAATATATATTTGCGATTCTTGCTGTTGTCTCTATAGTGTTTTTGTTAGATATTTTATAATTGTCTTTTCTAAAGATTCTTCGAATTAGAATTGACTTAATATTTCTAAATATACGCACAACTGCGTATAAATTGCTATTAAAACACTTTTATGTTATTTTCTCTCTTTGTGTAATAGATTTAGACAAACGTGTTCGAATATAGTTAAAATTCGACAAATTTCGATTTTTCGATATTGCTATTTCTTTTGTTGTTGTCAATTCTCTTTTAAATTACGTAATTGATCGACTCTCTAAATTCTTTTAAATATAATCGATTCTCCGACTTTCGCGTTACGTAATTTGAACTTCTCTCTTAGAGTTAGAATTAGTAATCTTTTGTACTCTCTCAATTTTTTTATATTTGATATTTTCTTAAAAATTAATTACTTTTCTTTTCTCTCTCGATCTTGTTATTGCCCGATAAACTATCTAAAACTCGATTTTTACTGTTCGACAATTGCTCGATATTTAATTTCGAGTATCAAATTGTATTCGATAGATATATTCGATACTAATCGAAGATAGTTAAAAGTTAACTAGAATATTATTCGCAACATATATTTTTTTTGCTTTGCATATTACTGTTTTTTGTATATTTTGTTTCAAAATTTTTAATTATTTTTTCTATTTGACAAATTTATTCTCTTGCTTAATACGTATCGAAAACTTCAGTTTTAATTGTTAAATAGTATTTAATATATATTCGATATTAATCGAAGTTTGTATTCGACAAGCATTCGAGATCAACTAAAGTTAACTAAAAATACTAATTGAGAGATTCGATATTGTTTTATCGAAGTTTGCAGATAGAAGAAAAAAGTAGTATTATAATTTTAGACTAGATAGATTTTGCTTTCTAATTATTTTTCGAATTTTTGTTTTCTAGTTTTGAATATACTACGGATAACATCTAGCGTCTTGACATCTATAGTACTTATATCTATTTCCTGTATATAGTTAGTTCTGCATAGCTAGTATTCTTGTCAATCAACTACATACTAGCTATCAGAGCTCTAATCCTGACACTACTATTAGTTATATTATTCTATATATCTGCAAGACTCTTTAGCGACATAGTCTTTCCTACTACGATTGTCTCGAAAGTAAAGCAGTTGTTTGATTTATTCTGCTTCTACAAGATTATATATCGACAATTGCTAGAGTATATCTCTAATCGAAAGTATTAAGCTCTTCTTAGACAGTACTTGCTCGGAATAGATAATAGAAAGTTGTGTTCTTAATATATTCTATAGCGAGTGCTAGTAAATAAACAATTAGATATATATTCGAATTCTTTTCTATATAATACGATTTTAGACTTTTGCAGTTGTACAATTATATAAATCTAGATCTATCTATATGTTGTCTTCTAGATATCGAATATTCTAGTTTGTAGTATATCTTTATGCAATACAAATAAACAGACAGAATCTTCTAAACAATTGACAATTAATATTAAGAAAAGTGTAGCTTAATAGAAGTAGTAGCGCTATGTACTTTAAAGACAATAATCTAGAACAAGATATCTAGAACTAGCATAGTTATAATTAAATAGAACGTCTTCTAACATTTATGCAAGTTACTAAAACTAAGAAGTAAGTAAAGTTGCTATTGTTAAAAGTCTTAACTACTGCTTTCGAGACTCGAAATAAATAGAAAAGAGAAGACAAAGATATTATTTTCTATATATAGATATTTAGATATCGATTATCTTGAAAAGCATCTTATTGTCGTCTAAATGCGTGCGAAAGAGATTGCCAATAAAATAAGATTATCAATAGAGTTACTAAGATTGTTTCAAAGTTAATTAACTTTCTTCTATCTAGATAACAAGAGCAAAAGAAGTAAGAGAGTAAAACAAAAAAGTTAAATACAATAAGAAAGAGAAGAAAAGAGAAAAATACAATAAGCAATTATTATACTAAATAATATAACAAACAATTAAATACTATTCTTTTAATCTCTTTTATTTCTAGTATTAGTTTTTTTGTTTTGCAAAACTTTGCTATTGCTTTTAAGACTTAAAATAGACAAAAAAAAAAAAAAAAAAAAAATTTATATATAGATATTTAAGTATTAATTATTTTGAAAAGTATCTTATTGTTATTTAAATATATACAAAAAAGATTGTTAATAAAATAAAATTATTAACAAAATTATTAAAATTGTTTTAAAGTTAACTAACTTTTTTTAAGTTTTAAAACAATATTATTAAAATAAAAACAATAAAAACTAGCAATTTTAATAGTAATATAAAGTCTATAAAATTAAATTAAAATTAATTTTAATATAGCAAAAATAAATATTAAATTTCTATTAATCTAAAAGTATTATTATTGTTTCTAGTATACTAGAATTATATACTTTTGTAATTGTATTGCAACAAAAAAAATAACTAATATAGTAATTATTGTAATCTAGTAAGCAAAGTCTTTAACAAAAAATATTAATAATTCTTTTTTTATTAAAGATATCTTTGCTAGTATTAAATAAAGAGTTATTAGAACAATTAAATATTATAAAAAGTATTCTTTTTAATAAAACAATTGCACAATTAATATTATTAGCAATAACAATCTTAAAAATAACGCTTTTGTAAAAGAAATTTATTTTAAAGATAAAAATATTAAATTTAAATCTATTTGCTAGAAGTCTAATAACTAATTTAGTAATAAATTAATTAACAAAGTTTGTATTGTTTAAATTATATATATTTTATATAAATTTATCTATTTGCAAAAAACTTGCAAAGACAAGACAAAAAATAGTATAAAAAGTAGTATCTAAATATATAATTACATCAAATATAGATAAAATATTTAGTAAAATATCTTGTATAATAGTTTTGTATTTACGAGAAATATTATTGTTTTAACAATACTTAATATTGTATATAATATAAAGAAGAAATAAGCTACTAAAGATTATATAATTAAAATAATCTCTATCGATATAAATAAAGCAAAGATTGCAAATATAATTTTTAATAGTTTTTATTCTAATACAATTAAGTCTTAAACAAGCAATCTAATTAGCAAAACTTTAAATAATAACAAACAAAGTATTATAATTAAAATAAAGATAACAATATTATATATAGCTTTTAAAGATAATAGAATAAAGATTTCTAATAATAATAACAAACTCTTATTATAAAAAAAGAGTTATATTTCGATTTAAAGATATTTTTATATACTAGAAGTTAAAAAAGTTACGAAAATCTAATTAATAAAATATATTAATTATAAATATTTGTTAACAATAGTTTTATACTTATTGCGTAAAAACAAATTAATAAAATTATTTAATTTAAAATTAATTTAAATCGACTCTATTAATATATTGTTAAAAGTAAAAAGTATAATAATATTTTGTAGCAAACTTATAAAATTGTTGCAAATAGATTCTTTATTAAAATTAATAATAATAATAGTATTATTATTATAAATAATAACTTTATTGTTACAAAGTTAAGACAATTAAAGACAAAAAATATAAAGAATTGTTTATATTTTATATATATTAATATAAAAAGCTTTGCTTTTAATATAAATAGAATAGTATTTAATAAAAATATTAACAAATATATTGTCTTTATAAGATATTTAGTAATTGTTTATATTTTAAAAACTAAATATATTTATTTATATATAAAAGATTAATTAAGAAATTAAATATTGTAAAACTTTAATATTATTTTAATACAATAGAAAATAATATTATTAAATTATATCTTTTGTTATTAAAGTAATAATATTATAATATTGTATATTTCTTGTTAAAAAAATATATAAAATACTTAGAAAAACGCGTTTTAATATTATTACTTTAGTACAAAAAGATAAAAAGTTTATTAAGATTTCTAGACTTTAATATAAAAAAGTCTTTATTTTTATTATTGTAATAATAAGATTACAAACTTATTATTAGACTAATCGCGTCGGGTCGGATTACCGAGTTCGGATCGGATATTCGATCCGAATCGGGTCGGATCGATTTCAAAAGTTGGAATCAAATTGTCGATTCGATTTCTAATGTTGAAATCGACAATTCGAATCAAATTGCAGACTTGAAATCGAAAACCGATCCAAAAAATCGATCCGAATTGTCAAGACTACTATTTTTAGTAATTTATTTTATTTTTAGTATTAATTAATTAATAATTTAATAGAAATAATTAATCTATTTGATTTAATTAATAAATAAATATAGTAGATTATTTTTATATTATATATTACTATTGTGCATTATCTAAAAAATAATTAAAAATCTAAATTTAAACTTATTTTATACTATTTTTAGTATTCTTGGCGTTCTTGACGATTCGATTCGATTTCTAACGTTGAAACCGAGAATCGAGTCGGGTCGAGTCGATTCGATTTCAAAATAACAGAAACCGAATCGGATTTTGGATCGATTTCTAATATTGGAATTGTCGAGTCGGATCGGTTCCAAAAGTTGGAACCGAAATTCGATCCGACGGTTAGTCTACTTATTATAACTTAGCAAAAGATAAATATATCTTTATTATCTTACTATTTATTTTAATACTTAAAAACTTTATTTGTTAACTTAATTATTTTTTCTTTTTATTGTTTCGAAGTTCTAAAAAATTGCAAAATATATTTTACTCTTTTTAATAAAGAAAGATATTAATAAAGAATAGTAAAACAACAAAGAAATTATTTAAATAATATAGAAAAATATATTATTTAAAAAGATATATTAATATTTAATATAAAATCTTTGCAAATAAGTTAAAAAAAAAAGAAACAATTTGCAATTAAAAGAGTAAGAAATTTTTTATATAAAATATAAGATTTTATTAAAAATCTAATAGTTATTAATTAAATATTGTTATTGTTATATATTTAAAAATATTAATAAAATTCTTTTTAAAAAATATTGTTTTTTGTTTTTGTACAATAAAAGTTGCAATAATATTATTGATTATAATATATTTAAGAGTTTTTTAATTGCAAAATATACTATTATTAACAAAGATATTTTTAGAAAAGAAAAAATTATAAATATATCTTTAATTATTGTTGTATTTTAGTACAAAATCTAATAATAAATATATATATAAATTAGATAGTAAAACAAATAATATAGTTAAATAATCTATTTATAGTTGCTTATTAATATTAGCAATAAATATATTAAAAACTTTGTTTGCAAAGATATAATTTGTATCTATACAAAAAATATATAAGTTAATATATTTAATTTTAGTATCTTGCGTAATTATATCTAAGAGAGTAGAAACAAAATATTTATTAAAATATATTTTTAAACATTTGTATTAACTCTCTATTAATAGAGATTTACTTAATAACAAATTAGACTTGTCTAATAATATTAAATTATATAAAAAACTCTTTAATATAAAAATTAACAAACTAGATATATTAGAAAATAAAGAAAATAATAAGATTATTAAATATTATATTTTATTAAGACAATAATTAGAATTGTAAGTTTCTTAATAAAATATATATATATACTTATATTTATAATTGTTATTATTACTATATTTGCTATATTTAATTTACTAACAATAAATATTGTTTATAATAATAAATAATTTATTAAATACAAATATTAAAATATTCTTTATAAAGCTAATAAAAAGATATAGCTTTTGCAAAAATACTAATAACAATAAAGATTTAAATTGTTTTTTAGAGATATTTGTAAATTTTTACTTTGACTTAAGATAAAACAATATTTAATATAAAGAATTATTTTAACTTATTTAAATAGTATAAGTAACAAAGTTCTAATAATATAATCTAATAAAGACAAAAATCTTATAATTTATTATATTTATTATATATTAACAATAAAGAGTAATATTTTAATAAAACTTTTATTTTATTATTAAATACAAAACAAAGTTAAGAGCAATAAAGATATAAATATCGAAAATACAAAATAAATTTAAAAGACTTCTTGTATTAAAAGAATTAATTATATTTGTTACAATAATAAAGAAAAAATTAACAATAAATTTTATAATATTTTTGATATTTAATTTGTTATAAAAGATATTGTCTAAATAATAACGCAAAATACTAGAAAATATAATAATAAAATTATTAAATTTAAATAGAAAGTTTATTATAAAGATATTTATTAATATTTTTAAATTAATAGAAGTTATAGAAGTAAATATATATATATTATTTATTATTATATTTTGCAATTAAAGTTTCTAGACAACAAGAAACTTCTTTATTGTTATTATTTGCTTTTATATAATAATTTCTTTTATTATTATTTTAACTCTAAGACAAAAAACAACAATCTTGTTATTTAGAGCAATATCTTATATATTGTTCTTAAACTATTTTTTTTAAATTTCTAAACAATAATAATAATAAAGAACAAAAAGATTATAAAAAACAAAAAGATTATAAAGAAAAAAATAATAATTAATAATAATAAAAGATATTTCTAAATATTTATCGCAATAAAGTATTAAATTTTAATTTAAAACAAATATTTAATTGTATTTTAAAGACAAGTTTTCTAATACAAAATATACAACAAATATTAGATATTCTTTTAGAGACAATTGTATTAGCAATCTTGTTTTTACGAGATACTATATCGACAAAATACAACAATTAAGAGAATAGAACAAGAGATAAAGAAAATAATTACAAGACAATAATAGAAGAAAACAACTACAAAACAATAATATAAAAGAAACAACTATATAAGCAATAATATGCGCAATAAACAAAAGAGTTAAATGCAATAAAAAAGAGAAGAAAAGAGGAAAGTGCAATAGACAGTTATTATACTAAATAATATGGCAAACGACCAAGCACTGCCCCCTTAATCTCCCTCATCCCCGGCACTAGCCCCCCTGTCCTGCAGGGCTCTCCTAAAGCTGTGTCCCAATCTCTTGTTGCCGTGCCTTATCTTTGTAAAGTCGAAGCAGCGAGGTAGGAGTCCACATATTTTCCTGGCTTTCAGCTTTGCGCTTCTGGTTCTAGAGCATCATTGGAAAGTTCAGTCCTCGATTCCTTCTCTTCCCAAACTCTCGGCTAATTTTTACGGTCGTTGACTGATCGACTTCTACCTGTACTCTGGCCACTTTACAACTCAAAAGAGCAAGGTAGACTATGGCTTACAGAGACAAGCTACCATTCCAAGCAATGGAGATGCGTAATCCTACTACTTTTAAATCCTCAAGTACGACTAGCGGCAAGAAGGATCGATCGCACGATTCTGACACAGAGACACCGGCACATTCTAATGGAGGGGACAGACTCAAGGTAGTATCCGAGAACTTCTCATCTCTCGCGACAATTGCTACTTGATGCTGACTGAAGCGTAGCGGACTTTTGGACGGGTATCTTTGGTAGCTTTTTCGACAACCTTATTGGCCTCCTGGGAATCGATAGCTTGGTGAGAGCATATCCAATATCCACAGGATCCTAATTCTAGTGAATTAACGGTTTATTTTCACAGTCTCCTCGAGGACGGACTGATTAACGGAGGTCCGGCTTCTTTGGTCTATGGACTTGTATTCGCCTTTATCGGATCACTTGCAACTTTTGCCTCCCTTGCGGAAATGACTTCCATGTAAGCCGAGAGCATTCCAATCCACCAGCGGCACCCTAGCTTACATGCTTCTCAGGATACCGACATCAGGTGGGCAGTACCATTGGGTCGCTGAGCTTGCTCCCATCCATATTGCCAGGCCTCTCAGTTACGCTGCCGGTAGGACTTGCTACGTTTTCTGCTGCCGCAAGGAGCTCACAGCAACATAGGCTGGATAACCAGCTTTGCGCGTCTTTCGATTGCCGCAAGTGCTGCATACGTCGCAGCAACTGAAATACAAGGATTATTGGTGTTCAACGTCCAATCCTATGTCTCTCAAAATTGGCATGGTACTATGTTGTACTGGATGGTTCTATTGACCGCCGTGTCTGTCAATATTCTCGGTATCAAATTCTTCCCACACATTGAGACTATGGCTTTTATTCACCATATTTGTTTCTTCTTCGTCTTTCTTGTTCCTCTGGTATATCTGTCCCCACAGAGTACAGCGACTTTTGTGTTCGCGACTTTCGAAAATGCAGGTGGGTGGTCTAGCAACGGTGTATCTTGGGGTATCGGGCTACTCGCATCAGCTTGGGCGTTCGTCGGTGGGTTAATAAAGTTTTTGTATCAGGAATTATCTCTTACTGACGCGCTTTTTTAGGAATCGACGGTACAAGTCATATGAGTGAGTTACCTAGCCAGAAGTTACGGTGGCTATGCCATCGCAATACTGATACAAGGCAGGCGAGGAGGTACAGAAAGCAGCACGCGTGGTCCCCGAAAGCATGGTTATTGCTTTCTTCATCAGTGGCTCACTGGCCTTTGCCGCGTCCATAGCAATACTCTTTAGCATAGGCGATTTGCATTCGACTCTAAGCACGGCGACAGATTACCCAATCATTCAGGTCTTCTACACTGCAACGAAATCCAAGGGAGCCACGACAGCTATCATCGTGGGATTGATGATGACAAGTGTGTTCTCGACCTTCGGTCTGTTGGCGTCGGCATCTCGCATTACCTGGGCTCTGGCTCGAGACAAGGGTTTCCCTTTTTCTACGTATTTCCAATACGTGAGTGTCATATCGGTCGCATGTTTCTTGAATACAATCTTCTGACTGTTTTCCAGGTTGACAGGCGATACTATATTCCTGTGCGAGCAATCTTTCTCATTGCCATCATCGCCATGCTCCTTGGCCTCCTCAATATCTGGTCCTCGACAGCTTTCAATGCCATGACTTCACTTTCGCTTATCGCACAATACACT
>JAABUL010005298.1_pt1 | contig 16213 bp, 4 predicted proteins | sample 5559151 | NCBI WGS metagenome assembly JAABUL01 (sample SAMN10711876, study PRJNA513368) | rock metagenome | isolation source: Antarctica rocks | place: Antarctica: Victoria Land, Pudding Butte sud | reverse complement strand
TTACAAAATTTATTTTATATTTAATATTAAGTCTTAAAATCTTATATATTATTCTTTTTATTTGTTAACAAGTATTGTATATTTATAATAATTTTAACAAATCTTAATAAAAAAAGTTTATTCTTAAATTTTTTTAATATTTTTGCGATTAATTTATTGTTAATTGTATATTTAGAGTGCGCATTTCTTAAAGTTGTTTACAATGCAATTATTGCAAATATCGAAACTCTAATTTTTGAAACTTAAGACTTTTTTCGACATTAAATAAATTGTATATTAGAATGTCTTTTAAACGCAAATAATTATATAGTATTTCGAAATTAATTAATTATAATATAAATAACTTTGCTTTAATTACTTATTATTCTAGTATAAAGATACTAATTAATGCAATACTTTAACTTCTTTATTGTTTAAATCTCTCTTTAGTATCGAATTTACTAATATTGCAATTGTTGAAATTGCTACAACTTAATTTATTATTAAACTAATAATATTATTATTAATTACAAATATTTAGACAATTGCACAACAAATACTTGATTAAAACTTTGCTTAATTGTTTGATTTAAAGAATTTATTCTTAAATTTTAAATAAATATTTTAAAAATTTAGTATTTCTTAAATCTTAAGTATAATTTTCGATTAAATATTACTTGCTAAAATATAGCTATAAAGTTGAAAAAAATAACAAAGAATTTATCTTTATACAATTTTCTTGTTGTTACAACTTCGAAATCTTGTTATTTTTTGATAAAACTTATATTTTAAAATTTATTAAATATTATTAAATTCAAATCTCTATTAACTTATTATTTAATAATAATAATAATAATAATTTTTATTTTTTCTTTTAAATCTAAATTAAGTTTAAGAATTACAATTTTAATTTTAAAATTATTAATAAGACGCAAATATTAAAGAAGAAGCGCAAAATATTTGTAATATTAAATTGTTTAATATCTTTATATTACGCTTCTATTTTGTTAATTTGTTAAAAGATATCTTTAATTTAATTTTTTTATAATATAACTTAATTTACTTGCGCTTTTGTTTAAGCTAATTTATTTTAAAATTTAATCTTATTTTGTTTAAAACAATTTGCACAAATATATTTGCAACAAAATTAAATCTTATATTTTGCTATTAAAACTTATCGATACTTTATTCGAATCTTCTTTAAAGAAGTATTACGTATCTATATTTTTGCTAAAGTAATATATTGTCAAAAAAATGTTATTATAGAAATATTAATATTTCTTATAATAAATTTATTAAAAAATTGTAACTTGTTAATCTTTATATTGTATTATATTATTTGTCAAACTAATATTAAATTTATAGTATTTCAAATTGCGCACAATATTGTTTCTTTAATTAATAACGTTAACAACTTTTTTCTTGTATATTAAATAAAAAGCATTAAAGTTTTTCGCTTTTTTAATTATTTGCGAATGTCAACAATATAACGCTTATTTATATTAGATAAATTAACGTTGTTTGTTAATATATTTTCTAAATAAATTAGAAATGTTAACATAAAAGTTTTCTATTGTTTATATATTTAGTTCTTTGCAATATTTGTTTTTTTAAATTGTTTTGTTGTTGCAAAACAACACTTTTAGACACAAGATTTATTATTATTAATAAAAAATTCTTTGCGCTCTAGCAAGCAATCTCGAGAAAGTAGAGAAAAAGTTTGTTATTTAATAAGAAAAACAATAATAGTAAAAAGAATTGTTTTTAAAAATAACAATTTCGAAAATAAAGAATAAAAAATTATAAAAAATTAAAGTTGCGCTCTTTATAAATAAAGCAAAAGAATCTAGCAATAATAAAAGAAGTCTTATAAACACAATATCTTTACTAATAATTAAAAAAACTTATAATAGTATTAAGTTACAAAGACTAAAATAGCTTTTAATTAAAATAAGATAAAGAAAAGATTATTTAAACAAATATTTAATTAATAATATTTTTAGTTAATAGATTTAATTTATTTGTAATCTTTATTTCGATACATTAAACTCAAAATTGTAATTAATAATAACAACAAAATATAAAATTTTTTACAAAAAAACTTTTTTAAAAAAAGATTTGATATTTTTTGACACAACAATTATAAATAAGTAAAGACATTTTATTAAAGCGTTGCTATATAGTTTTGCAATTTCTATATATAAATATATTTTATAATATTAATTTTCAAAATATATATATTAAAGTTCTAATATATATAAGAACTATATCTATATTATTTGTAAATCTTTTTGCAAATAAATTACAATAATTAGTTTTTTTATTTATTTTATTCTCTTTAAAATTATTATATACTTTATATTCTTATTTAAGTTGTAAAGTCTTTTATACTATTATTTTTAATAATTTATTCTTATTGTTAAGTATTGCGCAAAACTCTTGTTGTTAATATAATAACTTCAACAAATTTCGTTAAAAAGAGTTTATTTAAATTTTTTTTTATTATTTTTGTTGTTGCTTTATTGTTAATTATATATTTAGAGCATATATTTTTTTAAATTGTACATATTGCAATTATTGCAAATATCGAAACTCTAATTTTTAAAATTTAAGTCTTACTTTATTGTTAAATAAATTGTATATTAAAATATCTTTTAAATGCGAACAATTGCGCAATACTTCGAATTTAATTTATTGCAACATAAATAATTCTACTTTAATTGTTTATTATTTTAGTATAAAAATACTAATTAACGTAGCACTTTAATTTCTTTACTCTTCGAGTTTTTCTTAAGTATTTAATTTACAATATTACAATTATTAAGATTGCTAACAATTAATTAGTTATTAAATTAATAATATTGTTATTAATTACAAATATTTGTACAATTGTATAACAAATATTTAATCGAAACTCTACTTAATTATTTGTATTAAAAAATTTATTTTTTAATTAATATTTTACAAAATAAGTACTTTAATAATTTAGTATCTTATAAATCTTAAATATAATTTTTTATTTAAAATTGTTTGCTAAAGCATAATTATAAGAAGAAAAAAAATAAAAAGAGATTTAGTTTAATAAAATCTTTTTATTGTTACAATTTTAAGATTTTATTATTTTTTAATAATGTTTGCGTCTTAAAAACTATTAAATATTATTAAGTGCAAATTTCTTTAAATATTTATATTAACAATTAAGACAACAATTAATTTTTTTTTAAATTTGTATTAAGTTTAAAGACTATAACTTCGATTTTAAGATTATTAATTATGTACAAATTTTAAAGAAAAGAAAATTATATTTCTTTTTGTTAAATCAATATTTAACTTTTGTTTATACTTTTGTTTTTTTAATTTATTAAAAGATATTTTTTATTAAAGTTTCTTGTTGTGCAAATTAATTTATTTGCGTCTTTGTTTATTTTAGTTTTTTTTAAAATTTAATTCTCTTTTGTTTTTAACAATTTATTTATATGTTTTTTTAACAAGATTGCGTCTTGTATTTTGTATTTTGTATATATTAATATTTTTTAGCAATTTCTTTAAACAAGATGTCTCTTAATTATATTTCGACAAATACTATTTACTTTTAAAAAAATACTTTTATTAAATTATTAATATTTTTAATAATTGTTTTATCGAAGAATTGTAACTTTTTTATTTTTATTTTATATTGTATTATTCGACGCACACAAATAGAACTTACAATATATTAAATAACTCGAAATTCTATAATATTAATTAATAATTTAAACAATTTTTTTGTTTTTTTTACTTTAAGAAGATCTAGAGCAAGAATTAGTCAAAAGCAAAGAAAATAATTGCTTAAATTTCAAATTCGCATTGTTAATATTAGCAAGAAAAATAATAAATAATATTAAAAAACAAACTTGTTTTTATAAGATCGAAAAAGAATTGCGCAATTATTAATTCTTAGAAGTTGTAAATCAATTTTATTGTTATTATACAAATATTTTACAAAATTATTATACTAGAAATAAAGATGCTAAGTTTTAGTTTTTTTAAAATATCTCTTTAGTTTAAGAATTCGACTAAATTTACTCAAATTACTTTCTTTTTTATTTTAAGATATATTTTTGTTCTATTTGCTTACTATAGTTTTGCTAAAGATATCTTATTTATATTTTAGCAAAAATTGTTATATTTAATTGTATATTATATATTTTGTTAATATTATTATTCTAAAGTATTAACTATAATTTATTAGCTTTTAACTTTTTCTTTTTCTTTCTCTTTTAACTTTTATTTTTTTGTTATTTTTAATTTTTTAATGTTGTCTTTTGTGCAATACTCTCGATAAATATATTGTTTCTTTTAAAAATATTAATTGATTTAATCTTTTTATTGTATTTTTTGTTTTTATAGTAGAAATTTACATTTAGAGACTTAGAAACTAACTCTTTTTTTATTTGAAATAGAATAACGTATATTTTTATACAATTATTTTTGCTAAATTTTGTATCTTTTTTATATTTGCAAAATTTTATATTTTCTACTAAATGTTCTAAATTTTTCTACTATATTTTACTAATTTATTGTAATACGTATTTTGTAAATTCGAAAAAGTTATTTTTGCTTTTTTGAACACTTAATTATCTAATTCTTTTAAAATAGAACTTAATTTTAAAAAACTTAAATTGTATTAACAAGTTGTATACGTATATCTATTTTTATTTTTTATACAAGTTAAGCACTTACAACGTTATATATTATTATTTAACAAAAATACACTTATTTGCAATATTGTTCTTTGCATTTATCTTTGCTTTAACTTGCTTTTTAACAATATTTAATTTTGTTTTAATCTTAATATTGTTTTGAACTTACTTTATATTTTGTTTGCAACTTATATATTAATTTAAATTAAATTAAATACTTCTTACTAGATATTTGTTAAAATAATTAATTATAAAAAATTATAATTTTAGCTTTCTTTATATTTTTTGTTTAAGCAATTTGAAAACTTTTGTTTTTAATACAACTTTCTTAAACACACAATATTAAAAGTGCTATTATTTCTTAATATTAATTGCAACGTTTTAGAAACAAATCTTCAAACTTAAAAGTTATCTTTATTAGATTTTTGCGACAAAATATAATGTTAAAAATATAATTTGTTTAATTTTTTAATTACAAACAAACTATCTTAAGTCTTATTAACAATTTTTTAAACAAAATATATACAATTTCGAAAACTCTAATTATAAAATTAATAATTTCAACAAATTCTTTAAGTTTTGCAATATCTTAATAAAATTATTTTTAATTACAAAAAACTCTATTTTTAAAAGTTTAAATATAATAGATTAATTGCTTATTAATTTGTTTAAATTTTACAAAAATATATATTAATATACTTTTTAAAAACAAATTTTGCAATTTATATTAAGTAATAAGTTTTTTTTAAAAATTTAATTAAAAAGTTAAACAATTTTAAATCTTAGTTACAAGTTATTTTTTAATATAATTTATTTAGCAACCAATTTTACAAATATATTTATTATTTCTAGAATTATATTTTACAATTTTTTAAAATTTTTCTATTAACTTCTAATCTTTAATTACAATAAAATATATATAAAATCTTTTTTTGTATTTTAAGATTTATTAAGAGTAAAGTATTAAGAAGTTTTAAAAGTTTTATATTAAATTATCTATTTAATTACTTACAACAATACAATTATTTTCTTTTTCTTTTAATAAAGCAAACTTTAAAAGTACTTCAAATTCAAATATCTATATTTTAGCTAATATATTATTTAGCAATTTTATAAAATATAATATGCGTAAAACTATTATTGTTAACGCAATTTATAATATTATAACAAAAAAAAACATAAAATGCAATTTTGAAATCTATATATTATCTTAAGTTATTAATAGTAAGTTTAAGAATTTGTTTAAAACAAATTTGCAAAAAAGCTTCAATTTTAATTTTAATAATTTTAATATTAGTAATTATAATATAAAGACAACTTTATACAATAATTATTTCAAAGTATTGCGTTCTTTTAACAATTTTTTGCGTTTATAAATTTAATATAAGTTTTGCTTAACAACTTAAAATCTATATCGCAAAATTATTATTTCTAGTCTAAAGTTATTATATTTATTTAATTGAATTTTCGAACAAATTTACAATAATTTGATTGTTAAAGCAATTCTAATAAATACAATTAATATTATAGAAATCAAATTAATTGTTATTTTGTTTTTGAAGAAAGATTCTACTATAAAATATATTAAGTATATAAATAATAGACTTTGCGAAATCAATAATAAAAAAATTATTGTTAATTTAATATTAACTTTGTTATAACTTTTGTCTCTTATATTAAAGCAAACAATTTAAGAAAAACATTATATATATTGTTTAGAAATTCAAAACTTTTTATGCAATATTTTGTTATCTACGCTACAAAACAATTTAGAGATCGACTTTATTATTAAACTTAATACAATTAAGTATATAACGATAGACTTTAATAATATTATTATATTATACTTTTGTTTAATTAGAACAACGCAACAAGTTTTCAATTTTTTTTTTGTATTTTAAATATCGTAGATGCTATCTTAAGTATATTGCGAATTTTTGCACTTTATCTTTTAGTCAAATAAACTAACTTAAATATTTAGAATAACAATATTATTATTTTTTTAAATTTTTAATTATAGTTGACGCAAACTTAGAGCTTTTTTTTATTTTTTATCTTTCTTTGTATCTTAAATATTGCAAATATTGTTTCAAATATATTGCAAATTCTTGTACTTTATCTTTTAATCAAATAAATTAGCTTAAATACTTAGAATAACAATATTATTATCTTTCTAAATTCTTAATTATAATTAACGCAAATTTAAAATTTTCTTTCGAATCTAAAAGACTTTTTGATAAATTTTTTAGCAAACTAAATTAAATATTTGCATTTATAACAAGAATTTTTTCGCATTTTTTATTTTGTTAAATCGATTTTCTTGCAATGCGAGTTGCTTATATTATATATTATATTGCTTTATTAATTTCTTTAACAAACAACAACGTTTAATCTTAAATATAGAAATTATTAAATTTAAAGAGACGCATTTATTGTATTTATTTAAAATACTTAGAAAGAAAAACCAACTCAAGTTGAACAAAAAAATAATAATATAAAATAATTGTTTGCAATATTGTTGCAAAAATAAAAAGAAGATTAATTCTATAAATTAAGATTTAAATTTGCGCAATTTGCAAAATATTAACAATCTAAATCTTAATATATTATTAAATTCTTTCAAACAATTAAATTATAACTTAATTAAAATAATAATTTATTGTCGAAATCTTATTAATTAAGTATTGTAACGTAATTTTTGTTTAAATTAAAAAAAGTGCTATTTTATATATAAATGCGAAAATAAAAACAATTATTTAAGCAATTTTGTAATAAAATTATACGAATCTTTAACAACGTTTCAATTTATTTACAACTTAAAACATATATGCGCACTTTATTTAAATTAGTGCTTTTGTATTGTTAATATTTACAATTTGTTTAACAATATTCTTATTAATCTTGTATATTTTATATTGTTGTTTTATTAAATTTTAATAAATTTTATTATAACATTTAAATATTAAAGAATAAAGAAAATGTTATACTCTTAATTCTTATTCTTTATTTTTTTATTTATTTAACTAAATACGTTATTGAAGTTTATATATTTATAAAAGTATTAATTGTTATAAGAAATTCTTAATAACAATATTAAAAAAAAGAATTTATACAAGTATTTGCTTCTTTAGTATTTGAAAATTGTATATTTTTTGCAACTATATAAGAGATTACTTTAATTACAAAGTTAAAAATATTTTGTTTAAGTATATTATTAATTTTTAAAATTTCTTATATATGTTTAGCAATACTTGCGACAAAGATATTCTAAATTAAATTAACATTATATTAATAGTATCAAATATAATTTATAACTAACAAAAACAACAAATAATATAATTATTTTATCTTAGCTAAAGAAAGTCTAGTTAAAAATTTATATTATTTTTTGTTATTATTAACTCTAAGTTTATCTAAATAATAATTTAATATAAAAGAAAATTATATATTAGAATTGTTTAAAGCAAATTTATTATTCGCAAACAAAATAACAAAAGCTCTAAATTGCTTCTTGCGTATATTTAATCTTTATTATTATTTTTAAATGCTATTTTCTTAAAGAATACAAAATTGCAATTATTATACAATTAATTAATATTTAATTTTTTAATTTAATTTTGTGTAAAAACATCTATTGTTTGTTTGCTATCAAAATTTTCGATTTTTACAAATCGAAATTTATTTTGAATATAAACAAATGCGCTATTATTGTTGTTTTTGTTACTTTTGTTATTTTTATTGTTTCGATTATTATTATCGCGAGATTTTAAAATAGAATTTGAGTTACTTAAATATCAAAAATACGCTAGAAATTAAAACAAAAAAAAACAAATAATTAATTAATTGTTATTAACAAATTTAATAAATAAAACTCTAATTAAATTATCTTAATAAAAACGCAAAATTCGCTAGATTGTTTTATTTAAAAGTTAACTCTATTTTTTTCGTTATTTTTGTTGTCTCTATTATTGTTGTTATTGTACTTTAAGATAGAATTTAAATTACTTAAATATCAAAAATATACTAAAAAATAAAATTAGAAAAAACAAACAATTAATTAATTATTATTAATAAACTTAATAAATAAAACTTTAATTAAATTATCTTAATAAAAGATACAAATTTTTTTTAATAATTTTTTTTAAAATTTGTCTCTTTTGTTGTTGCTTAATAAATCTAGCTATATATAAGAGCAAATTTATTTATTAATTTTCTTATTTTGTTTAGCAAACATGCAAAATCTTTTAAATTTGTTCGAAAACACAACTCTATATATTAGAGATTTAAAGTTGTCTACTTTAATAAAATAACGTTATTAAAATATTATTTTGTATTTTTCTTATACTATATTTACAAACTCTATTTTATCAAAAGTATTGTTGTTGCTTTTGAAATATATTTATAGCGTTTCTACTTTAATAAAGCAATATATTAGAAATTATATATTATTATTCTTTTAAATTATAATAACTAACTTTATTTTATTACAACGCAAAAAGAATTTTACGTTATTACTTTTTTAAATTTTAATTATCGATTTTATCTTATTATAAACGCTACAATTATTATCGAAAATTACGCGTTGTTTGTCTTCAACATTTATAAATTATTTTTTAACAATTTTCGTATTAATAAATCTTAAATTATAGTTAATCAATTATTACAAGACTTATTTATTAAGTTTTATTTTACTATTTTTAAACAATTTGCAATTTTGATTTAACAACGCGATTTAGCAAGAATTATAATAGAAGAGACGTTGTATAAATAGACGAACAATTTTATTGTATATAATAAATATTTAATAATTGCGAATTAAAATATTAGTAACGCTTTCTAAATACAATATATAACAATATTGCTTTATATATTTTAAACTCTTATATTAATACGTTCTTAAACAACAATAACAAAGTAATATAAACTATAATAACGTTAATTCTAATAAAATATATAATCGCTTGTATTTATATAAAATAATTTGAATTTTTAAGTTTTACAATAATTTAATACAATATTTTTAATTAATAGTTTAGTTATCTAATGTAAGTTAAAAATATATAGAAATATAACTTTATATTAATATATACGTACTATATTAAACTTATATAGAGATTACTATTTATTTATATTTATTAATTATAGAGCGCAATAAATATATACTATTGTTATTATAATTAAAACAAAGCAAATCAAAATTAAGTCTCTATATATTGCACAAATAAAAAGATATAATTAAAGTTCTCTATTAACTATTAATTCTACTTCGCATTAATACTATTTTTGCTATATTTTTTTTATAGATATCTTGCTTTGATACAAATTTAATAGAAAATATCAATATTTAAAGTTTTTTACAATAATAAATAAAAACAATTTTGCTTATTTCTTTGTGCAACGTTGTTTGTTACGAACAATTTTTACTAAATAAATTAAATTTAGATTTATTGAATTAATATCAAATTTCTTAATATCTCTCTTTAATAACTTAACGTTCTTTTTAATTATTTTTGTTATTATTGTTATTTTGACAATCTATATATTATTTAAGTTTATATTGTTTTTTTAAATAAATTTGCAAATTAATTTTAGTTTAATAAAACTAAAATTGTTCGAAGTATAGTTTGTTTAAAGTACGAATATTCGAAAAAAAAAAATTTTGTAAAAATTTAATAACATAATTGATGTTAACTTCGATTTTAAGATAAAACAAACAAAATCTATAGATAGAAGTAATTTAATTTAGTAGAAAAAACAATTTACAATATAATATATACGATTTCGCACAATTAAATAACAAAAAGCAATACAATATATTTAAAAACAAACAAAACGTTATTGTTATTGCAACTAATATTAATATATTGTTTAAAAAAAACAATATATTTGCTAAGTTTATTATTTACAAATTATTATTGTTAAAATTTAAATTACTTATTTGTTTTAAAAAATTATTATTGTTAAGATTTAAATTATTTAATTGTTTTAAAAGTTAATAAAACTATCTAGAAATTATATTAATATTAATTATTGTTGCAATATACAAATTCTAATTAATTTTTAAAATATACAAAATACTAATTATTATATTGTTAATAGTAGTTTGCAAACAATAATTTTTTAAATAAGAAAATATAGTAAAGAAAGAAATAAAAAATTATTAAAAAATAAATATTAATAGTTCAAGTTTATTTACTTAATATTTTTATTAACTTTTATATAATAAGTAAGACAATATTTTTATTATTTATTATAAAGTATCTTGCATAAATTTTTTTATTTGCTCAAATATATAGTTGTTAAAATATATAATATATAGTTGTTTATAATATATTACTATTAAGAAACTAATTTTATATAATCTCAAAACATTGGAAAAATTAATTGAAAAAGACGTTAAATACATATTGCAAGTCTATAAAATATACGATTATATTAATTGTTAATTCTAAAACAACAAACTTAGATTGCGCAATTATTTTTGTTTTGCAAATAGAATTTACAACAAAGTTTAAACTAGCAATTAACTTAGAAAATATAACGCAACATTTAGTAGAAGACTTTGTAAAAGTACTTTTAATATTGCGTAATTCTAAAATCTATTTATTATTATTTACGAAATTACTATATTAATTATATTCGAATTGCTTAAACTATAAGATATATTGATTTAAAGTTCTAAAACTATTAACAAAAAAATTAAAACAACAAAAATTAAAACAACAAATTAATGTAAAAAAAAGATATTTATTAATTATAAAAACTAGATACAAAAATTAACTAAAATTTCAAATCTTTTAAACTTTTTTATAATTTATTATAATTTATTACTAAATTATGTTAAAAGCTAAACACTTAAAACAATTAAATAAAAAATTTATATTTTGCAAATTTTACAAAGAAGAAAATTTGTTAGCGAGATTGTTAAAACTTGTATTTAGATATATCAAAAATTTCGAATTATTGCACAAAAAGTAGATATAATTTTAAGTAAAATACAAAAAGTCGACAAAAAAAAGAAAGAAAATATAGAAAGATATTGCAAAAAAGAAGATTTAATATTGTAATATTAAATATTTAAATTTAACAAGATTGTTAACTTTAAAAAAGATTAAAAATATATTGCTAAAAAATCAAAAAAAAATTACTATTACGCGAAAAAAATTATTAAAAGAGCGTAAAAAATTGTTAAGAAAATAAAGAAAGCTATTAAGAAAATAAAAAAGATTAACAAGTTTTAAAAGTTAGCTTTTCAAAATTCTTATTACTAAGTTCGAAAAAATTAAATAAAAATATTAAAATTGACGTTTGCGACAAATCTTGCATCAATAAAGTGTTAATTTGTAAAAAAATCTATATAGCAAATTAAAAATATTAAGATGTTAAATTAGAGTATTTGTTAATATTAGATTTGCAACAATTATAAAATTAATATATAAATATATTAATTGCAACAAAGAATTAATCAACAAAAAACGCAAAAATAAAAAATTTGTTTAAATTTATAAGTTTGTTAGACGTTTGCGCATAATTAAAGACGTTAAAATTAAAAATACTAGAGTGCAAAATTAACAATAAGTTGACTTTTAATTGCTAACTAGTATATTGTTCGAAATAGCTATTAATTTCAAAGATTATTATTTTATTATTTTCGAAAATTAAAAATATATTTTTTAGTATACTTAATATGCAATTGCGCAATAATCAAATTGTTTTATTGCAAACTTAAATATTTTGTCTCTATAATTAATTTTAATTTGCTATTATTATATTTGATATTTACAAACAATAATTTAGCAATATCTTGTTAATATATATAATATAAGAAATCTTTTGTACAATTAAAAATTATTAATTAACGCAAATTAATAAAAGTAAATAACAAGAAAAACAAACTAATACAATAATTATCTTTTAATAAGAGTAAATAATATTGTTTAAGTTGTAATTAAAAATCTTTATAATTAAGTTGTTGTCTAAAACAACAACAAAGCAAAAGTAAATTATTAATTAATTAAGTTTTAACATTTAAACGTTATTATATAAGATAAAGATCTTCTAGAATATAATGTCTTCTATATTGCGTATTATTAAACTTTAATATAAATTGCTATAATTATATTTTTATTAAATAAATTAAGTGCAAATAAGAAGTTTCGAATTAAGAATAAACTTATTAATATTGTTTGTTTATTTGTCGAAGAATTAATAAAAATTTATTAAAAATTTATTGCAATATTTGTTAGTCTTAATATTTAAATAAACAAAGTATTTTATTTGCTTAATATTGACGTAATTCTTAAGCATATTAATGCTATAATTAAAGTAACAAAATATTAAATTAATTGTAGCGTTTTATTGCAAAGACATCGATATTAACAAAAAAAAGATATATAAATTATTGCGCAATAAAACATAAAACAAATATAGTTTCAAATTAGTTCTAATTATATGCTATAAAATAAAATGTAAGCTAATACGAAATTAATTTTTTTTGTTATTAATTTAATTATAATAATAATTATATATACACAACTCAAATTTAAGATTTAATTAAATCTTAGAGTTGTATAGTTAATTAAAAGTTATATCGATTGTAATAATTTTATTTTTTGCTTAGAGCAATAATACTTTAAATGCAAGAAATCAATTTTTAAACTTTTTTAAATTAAGAAACGTAACTTGCTCTTAATTAATTTTTAAAAATTTATAATATTTAAAATCTTTCTTAAAATTAAAACAACAACAATTAATGCAAAAAATATAAATTTTAATTTTAAGTTTGTTGTTCAAGAATTTAATAAACTTAAGAAATATATTTTGAAATATCTTATTAACAATTGAAAAGTTATTTATTTTAATATTTAACAAATTTGCAAATCTATTTTAATAAAAAAAATATAAATAATTTTTGTTTTTGTTTTAACTTAAAACTTCGAAAGCCCTATTAAGTACTTTTAGAAAACTTAAAATGTAAACAATTGTTATATTTATTTTATAACAAATTGTTGTATCGATATCTATGCATATATAATAACTTGTAGCAAAAACAACGTTAACTAAAATATATTTTGCAACAATTTTAAAAAGTTTGTTATTTGCGTTTATATTAAATAGACTCGTATCTTTATTAAATAAACTTAATTTGTTAACTTGTATAGATTTAGTTTAATTATAATTAAAGTCTTGATTTATTAAAGTCTTTTCTAAAGATATATAATAAATATTGTTGCACTTTAAGAATAATTTTGAAAACTTCAATTTAGAAATTTGCAAAAATTCTAATTTAAAAATTTGCGAATATTTCGATTTTAAAGAAAAATGTAATATATTACAAATTAAATACTTAAATAATAATAAAATACTATCTAAAATATAGCTATTAATTGATCGACGTTATAACGCAAGAAAAAAATTATAAAAATCTTCAATATAAGAATTTCGTAAGAATCTTTCGATTAAGAAAAAAAATATTAAGAGTTACTTTATTAATAATTGAACAATTATATTACTTTTAAATATAATTAAGTCTAGCTTTGTATTTAACAAAGACAACTTAATAATTTAAAAGCAATTATAACTAAGACAAAAAATAACAAATTAAATAAATAAATTGTTAATAATGCGCAATACAAGAAAGATGTTAGTATAATTTTGTCGCAAATTAACATTAATTAATTTTTGATCAATTAATATTAATTAATTAAGTTAGTTTCAATTAAACGCAATTTAAAAATCGAATCTTAAAAAATTAAAAAATATACTAATTTCTTGATTGTTAATAGCATAATTAAAATAACAATTATATATTGTTATTTCAAAATGTTTAATTACTTTATTAATATCGTTTATTTTTTAAACTAGTTTTAGAATCTCGATTACTATAGAGTACGCATTACTAATATGTTTAAGAAAAATATTAACAAAGTTGTGCAATTAACGCTTTTTAATTCTAACAATAATTCTAGTAACTTAATTTTTTTTTGTTTTTTGTTGCGCGATATTAATTGCTTAAATACGAAAAATCTTTTAATTAAGATTTTAATTAATACTTGCTTTAAAATTGACATTTTAGTTAATTTATACGTCTAGTTAATTATTAAATTTTATCAAAATATTCTTTACAATAAAAGTAATGCTAAAAAGATAGTTTCGAATTGTTAAAACTCGATCTATAATTTGCAAAGAATTTATATTATTTTGGTATTATTTAATTAAATTTTTCGCAAAATTAATAGATATACTTTTAATATAGAGCTTATTATTAATTATTAAAAAAACTACAATATTAATTATGCTACTAAAAGATATAAAAAAAGTATGTTTAGTACTTAAGTAAAAGAATTTAATAAAATGCTAAAGAAATTTAATAAAAAAGTAAAAGAACTTTGTAAAATATAAAAGAGATTTAATCAAAAATTGAAAAAAAAAATTGTTTGCAATTTAACTAAAAACTTGTTCAAATTTTAAAAAATATAAAATAAATTGTTTTTAAAAAGAATCTAAAAATATTTAAAAACTTTTGTAAAAACTATATTAATATTTATTTAAAAAAATTTAAAACTTTTTTACAATAAAATAACGCTTTCTTAAAAATAAACAATAATAATACTAAATAATTTTAAGATTTTAATATTTTAAATTGTTATTAATTTATATTTAAACAATAATAAAGTTTATACAATTAAAAAGAAACAATTTACAAAATAGAATTTAATATAAAAAATTGCTTTTAAGTAAAATGTATTAACTAAAATTAATAACGTTATATATATATTTATTAAGTAGTTTTAATTAATTTTAGCAATAACAAACTTATATTGTTTTAACTTCTATAGTTGTACTATTTACAATAAAGTTGATATTTTTTGCAAAAATATATAATTAAGTTTCAAAACTTTAAAAACGTATTAATAAATAAAATGTAATTGTGTCTATATAATAATAAGTTCTAATAAATATATTAAATAATAATTTAAATATTTATCTATTTGTATACAATTAAAAGATAATTAATTAATACAAAGTAAATAAAAATATAAATACAATTTTGTGCAATATAATTATATTTATTTGTAAAGATATATATTTTAATATTATAATTTTATAAATATTAATTATTATATAACAAAAACTTCGATTAATTTAATTGCAAATTAATTAAGTATATTTAATATTTATAGTTGTCTAAGTGCGAAAAAACAAAATTAAACAAATAATTGTTAATTTTTATAACAAAGACAATTTAAAAAGCAACAAAATAATAGTAATAAAAAAGAAAAAATTTCGATTAATAAAGTAATTAAATATAAAAGTTAAAAAATTAAAAAGTTTGCTAATAATATCAAAAATTGTAAGCAAATATATCTACTTTTTTGTATATTAATAGCGCTTTGTTGCGTGCAACAATTTGCTAAAAGCAAAGTTTTTCTATTTTGCTTCTCTATTTATATCGCATTTTTAAAGCAATAAAGCAATATTTATATTTATTAAACGTTGCAAATTTTGTTAATTTTGCTATAGAATTTAATAAAAACAATAATGCGTAAATT
>JAABUL010005297.1_pt1 | contig 16219 bp, 16 predicted proteins | sample 5559151 | NCBI WGS metagenome assembly JAABUL01 (sample SAMN10711876, study PRJNA513368) | rock metagenome | isolation source: Antarctica rocks | place: Antarctica: Victoria Land, Pudding Butte sud | reverse complement strand
ATAGAAAGCCAGCAGCCTCATCGAGATAGCGGCGCCGACGGAAACGCAGACCCAGACGAACAATTCAATGACAGTCACTGCCATTATGGATGTGTAGACTAGTGTTCCAGCTGTATAGTAGATTCCTCATATCAGTTGAATTAACCATGGATCGCCACCGCCTTGAATCGCAGATGCATGGTCCTGATGAAGCGTCACTTGAGTTGAGGCGGATGGCCTTGCAATTTGCCTTGTTTGTAACGGTGAGTTCTGTATGAGCGTCCTTGTTGAAAGGACATCGATGTTTCCACGTTCCAGAAAGTTATTGCTGTGCTCTGGTGTTTCGGACGTGTTCGCTGAAGCATCCTCGACTTCGGGCAAAGGCTCGTACTCTGTTTTGTGCCGGCCCAGTAAGACCTGGATGGTCGCAGGAATGATGGCAATTATGTGCCATGTTAGAACAAAGATGGGGTAAGGGCAACCTAGACTAGAACGTTTGGAGTAAATTTCCACAAAGGTGAATCCAAGGACGGCACTCGCACCAGCTAAAAGCATGCGTCGTTTCAATGACTGCGATCGAGTCCATTTGTAGAGTCTAGTGGTAGCGAGCCCTCTATTAGTTCCTAAAGAGTCCGAACCAGTTATTGATACAGGCACGATCCCAAGGGCTATAGCGATCACTTCGACCAGACGTGAAAGTCTTCGCGACACATAGATTAAGCGACGTTCGGGCCAGGCGACGTCCCTTAAAATAATGGGTACGGGGCCCATCACTAGGGACGTAGCGTTGAACTGCTGCTTACGCGCTTCGTCCGCAGTGGCTAAAACACAGATCGCCCAATACCAGCATCCATTATCCGTATGCCCAGTCAGCGAGGTATAAAGAGATTACTGAATCGAAGTGAAAGGTGTGTAAACAATATCGCCAGGCGGGCACTCAGCGATTGCGACAAATGGAAAAGCCGAGCTGACAAGAACGAGAAGGGAGAGTATAGAGACTGAAAAGCTTTAAAGAATGTTATATTTGACATGATTGCTGTTGACCGACTTGAACGAAGGTATTGAGGTTGTTGTTATTAGGTAGGTAGGAAGAGAAAAATCTGCAAAGAGGTAGCTAATATAGCAAGTAGATTACAATCGAGAAATCTGTGCCAAGTGAAAGGCTATCTAGAACCATCGTCGTAGAAACAGATGGAGATAAGCATGAGCATGAAGATCTCTCAGATCGGATAGAAGGGTCCATTTCCATCCACACCATCTATCAAGAACGTTTAGCAATGTGTTTTCATTGGTAATCTTTTTCGCGGCTGAGGTTCCACGAATGCAAATTGAGTCGATTGACTTACTTCTGCGAGCGCAAGCCTTTTAATAGGAGGCCGTCGTCTTCTTGAGATTCGTAGCGGAATCGTTGATAGAGATCAACTGTCAACAGGATCAACAGTCTGAACAGTCGAATTGACTTTAACGGTCTACGAAAGGACTTGGGCACGAGGGCTATTCGGTCAACCCAGCTGTTACAGTAGCTGCCATTGGCTGCTCTAATCTGCCGATAAAGTGGGCTGGCAACCTGGCAACCAAAGTTTAGGGATCAGGTTATTCAGTCACTTGTGCCCTGAATTGGATAGTAATGAAACAATGCCTCTACGGTCTCCCAGGCGCGAGTTTCGATCGACAGGGCAGTTTGTATATTCAGCACGGCGATGGAAGCAAGGAGTGGATTGGTCCCTATCGCGATTGGACTGGGGCCGTTGTGAAAAATCCAAACCAGCGGGCTGAGGAAGATTGCTGCTATACGATTTTCGGGTCTTATGATATAGGGTAGAGCTACGCCGGGAGGGTATCGGCTGGCGAAGCGGTGGGCGCTTGGGATAGTGGGAGCAATCTAAACAGTCAAGGGCGTTGTGGCTCCTCCCTTAGTTAAGACTGAAAAGTCCAATGAAAGCACTACTACATCTTTAATCTTTAAATGCTAAAATTTTGCCTTAATAAACAAGGTATTAACGTCATATATTTATTATTATTATGGCAGTCGGTGATCATTAAATATGTATTTCATCGTCGATTATAATAATATGTGTTAATCGCTTGCTGGTGTCGAGGAAGCCAGATGCGGCTAGCGCTCAATGAGGAAGCTTGGCCGACAGAGCCGCTGTAAGTACAATACCTACCCAGGCATCGGCTTCGCTCCAAATATCCACCACCCTAGCCTGACCAACTTCCGTGGATTCGATGGCCAAATCGCACCCGCTGGTGCTTTTCAAGAAAAAGCTAGGAGTGCTGGGCGATAGCAGTAATATCGCTGACTTGGCAGCAGCACTTGACTTCATGCCACTTGCAATTATGCAAGCGGCGGTATATGTCACCCAAAGAGCCCCGCGATATTCTGTACAGTACCTGGAGGACTTTCGAAAAAGTGACCGCAAGAAGGCTAGTCTTTTCAACTACAAAGTGGATCACCTTCGAAGGGACCCGGAGGCCAAAAAGTCGATCATTATTACAGAGCAGATATCGTTTAATATATCTGTCGGACGTGACTATTAGCAGCGGATTTGCTATCGCTGAAGAGCTTCTTTAACCGATAAGGTATCCCTAAAGCCCTTATTCAAACTCGAGCCGAAAGTGGAAACGGCCATAGAAGCCAGAAAGCACGCGACCAGGACGACGACTAAAGAGACGATAAAGAAAACGCGTAGGCGTCCAGTAAGGGGGACCGATTTGAAGAGGATATATAGATACTCAGAGACCAGGCGTTTATCTCCGTCGATACGGATCGAAACTTCAAGATGCATACGCTGGTACAACTGGCTGCGCGAACGTGGCTAGAAGCGAGCGGACAACTTGAGAAATGGAAGCAGCAATACTTTAAGAGTCTTTCCGCCGTGTTCCCAACGGGAAAGCACGAAAACTGAACAAAGTGCCAAGCGCTTTTTCCAAATGCGAAGTCGGCAATCACACAACGGCCAAGAGCAGAAGAAACGCTATGAGAATGAGCTCTACTGCTGTACAATACCGCCTGATACGCGTGAAGAAAAGGCAATATCATTGAAGCAGCAACGCAGTCTGAAAAAGCGATGGAAGTGATGAAGAAGATACTCGGTCGAAAGCATAAAGAGACGCTGCGTAGTATGGGAATGATAGGCTTGGCGTATAGCTTGAAAGGTCAATGAGACAACGCTGAGGAGATCTATCGTCAAGCGTTGGCGTTGAGAGAGTGAGTACTGGGCAAAGAGCATCCTGATACGCTAGAGAGCGTTTACTGTCTTGCCTATTTACTGTACCAACGGAAGTAGCATTAGAATATAGAATTATTCTACTATCAAGTATGTACCAGATATAAAAAAACATTTAGAAAGAGTCATTCGATCACTGCGGCATGCTCACAGCATTATTCTTTAATGCTTCAAAAAGAAAAAGGCTCATTAGAACGGGAATTCATAAGCGTAGGAAAGATGCCGATGAAGGGTCTAAGGCTTGTACATTGTGACTATCAGCAGCTTTTGCTGATTGACCTTTCCTTCCAAGCGAAAGTCGAATGTGGCTTCCTCGACACTAGCGAGCAAATAGCTGGGAGCACCAGCATTCTGACGGGAGTCGATGAGCAGCTTGTTCTATCAGGCTTTCGGCCTCTCCTTTCTTAAGTAGACTAGCCTTCAAGTAGAATGTGCATTCTTTTTTGAATCGATGTAGGAGATGTAGAAATATCTAGGGTGAAAAACTTGATTCTACTTGCTTTTACTGATCGATTTTGACCCCTTTTGCGTCAACCTTATTTTAATTCACGATTTGACTCTTTTACCGAAGTCGCGGAAGCTAAATATATTACAGTTAACCATTCAATTTTCAATGAAGTGTCGGTTTTTCTATTCGGCTTCGTGTTTACACTGCTTCACTTCGTTCTTCACCGTTAACAGCGTGCTTTTACCTTCTGCAACATGCCTTCTACTTCAGCAATTCGGGGATCCGACCCGTCAAGATTGACTTTCTAATTCTGCTAATGTGGCTCCGAGCTGGCCCCAAGCTGGCCTCGGGCTGACCCTACATGCTCACCACCCTACTCACCACTCTACATACTCGCCTACCTACATGTTCAGCTACCAACTCAGCTACCTACCTACTCGCCACCTTACATATTCAGCTATCAACTCAGCTATCTACCTACTCGCCACCCTACATGCTCACCATCCTACCCACCACCCTCCATGCTCACCACCCTACTCAACACCCTACATGCTCGCCTACCTACATGTTCAGCTATCAACTTAGCTACCTACTCGTTCGCCTACTCGTTCGCCTACTCGCTCCAAAATATGCTTCATGCGACGTGTTCGAACACGCGTCATTCGCTTCCTGGCCTACTTCATGGCCTACTTCATAGTATGCTTCAGACATGCTTCATAGCACATGCTAACTAGATAAATAGAAAGCACCCTTCATGGCTCGATACCAAATTCCCTACCAAACTCCCTACCAAACTCGATACCGAACTCCCTACCAAACACCCTCCATGGCTCCCTTCATGATTCCCTATCGAACACCCTCCATGGCTCCCTCCATGATTCCCTACCGAACACCCTCCATGGTTCCCTTCATGGTTTCCTACCGAACACCCTTCATGGTTCCTTCCATGGCTCCCTCCATGGCTCCCTCCATGGCTCCCTTCATGGTTCTCTCCATGGTTCCCTTCATGGTTCTCTCCATGGTTCCCTCCATGGCTCCCTTCATGGCTCCCTCCATGGCTCCCTTCATGACTCCCTTCATGGCTTTCTACCCTATTTGCTTCCCTATTTGCTTCCTTTGCGCACATATTAAACTATGTAAATAGCTATTATTTAGTTAGTTTATTGAATTAATTATGAATTAATCTATTATACGATTGCAATAACTAGTCATTAATTCAATGTTAGAATGGTAAAATTGAGTGACTGCTATTTGGTGCCAATTGCGTTTTCAGCAAAAGCTGAAAACTGCGTTGCTTTTCATTGGTAACAGACTTGCTCGGGCAGTCAACTAACCTAGTATTCTGATGAGTACCCGCAGTGAATAACATCTAACGGAAATAGAGGCTAGGTCAATCCGCAAAGGAGGCTCCCTTCACATAAACGTCTCACTGGAAAAAAAGCTAAATAGTGCAACTTGTGTAATCAAAGATCCTCCACCCTGTATACTTCATATGCAGGCTCCTCATATGGATGGGTACTGAATAGTCTATTAGAGCAGCCCTGTTGCGGGAATAAATTACAGAAAACTCAGTATGGTCGACCTTGATGGAAGACAGCAAGCACGTTACGAACTTACTCTTTCAGTGCGTCAACCGCCTTCTTAGCAACGTCCTTACCCACACATAGAGTTTCGACCCTAGCCTCCTTCACCGTTTCCAGTTTGCCTCTGCTTCCGATATTTGGATTCGCTGTGTCTCCGGCTCGGAATTGACCGGTACCCATGGCGGTCCAACAGCATTCTGTATAATTTCCTGGGCCGGGGTAGCGACCTGCACCAGCAGCAAAGATGGCGGTTTTGCAGGCTTGGAGAGCGGATTCGGGTACGAAGAAGACGAGCTTGAAGAGCGTTGTAGCAGTAACCACGGTCGCCATTCCAAGAGTCAGGCCTCAATAATTACTGGATGCAAAGGATAACGGACAATAACGTCAAGACTTCTAGCTCACTATGTCTGGGTTATGTTGGAGGACGAGGTCATATGGGAAATTTTGGTATGTAGGTTGAAGCTTGATAGATCATAGGAGTCTATCTAGGAGCGAGTAGGTAAAAACTCTACTAGCGGGTCCCAGCCCTATCAGCCCTATGAAGGCGGAGATTACCATCTCCCCTAATTCCAACAGGTTAGAGCACAGAATCACTTACTTGGTCCTCCAGGGAGTTAATACAATGCCATTATGCCGTGCGGAAGCAATACGCTAGTTTCTCCTCGCCGCTCTAATCATATAGATATTATGACAGCTCTGAAGACAGTATCTTACTCAACGCTTTTATATCACAATTGATTAATTAATCAATTAAGATGATTCTTTATTCAAGATGAAGCTTACTTCATAATTTATGCAGCTTTCTTCACCCGCTTTTACGCCTATTCGCAAGCAATTAACTTCAGAGCTGCCATAGTAAATCGTTAGAGCGGCGTGAGAAATACAGCGCTTTGCTCTCGCACGGCATTGTATAATTTGTATTAAGAGATTATACCTTGAGAATTTCTCGCGAAACATGTATCTAGAATTTATATCAATAGATAGAACAGATATACTGACATTGATTTCAGTTGTTGATTTCAAAAGAATATATGTGTAATGTGTTGCGTTGATTACATCTTGAAGTCGAAAGTTGATGATTTTCAACGTAAGGTCAAAACTTTGTATGAGCGCGCATCAAAATATCCGTACCCCGCACTAAGCTCATTCTAAGCAGGTAGGCTGCGAAGTCATCCAGAGGGTCGCTAACCCGAAGGGGCTTAGCCACGGAAACACGTCTGAGGTCCTGAGGCAAAGGTGGGGTAAATCTCAACGGATCCCAATATCACTCCACTTATATCTACAAAATCGGTGTAGATGTCCTCGCATCAAACATGTCCGAGTATTCTTTGAAGTCATATCATTATGAGGATCTGCCCAACCCACCCCCGGGCTCTTTCAGGGTTGCAGAGATTTTGCCAGGGGGGGAAGATGATCCTGTCTCTTGTTTGCTGCACACAATAGACTGGTCTAATTCACTAGAATATGAAGCTGTATCTTACGCTTGGGGTGATCCAAATGCTACAGCTGTAGTCATTTGCCAGGGCAAAAGAGTGGAGGTGACCCAAAGTCTCTATGGAGCACTCGCCCAGCTTCGATATCAAGATCGGTCGAGGCTTCTGTATGCTGATGCTCTCTGGTGAGTGGTCGACATATCTCCTTAAATCATGTCACTCCTGCTTGAAAAATGTTGAAAATCTCGACTGCCATCTTGCATTGCTTCAAATAGCGCCAGTGTTCTCATAAAATTTCCATCTCATTCTGCTCTCCCAAGTCTGACAATTCCTAGTATAAATCAACCAAACATCCCTGAACGTGGTTATCAGGTCAAGCAGATGCGGAAAATTTACGAAAAGGCAAAACTTGTCCTTTCATGGCTTGGACCGGTTACGCAGGACCTTGAAGAGGTAGCTGCAGTTGACTCGATTCGAAGGATTTCCAACTTTCTATGTCAAAAACTTGGCGTCTCCATCTCAGATCTGCGCTCAATGAGTAATATCTACCAGGAACTTTTATTGAAGAACCGGGCGTATCTCCCACAACCAAATGAATGCGAGTTCAGTACTAACGCGACGTGGAAGTCTCTTATTTGGTTCTATTCTCATCCATATTTTACCCGAGTATGGGTAATTCAAGAAATAAGTGCAAACAAAGAGCGACTAGTTCATTGTGGCCGTGAAAGGATCGAATGGGAGTGGGTTGATCTGGTTGCAGGCTATATTATAATGGAACCTGCATTCTCCAAAAACTTCGGCTTTACCGACACATACTGCTGGTGGGTGTCAACCATAACGGAGCTGGCTAGGAGCCCGAAGAATTGGCTTTCAAAGCTATATCTCGCGTCCAACTACTCTTGCCTAGATGCAAGAGATGTGATATACGGTCTCAGAGGTTTGATGGAGGTCTCTGATGGGGGCGAGCTACTCGACCCTGACTATAGTAAGTCAGCTCTTGAGGTTTACCGAGACTCCGTTGAGGCGGCAATCCTCAATTTCCAGAAGACGGATGTTTTTACCTACGTCACTGGAGATGGGAATCCGTCATGGATTCCGCAATGGAATGAACCTATGTTGTTTCGGAATCCGTTTCGGTTTGGAAGAGCGCTGCCATGGAAACCGGCCGGTAGAACGACACCAATATGGAGCATTGATAAAGAATTGAATGTTATATCTCTAACTGGGTACTTTGTTGATTCTGTTAAGCTTTTCAACTCCTATAATGAAGGGTTCTTTGGTAATGCAATGATCGAATCGGATGAAGGAAAAAGTGCCTTGACGCTAGCCTGGCAAAGAATTCTAAAGACTGTGGAAGAAAGTCAGTCACAGATACCAATAAACGCCAGTATACTCGCCGCCGCTGCAACATCGTTCTCGTTCGGATTGGACGAGAATACCGATCCCGCAGATGAGCGCTATTTAGTTCGGAATTTTGTTGCTTATCTGAAAATTGTGCTCGACGAAGAAGCGTTCAGTAAATACATACCACCAGAATTGTCGGAGGAATCTAAACACGCAAATGGACATGCATTTGGCAAACCCGTCTGGGACTTCAAGTATCCTGAATCGACTTTCTTCATCACTGAGAATGGATTGACTGGATGTACTGTGTCTGCAGTTAGGCAAGGAGATCTAGTCTGCGTCGCTCTCGGAAGCACATATCCATTCATCCTGCGGCCGGATGGCAATGAATTTCTCATGAGAGGCTATACTTATGTTCATGGGCTGATGCATGGAGAGCAGCAGAATTCTGAAAGACAGGTTTTTCGAATACGTTGATGATATAATGCCCTACCATCTCTTCCAGGTTTCAAATCGGGCTCCATCATAGTGTTCATCGAGTATTGGGCGTCCATTATCGAGCTGAACGATTGATTTCTTTTGGACGGAAAAATCGAGTCCTAGACTATAGTAATTGGAAGGAAGACCATTTCCCGAATAGCAGAGTAGATTTCACATCTGTAAACTTGAGGTCTCTCTTAGAGCCTCCATAACATTGACTATAAACTCTGCAATCTCTCTTGTCAAAAATCGGGAGGCGATTTTATAGGCTAAGTCCTTTAAACAGACTCGAACTGTCTCAGCTATGACAAGTTGCATGGCAAAACTGTTCTCAGAAGTGCTACTGAACACCTCCCTGTTATAGTCTGTAAGAGTGTCACTTATTCAATGCTTGGGAACTTGGCTTTCAAATTTATGAGGAGTAATGGTTCAAAGGCATTCCATGACTCGATCTCGTCTCTCAGTCGCTCTTATAAAGATTATTACTGATGCCGAACTCGTTCCGTCTTGCGAAGGATTAATCTCACTGCTATAGTGGTTTTCTCATTCGAATCTTATCTTAAGTTTTATGGCGTACAAGTCTTGGAAATTGTAATTCGACTGCACAGTAGGTACAGTGTGGACCCAGATAAGCGGTCCTCTCTCTCAGAATATAAGATGGTGACTGGACCGCGGTTTTATCGTAGCAAATGTTCCTCCGCGTCAACCTCTTTTGCATATATCCCTTCCCTTTTGTCTGTTGTGACTCAAGATGAATCGTTGCTTTTTGGTTTTGGAATACAGAGCTGTACCGCTTTAGAAGGAGCGTCGAGGGAGAAAGGGGGAGCACAAGACAGCAGAAAGGGAGTACGTCTGCGTAGATGAGTGCTCAAAAAAAATCTCGCCTTTTGAGCCTCTGCAAGCCCAGTGAGCCTTTGTTAGTGTCCTTTAGAGCAAGGTCAGCAACATCTTTAGCCTTCCGCCTTTCCCTTGTAAGTCACATCGCCATCACTCCCTAGGCTCTTTCCAATGAAGAAAAGAAGCTCTCAACGAAAGAAAATCGCCTCACAGAAGGCATGAGAAGCGCGAGAAGCTGCTCTAAACGATCGAGGCGATACTGCAAGTGAAAAAGTCATGAACTTGGACCCTTCGTCGATCGAGACAGGGAGAAACACCCACAGAAGGCCTGGCAGGCTTGATGCAAAAGATGAAAGCAGAATTCGCTACTTTAGTGGAGATGCTCACCCAACAGACAAGAGAGCAGATAAGAACAATAGAAGCTCTACTAGACGCTCAAGCAACGAAACTGGACGCTCAAGCAACGGAATTGGACGCTCAAGCAGCCATATCCAGACGCTGCTGGATGAAACAACAAGCCTTGAAGCAGAAGCAGCGGCATCGAAGGCAGACAACATGGCCCTAGCGAATGCACAAAAAGGAAGCATCCAAGTCTCCTCGGGAGGATCACCAACCTATGCAGCAATAGCGAGAACGCCACCCAACAGCTATCCTAGCCACATCTCCCCAATCTCGTCAGGACTAACCGTACCGTCGAGATACACCGACACGCCATGGCCAGCGATGGAACCCACCTGTACGCGGTGCTGGCTACGAACCTTCTGTCTAGTTACAGAAGAGCCTAGAGGTTACCAAACAGACAAATCGACACGTCGATTGAGACCGAGCATCGCGTGGCGATGCTCACAAACAACAAGTCCACATGGCTAGATGACCATGTGGCCAAAGAGCGAACGGAAGCCCACGTCGCAGTGACCAGCTTCCACATACATAGATAGACCTACGATAACGCGGAGAGCCTGTTTCACGCAGAGAGCTTTTCCATACTACATATATCGTCAGTACGACTCTATGTTGGTATGTGAGGGTCAGAAGGAGTATGTGCATGTATTGATTGAACTACTCTAGAAAGTAGGAACTACGGAGGAAGAAGGTGAAAACTCTGAACCCCCTAGCGCCAGTCATAGGGCTCGGAGCGGAGATTACTAACCACAGGGGTAGCAGTACTGTTCCTTGTTTCCAACACTCTATGTGTATCTATATACGTAGATATGTAGTATGCTGTGCTTCATAGCCTTTGGCTGCATAAGCACGTGAAAATGAAGGTGGGGGGAGGAAAACCCCCCCGATACGCCATACTGCACCGTCGATACTTCCCGAGCAAACGCAGCGGAGAAAGCGAGAGCCAACCCCGCCGCAATGAGGGAAGCCATGGAAAGAGAGGCTCGTAACCAACAAGGCAAGGAGAGCTGGAGGGGTATAGCCGTGACGATGTTGGAAATAGGGGAGATGGTAACCTCCGCTTCATAGGGCTGGTATGCTGGGGCCCGCTAGTAGAGTTTTCACCTTTCACCTCTTAGATAGCCTTCTAACAGTAACAACCAAAATATCAATATGCCCCCATATGACCTCGTATTCCAACAGACGAGAGAAAAACCATAACCTCATAAGGATTACAGGCAGGGATGCACAAGAAATAGAGACCATCGAGAAAGCGGCTGACAAGGTCGTCGCAGGGCGGCTCGAGGGTGCTCGGGACCAGCTATACCCTATCAAAGTCGACAACGCGCGCAGACATGGCGTCTTGGCCGCTGATGGATCACTGCTACCGGGTATCATGGAGTCGCTGGGGAAGGAAAATAAGGCCTCAGTAGCAAAGGTAGCGGTAGATCAGTAAAATGGACAACGGCAAGGCATACGGATCCATGATGGTGTATCTACACAGATGCAGTGACGCCAACAGATTGTTGGAAGAGTACTGCTCCTCATGCTGTTCCTTAGTAGTCGAGCAGTCGCTGATGTAGGCGCCGCTGCTGCCGATAGCCTCCCATCGAACTTGGAGAGTTCTAGGCAGTGAGACGCTGAGCCAGGCAACAGTGCTGACGAATGATGTTATAAAGAACGTGAGCAGCTATAGCCGAGTAACAGGCAGCCAATCCAGGCTCCCACCTGCTGTGTCCCTGCACTGCCCTGCGAATGTGACAAAAATCTGCCCCCGGCATCATCCCCCCAATCGAGCGGAGGGCGAGGATCGCGCGAGCTGGGTGATCCTGGGTGATGGCCGCCCCTTTGGCTTGGGTAAGCTGCTCTCCGGTGGCTGTTCTTATCACAGAATGACGTTTCAATGCCACCCTCAGGTGAGCGGTTCAGGGATTAACCCACACCGCCTCTAGCCTTGGGGATCCTCAAGGAAGCTGGAACTAGAATTATCCTTTGCTGGCATACTTCTGGTATTTTAATGCTGGAAGGTTGGACTCCAGTGCTATAGCTCTATGCTAGAGCTCGTGGCCGCTAGTGTGCGAGCGGCACAGCGGCGACTATCCGGGAGGTCCATCAGAACTTCAGTCGTTTGCATCTCTGTCACCTTATCGTTCACCATGGCACAATAATATCCACGGCGTACGCTATTGTATGGCTATGTCCTTTTCGCATGAATCACCCACTCACTGCATACGCGTCTTAACTTTAGGACTGAAATTACCCTTTATTTTATATTTCACTAGTAACGAGAATCAGGCCCGAGAAAGACACAAGATTGACTCCAATGTTAATTACGGACAGCACCTTGGTATGGCAAATGTCTACCCGCAAATTCCGAATCCATCGTAACAAAGGCACGCTGGTCCAGTGCACTCTTGTTCAGCGCTCGGATTCATCAAAAGCTTGGACAAGGAGGCATCCTCCAGACTAAAGGGAGGTATATCCTGCTGTTCCTCTTTTTCAGAGCTCAAAGCCTTCCAAAAATCCGGTGAAAAGGCAGATATATCTTGTTTTTCTTGGCACTGCTCTCCTTCGTGCTCTTTTCTTTTGCGCTGTTCTTTTTCGCGTTGCTCTCTTTTGCGCCGTTTTTTCGTGTCTCGTTCGGCCTTTTCATTTTCTAGTGCTTCTAGCCTTTTGTAAAGCTCGTCAAAATTCAACCCGTGGGGATATTCCGAGGCGAGTTGAACAGTCTGAGCATCGAGCGCGGGTGATGACACCTCTGGCGGAGGAGTCGTAAAGGTAAAGTTAACTACACCCCAATTAACAGATGTTTTTAAGGGCTGATGATGACCACTTACACGAGGGATTGACCATAATGTTACCACATTGTGTGCCATCATAGCAATCGCCAAAATGGCTGCCATCCTGTGCCATCGCGATAGTTCCTGCATAAGGGGAAGATGTATCTATAGAGACGGCGCAGAAGTGGAATCGTATAAGGATACAAGGTTGGGCAAACCCGTCACAGACGACGAGACATGGGTCGAATTCTGACTGGAAAACGGTAGGCCCCAGAGAATTGAAGAAGGAAAAGGTGCTGAAGCCGACGAATTCTGGGGGAGTGGAGAGCGGCTGAATCTAGACCTGAACAGGAGGTCGGAATTTAGATGTAAGCGCTTTATGTTAGGCTCATCTGCATGATGTTCTGCACGGGACGCTGATATGGGAACCAATCAATTGACCTTCTTTGCGCCACGGAACCTTCAGCTGAATGCTACAGCCTCTCTAAGGTTCGCACTTCCAACCGTCAATAGCCTAACAACAACGACCGCAACCTGCTAGAGCTATCACGAATACTCTATTACTCCACACCAACTTCTTCTTAAGGGCTGCTTGCTCGCCAGAATGACTTTCGATTTCAAGGTTCCGTTGTTCGACCCTCCTGGAGCCTCCGTAGAGTAAATGTGCACCTTTTTGAAGTACATCTTCCAGCTTTGCTAATGTTGAGCAGCATCGTCTTCGTCCATGGCGTCCGAGGTGATCCGCAGACCACTTGGACCCGGAGCGATGTAGTTTGGCCCAAAGACCTTATTCCATCAGCTCTCCCCACAGCCCGTATCCTCTCGTGGGGCTACGACGCTCAGATCGTTGAATTCTGGCAATCCACGGCTACGGACCACTCCATCACAATTCATGCAAAGTGCCTTATTTCGGACTTAGCCGGAGTGAGAAATGAGATGGTAATGTCACAATAAGCATGCGAAGGGATGAATATTAAGCAAGTTTATAGTATACTCGGCCTATCATCTTTATTGCGCATAGTCTAGGCGGCATATTATGTGCAAAAGTACGTTATGTATATTTTAAATGGCTAATTTCGGGAGCTGAAAATCATCAAAGGCCCTGGACCTAGCGCCATCCCTCGATGCTCACATGGGAGAGATTGCAAAGTGTACGCGGGGCATAGTGTGTTCTTGGGAACGCCGCTGCGAGGGTCTGATAAGGCGAAATGGGGGGAACAAGGGCGCGTCTTCTTGGGCTATTTCCAGGATACCAGCTCCGATATTTTGCAGCAATTGAAAGAGAGATCGGCATTTCTGGTTGATCTTGTGGATAAGCTCTCTCATCTGTTACATGCTCGAATGAAGAGTAAAGCCGATGTCAAAATTGTGTGCTTCTGGGAAGAAGATCGAAGCAAATTTTTGGGAAAGAAATTCGGAAAGGTAAAAAATAGAAGCTACTCACCAGGTTGCCTATTTGACACTATGTGGATTGTTGAGTGAGAGGCTGCCTGCATTGACGGCTATCCAGCGTTCCCCCTTCCAGGAGATCATAGCTCGATGTGCAAATTTGACAGCGAAGAGGCCTATGGCTACAGAAAGATCACGGATACCGTGAAAGCCTGGATTGAAGAGATTACGCGACCTCGTTGCGAGGATAGTCAGAAGGAATCAATATACCAGGCTGGTCATACGTTTGGAGCCAACAATGGTGGCTTTCAGCTAGGAAATGTCTACTCGGCAGGGTCCTCACCTGCCTTTAGTGAGATGAACTTTTATTCTGGTTGGGAAAAAGCCGCAAGTCGAGACCAAACGCATTGACGGCGAGCATTGTCCGTAATCGCACGATTTAGCATCTCAACTAATTGGAGAAAGTGTCAACGCTTCTTTGATTTTCACTTCTTATAAAGTTCCCAATCCTCAATATATCGGCTGCGTTAGATCGTACTAGAAAAGCCGGTTCCTCGCAAGAAAGTGCGAATATCAATTCAAGACGTTTATGATAGTACATTGTGACATGATCGCATTTCGACGACTTCGTTCCTGAATGCGTCTACGATTCTGTTTCTTGATATCTCATACAACTTCCCGTTCTTCTCCTTTATTCCCAATATGCTCTCATTCTCTGATGCTTTCGGCAACCTGCCATAATTCTGCTCCCTTTCGTTTTGAGAAAGATGCGTAGTTATATGCTTCATGAGACAGCGAGTGCGGTTACGACGGTAAAGATAGGTAGATAGTAGTAACAGCGAGAACTATTATAGAAATCACTTCGCTTACAATAGCGTCGATTATTGCAGGTTTGAGAATTAGAAGCGAAAAGATTGAATCAGAAGATGTCGACAATATTGCAATGATAGATGAAGAGACTCTTGATGCTGTAGATGAAATCGTGATGATTGTTTGATTTATGAAAGTTAGAATGTTAAAATCAAGATTCTGAAAGTATGACTGTATGAGCTTGAAGTTCACTGTGTTCAGTTTGAGTGAACTCTTATTTGTCAGCGACAGAAGAGTTGAAGAATAGAACATTCTTTTTTCTTTCTAGTATAGAACTATTCAACAAGATCAAACTGCTTATAGCTAAATTAATTGATCTTGTAATAATTCATCTGAAACGACTTGATCATATAGAAAATTCACAGACTCTTTTCAAACGATTTGAAAGAAATAAAAGTATAAATACGCTTATTGATAAATCTTCTTGAGAACTTAAGTCAACGCTACTAGTAAAGATCATTTAGCTTCTAAGTGTCAGAATCATGTCTAAATGATACAATCAATGAAGGTCAGAATTGATAGTGCTTGATCTTTAAAGATAGCTATAACTGAATATTAAGAATACAGAAGAAGATTGATACAAAAGCTTCTATTTATGTAATGTTCAGAGACTGCGTTAGACTCAAAAGAGATATGTTTGTGACACAGAAAGAAAATGATGTAAATGAACAAGATGTTGATGAAAGAAAAGAATGTTGAGAAAGAAAAAGAATGTTGAGTCATATTTGAGTCAAGTCTGAGTCAGATCTCAGCTAAATTATTAACTAGCTCTAATCATTATGCAAAGAACTCGCTAGTGTTCACTGCAAATTGATTAAAGCTTCAATCTTGTTTAATTTTATTCAGTCTTATTGATCTTGATACACTTGTAACATTATTTCTCTTTTTGAAAATTCATGTTCATATGAATGTAGTTTTTTTGCTCGCTTTTGTTGATAGTTATTTTAATATTTAGCGCGATTTGCTTGAATATAACTTATGAAATTCATTCAAAACTTTCTCTGAGTCATTGAATTTCTCTTTATCAACATAGTATCATTTATCATTTTTATCTAGATCTGTTCATTTGACTTTGTACTATATTTGATCTCAATAACATCTGAAGTTTTGTTAAAGATCTGTTTAAAGTGAGTTGAATAGAAATGTCATTTAATTAGAAGATAAATGCTAAGAAAGAAAGATAGTTACAGAAAAAAAGCTGACTACATATGTATGTTTCTCAGTCGACGCTAAACTCAATAAAGACTAGTCAAGATGATGAAGTAAGAATAGATTTGACAAGACTAAAAGATTAAGTCTGACAAGACTAGTGTCACGATCCTAGCCTTGCCAGGCTCAGCCTTCTAGCCTTGCCAGGCCTATCCTCGCTTCGTCACCTTGACTAGTCCCTATTGGGCCTAGCGTCGGCTGAGGAACACACATATGTAGCCAGCTTCTTTCCTGTAGCTACCTTTCTTCCTTAGCA
>JAABUL010005296.1_pt1 | contig 16220 bp, 18 predicted proteins | sample 5559151 | NCBI WGS metagenome assembly JAABUL01 (sample SAMN10711876, study PRJNA513368) | rock metagenome | isolation source: Antarctica rocks | place: Antarctica: Victoria Land, Pudding Butte sud | reverse complement strand
CTGCGAGAGCGGCTTCCGAGATGGAAAGAATTGAGGGCTAAATATAGCAGAAGTAGTAGTAGTAGCAGTAGCAGTCATAAGTCCTGTGAGCGCTGCTACGAACGTCTCATATGTCTTCATTTAAATCTTCATTCGAGTGCTTCCCCTGTTCAAACCTTTCGGTCTCCCCAGGCGTTGCTTTCTCGAGAACAAACCATGCTACATACGAGCATAAACCCGGAAAGCAAAGCAAGCTGCAGCCACGGGATTCCCAAAAACCTGACAACAACAACACTGGACCAAGGGGGAGGATCTATAGGGCTGGCGAAGCTCAAAACGGCCTACTGCTGCAGTATGTAGTAGTAACGAGGACGGGCGCCGCAGCAGCAACTGGCAAAGTGCGCAAAGCTGCAAAAAGCGGCAGAGCCTTTTCGTGATATCGTCGGTGGCTCGACCAAAAGATCGAATGACGATATGAGATGGGGCTGGCTGGTCCAGATTCCCAAAAAAGTGCAACTTTTCAAAACTGGAAATATCACTGCGGAATTTTTTAATATGACTCTGCAAAGGAACTTCTGAGAATGATGTGGTGCAATGGTTACTAGCAAAAGAACAGCAATCGTTACGACGGATCTAGAGTCCGGTCACTCCTCCCCGTCACCCCAGCCTCAAATTTCGAAAAACAGCGCGGGTCGATGTGGACGTGGGTGACAGATTCTAGGTGTCGCGCAAGTTAGGGTCCCGCAGCTGACTGCCGCCTATATTATCCTGTCTGCTAGATCTCATCTATCCTGTCTGCTAGATCTCATCCATGGTAAATTGTGTCGCATGACAATGACGTTGAGATTGAAGCTATACAATATTCTTGAAGGTACTGGGGGGTGGTTCGGGAACTCAGGAAAATGACAATGAGATCTGGTAGGAACGAGTCACGGTCCAGCGCTGAGTTGAATGCAAAACTGCATGGGAAAGATGTGCTTTCCTAATTCCCTAATGGCTCGTTGCATTCCCTGACGTGCTTGTGATTGTGGCAGATTGACACACCAAATATCTTCAGATGCAAGTACATCAACTGGGAAAATGATGTCCAATATGCGGACAATGGGGGATATCTGCAGTGCAATCAAGGGAAGCTTGCTCAAAGGGAATAGGCCAGCGGATAAGATAAGGACGGTTAGATATCTTAACAAACACTGTTACCTGTGCCACAAGTTCACAACCTTGCACACTGCACACTGCATAGTTTTCGAGGTATAGGTAAGGTATAAGGTAGCACCATTCCTAAGTCCTCTGCGCCGGGCTCCGAGCCCACGTCCCCACAAGCTGCTGGAACCGGAAGGTTGCTCTAATGTTATTTTGGAGGTCTCGACTATTCAGATGCGGAATGCTTCATCCGGAGATGTAAAGGTGACAAGGTAAACCACGATATTTCACACCGATTTTGAAAATTAGAAGTCAATGCTGCTAGCTCGATTTCAGAATTCAGATGCTGAAAATACATAACAAGTGAGAAGGACTTGTAAAACGACATTAGGATCATTTCACCTGCGCACTGAGCACCCGCGTCATCCTCTTTAGGTCATGAATATATTACGGTAATGAGTATCCTGTGCTAGAAAATCTACATTCGAATATCTCGATCTTTCGGTATCCGAATGTGAATCTGATAGCAGTCACGGTATCAAAAGTTTCTGAAATTGCGGCTTCAATATAAATGGTGATGTTGAATTATACTAAGCACATTGCGAAAACATATAAATTGTGGACGGTAGTAACGAGCAGAGAAATATATAAACTGTAATAAAGAAGTTAATGTGTAATGAAGCGAACGAAATGTTCATACCCGATCATGACAGTATTCTACGATCGTGAGTGGCATACCTGAAATGTGAAAAGCAGCATCAGCAGGCAGCAGCGGCGTAGTTCAAGAGGTGATCGATGAAAGAAGAACGGTGAAAGTTTATTCTAGTAGGTGAGCAAAGCAGGCGTTTAGCGAGGAACAGGTGAAGGTGGCACAAAAGCATCCTGAAGCGGCTCTTAAATCAAACATATCTGGATGCCTTAATTTGAATGTGAGGAGATCGCCCAGCTTTCTTTTGTCTTTAGTTGTATGTAGAAGGGATGTTGATATTGCTGTTAATATACCGGAGTCTGAGTGGGGGTTGGGGTTTATTGAGTGGAGTTACCGTTTAATTTTTCGCCACTGTGAAGTTTCTAGCTTCGGCATACGATTGATTGATCGGTATTGAAGGTTTCTGGTAGTCGCTGCGTGTAGATATCCATAGTCCTGAGAGGGGGGGGACGGGGTCGGTTTGACGTAGTGATTGAAAATACGGGGTAGGTGTGGGGTTGGGAAGGAAGGGCCTGCTTTAGGAAATGGACTGGTGAGGCGAAGAGGATCTCGATAGATAGTGCTCCGAAATCATAGCTTCGAAGGATCAGCTGGAACTTGTGGCTATTGCATCCGTATGACATTTATCCTCTTGGCAGTAACCTAGTAGCATACAGCCTCAAGAGCTCCAACCGCCCTCAACACCGAGCCTATCCAGACCTCTGCCCCCGGGCTTGCGTGTTTTCTTTCCCCTTGCGAATGTCTTCTCACACCTCTCCGGTCATCCCAAGCATCTCCCCTCTCATTGCCTCCTTGACGATATTCCCGCAAAGCTTAGCGTACGGGTTCGTCCGCACCGCCATCTCCCTCGCAACGTCATTGCCGTATCTCCCGCCCATCTCGAAGTCTCGGCTGGCCATTTCTTCTAGTTGTTCTCTGCTCTTGCCTTGAAGCTGCGGCGGGAGAAGATGTTTTTCTTGATCTGCCGATTGATCATCAGAGTTCAATCGAGGGTCCATTGATTTGGCAAGCCGCCAAGTGAGATGGCCACGGTGTGTGTAGGCGGAAGCTAGGACCTTAGATTGCGAGGGAGACACAGCGGTGTAGGGCGACGGAGGTGCGGCAAGCTCAATCGCCTTTCCTAGATCGGTCCATAGCGTGCTACAGGAAATATTCTTATCTCTTAAATTATCGCCCCAGAGCATGCGTGTTGCTTGTGCCCGGTTGTTGTATGCAGGGGCATATTCTGGGTGCTCGGTTATGAGGTTGCCGAGCAAGGCGAGGGCATTTTGGATATCTGGTGAGGAGGGAGAAGCGTTGTTGAGAGGGCGGATGATAAGAGTTTCACGGCTTTGGAGGGTGGGTAGGAGTGCTGGTGGTGTATGAGGGAGCCCAGGTAGGGAAGAATCAACGAGAGTTGTAGCGAGGAAGGATTCGGGGTTGAGAATGGAGGACAAAACGAGGCTATCGTGGGAGGAGAGTGTATGGGTGGAGGCAGCAATGTTTGTAGAAGTTGAGGATGCCATGACTGGCTAATCTGATGCGTATAATGTCGAGATTAGCAGGCAGGCTGGCTTCGCATTAGCATTTGGAATATTAGCAGACAGCAGCAGCTTCGATGGTCTTATGAAGCTTTGTGGAGAATGTCCCTTGGATGCCACGTGCTGCATGCTTGCAGACAGTGTTACTTCACTACATTGCGTAGCCTTACAGTGTTCCGTTACTTGTGATGAACTGCGGTTTGCTTGTGTCGAGTATACAGAAGGAAAGCCTCGGCAGTAGTTGCCCACGCAAAGCCGCTACAAACCGAACCCTATAACAAAGCCCTAACCCTCGAGCCAGTAGCAGCGACATCAAAATCAGAGCCCCTGTGCTTTTCTTCCGCTATGTAATTGAACCCCAACACAAGTTTCTGGACACACAATCCTCGGTGTATAAATGATCCATCCAATCGACTCGGTCAATACGAATCATAGATGTACCAACCGTCCTTAAGTCGTATGCTAGTTGGGTTCATCCTTATGCGGACGAAATTGAACCATCGGTCCGTTCTTCATAGACGTAAACGTATCCTTCAACTGGAATTCAGTCTGCCGATGTCTACCCCACTCAAGTTCAGGTTTCCCTTCACCGAGACTCGTTCCCGGCGCTTGACGCATATCATACATGAATAAAGTTCTTGCGAGCACGGTCATCAGCTCCATATACGCCATGCCTTTACCGATGCAGCCTCGAGACCCGATACTAAAAGTGCAGAACGCCGAATGCGCCAACTCGACATCCTTCTCGCCCACGCCTGTTCTGGAGTCGATAATCCACCGCTCCGGATGGTAATTGAAAGGGTCTGGGTAATACTCGGCGTTGTGATGGAGAGCATAATGGGGTGTACCTACCACAATACCCTCAGGAACGTAATGATCGTCGACATTAAGTCCACCTGCGAGCACTTCTCGCGGCAGCAGGCCACCGACGGAAGGGGAGAGCCGCATTGCTTCGTCGATACAAGCACGCAAGTAAGTGCACGAACTTAGCATTGGACCGGAGCAGATATCCTCAATATCGGTGAACTTGCGGCGAACTTCCCCGGTGACCTTGTTGTAGGCTTGCACATTGTGGGTAAGGTAGAAAAAGGCTGCAGCTAGAGCAGTTGAGGTTGTATCGGATCCGGCGATACTACTCGCTATGTTAGGAAACAGACGATTAGAAGCAGCCAGGAAGTCCCGAGGCTATAAAGGAGGAAGCCTACATCAAAAGGTTACTTTCTCCCCAAAGTTCAGGTGGAGTGAAACCATTGCCAGTTTCAGGGTCCTTGGCATTTAGCATGTAATAGAAGAAATCCTTGCGGTCGGTATCTAAGCCAACCTTCGTCCGTTCCGAAGCTTGACTTTTGCTATAGGCCATGTATCGTTCCCGGCCCGCAGCTATCTTTCGGAAGAGGATCTTATCGAGATGCCATTCATGAAGCATAGGTAATGTTCCGCACTGCTTTTCGTCAGTGTAAGTTAAAACGATTGATACTAGGTACACTGACTATAAGATGCCGATGCGCCGCATTCCCAATCAGGTCAATGGCAAACCGATTGTCACTCCTCTCAAACATCCCAAAGGCTTTGCCGAAACAGAGATCGCCCATGACATCGAACGTAAAGTAGTTAGACAGCTCGGCCATATTCTGGGGTTCATCCCATGTCTTTGAATACTTTTCTGTTGCTTGAATCGATGATAAGTCTTGAACTAAATGGGCACAGAAAGTCCGTATATTGGCTAAGATGTACTTTTCCATGGACTTCAGTGCGCTGTCAGAAAATGCTTGGGAGAGGACGCGCCTCTTTCGCGCATGGCTTGCCTTATCAATTGTATTGTGAGTATTGAATGTCTGCTTGTTGGGAGGAAACACTGAATAGAAGAGCGCTTTACGGACGTTGGCTTTGAAGCCATAGATGTCCTTGAAAGCAGAGTTGCTATTTACGGACAGACTGTTGGGCCCCAGCCGCACAAATTTGCCTAACAAAGGTCTTAATGAGACTTCGATAGGCTGTAGACTTTTTGACACATTAGCTGACCGTATTTCTCATGACATCTCCAAAATTCCAAGTGCCTATCGCCTTTCCATGCGTGGTAAACAGAATACCAGTCGGTTGTTCTTGCAAGAAAAGGCCCAGGATATTTTGCGAGTGGATGCAAAGTCAGTCTGTAGATTACTATGGTTATAATCTCAACGTAGCCAAGTCAGTCGACGCTCCTACCATGTCATTGTTCGAAAGACCCTTAGTACGTACAACGGAAAGCCCTGCTAAGACAGCCACGGCGAGAAGCTGTGAAAACCAGCTTATGCAGCTCTGTTTCGTAAGCACGTAGTCCATGGCACAACACAGTGCGCAGACGCGAATCAAGTATTGGAAGAAAATGGTGGCCCTAACTAATTGATAATAAGGTAGGTTCGGATGATCACTACACAGGCCCAGTGGTTGCAGTTGTGAGCCAGCATGGGACTCGACAGTCTCGGGTGAAATGGATTGTTGCAAATTTGATAAAAGGAAATGGCATATTGGACAGAGAGCGACGATCAATAGGCCATTCGCTATCGTTGACTCAGCTGATGAACACTCGGCTAGAGACGGTCTTCCAACAAGCTCGCTTCCTTAGGTGGGAAGACTTCTGAGAGTGAGAGAGCAGACCTTACGGAGCGTAAGCTAGAGTTCCTAGAAGCCCGCATATTATTGATGAGTAACATTCGACTTGGGATAGTGGAGGTCGTGGGTGTTCGCGTAGTTGCTCAAGACAACAAGGGGGGGAGATTCTACCGAAAATCCGGGTCACGTGAGGACGCTCCGTTTTCATACGTTATTCTAAACAGATCTGCTGCAGGTACAGCAAAGCTCCCAATGACCTGTCAATCAACGCTGACCAGAATCGTGGAACCAATAGTTCCGTGTCCGCATTAGCGAAAACTATGCCGACATCAATCGAGAACACGATAGAAGGTACCAACAAGCTTTGGTGGCCCGCAGAAATTGACTTTCATTATCGTCAACTCCCAATACTTTTCCTTCATGCAAGCACCCACAACATTTTAAAACTTCTCCGCCTGTACGGGGGGAGCCGGGTCTCGCTCCCCAGCACCGGGTACCTATAGATAACAACGACCCGATCCCGCAGGTTGCTGCAAGTATTGAAAACTGGGGGGGGGGGGGCGCGATGTCCTGCGCATCCCGTTATCGATAGTGTAAGGCCGAGAAGGGAAGGCCTGCAGTGGCCGAGACCAGAAGGTCATGCAGAGAAGCGTTCCTAGTTTGAACGATTTTGCAGTCGAGCATGTCGCTCAATACGGTCAACGTTTATGGCGAAAGTTACTATTAGGCGTGGTGCTACGCGATGGTTGGCTTGCCTCTCATCGGCGACCTATCCCTGCTTATGCGCCATGAAGAAATGACATATGCATGGCAAGAATTCGCGGTAACGCTGCGTCTCTACGTTGCCGAATGTTTGTCTACCTTGTTGCGCCAGTAGTGCTCTATCCTATCATACATGTAGTAAGATCCCCTCCACATGCATTATCCCGCCCTAGCAAGACGCCTTTCGCTAACTATAGAGTTTATGCCATCTGTTCGTATCCACATTACAGCCTCGTCCGGATCAAACCATTGACATTCGATGTTTCTTCTTCGCTGGTGGAGGTGGTGCCGGGGACTTGGGCATGGGCCATGGAGAGTCCCCATGATCACGCATGTCTAGGTATTGCTCTGTACTGAGGTAAAAGTCGGTCGTCTTGGTGATACTCTTGTCATCGAGGGGTATCCTTTGGCCATTGGCACCGGTGCGATCCCCAGCAAAGGTGCTCTGCGACGGTGTGCTGCCACCACTGTTGAGTAGTTGACGGAAAGAACGTCCACTAGAATTTCCGGACGACGTAGCCGCGTAGAGTCTTCTGCTGAACAGTGGCTTCAGGGCAGGGACCGAAGCAATAACGATTCCGAGCAGATGCTCTAGAACTGTGCATATGGCTGGCTTAACGATGGTCCACGTGTAGTCGTTTGAGAATAGCCCTTTCAAAAGCACGGCTTTGGCGATGGCGCAGCTGGCGGTAAGGGCACCGAGGCCCATTACATAGTATAGAGCCACTTTTGTCTGCCTGTTCAATTGAAGCCGATGGATGATAAAGATGGGTATGCCTGCGCATGTTATATCCGTGAAAGCGTCGAGGCCTTTAGGGGTAGTAATGTGTCAGCTAAATGTTCACTCCTTACTTTTGAGCCATCTTACCAAAACCAATGTACCCAGCAAGATATGTGACATGGGAGGAAAAGCATTTCCCGTGGACGTGAGGATCCCAAATAGCTGCCATGGGCCTGCATTGGACAAGAAACAAAAGAACCTGCGCAAGGTGACTGGCCGAGACGAAACCAACGAGGATCCAGAGGAACACATTGAGTTGCTTCCTTGCTCTGTCGATAAGCCGTAATACACAAAGAATCACAGAGACTTTGACCAGTCCGATACCAATCACGTTGACAATCTGCGCCAGGATACTCCATTTGATACCTATCGGAATTTGTTCGGCAGGTACGCAGTAGATGTGTCTCCCAACGCCGGCATAGATTAACTTCGTTAGAAATGCTGTGCCAATGATAGCGGCAACCTGGGACTGAATTAGTAGCTCGCCCTACCAGGACTGCAAGCTATGTACAGAGCAGGATCACATACAAGACTCGCAATAATTGTATAGTCATCTGCCCTGATGCCATTGCGTAGACCCAGTCTGACGTACAGACGACCAGACACTGCGAAGATTGCAACACTAAGGAACACCCAGCTCAGACTTAGGAGCATCGTCTGTTGGTTCTCATCACACTTGGAGAGTGCTGCCGTCGTGTCTGCCATGACGTCGAAGGTAGAGTAGAGGTAGGAAACGATGATGATGAGGATCAACGAGGGTTAGAACAGGTTGCATTTGCAGGTGGGGTTCATAAAGCACAAGGTCGTGAGTTACTAGCGGGAGGCCGCATTGATAATTAGTGTTGAGAATTCTGAAATAGGTGTGTTAAGGAAAACGCTAACAGAAACGCCAAATCAGAGTTTCAGAACGATATTCGAGTTTTAGTATGGGGATACCCAATCGAAAAAAGTCTCGAACTATTTGACAAATTCGAAAACAAGAAATGAACCTTTGAGGACATCCACAACGAGTCCCTATATGCAATACTCATGTTGTGAAACCTCGAAGTTGCAAGGATCCTAGTTCATAGTTCATCGAGGCATCAAGATCGAGTCTGCCATGTGAGTATCCAGAGGCGTGGGTTCGAGATAGTCGAATGTGCATAAGACTTGAGAGATCATCCCCTCTTTTACTGAACATTATCGGTCCCTGCGTCTGACACAAGGTGATTGCCGAGAAAGAGAGTTCGCCCAGGTCTTTCCCTCCCAGACGGCGAGTGACGGCAGAATGCAATGGACCCAATATACAGGGCTACGACATAAACCAACAAGCTTTCGGGAACCACTTGATTCGTCAAGGCAATACAGTGCCTTAGCACAGGTACAGCGGAAGCAGCCGTATTGTACGCTCCCTCGGTAGCGGATCCAAGCGCTGTCCACAGGTACGCATACTTGTCCATTGGCCAGAAGACGCTTGACAGTTAATCTAGTACGCCACCGCTGAGAGGACCGTTCCGAGCAACGGACCAACGGTAGGCGTGTGGAAAGCCAAACCGACGTTAGAGTCACAATTGTAGACTGGATTTGTGTACGGTGTAAATAAAATAGTGGTGAAGAGCCTATACCTGAGATGCCTCCAGATCCTGTCAACTGCAATTTTCCCGTTTGAGACTCTAGTCATGGCTTGGAGGGAGATACGAAAACAGCAGTAGTGGTGGATGCATAAGTGTTAAAGTTCACCAGGTGCATGATGCTGCTGCGATCCCAACACCGTGTCCAGAACGGTGGAGCTGCCAAGCGCAGACGCCAATTCGGAGATGGCGCAAGGTCGCTTACAGTTACTGGGACGCATAATTCTTCCATTTCCCTTTTCCCGCAATTCTTGAAGGTGCCAATCATCAAAATGAGCATGTCCTGATCCCTGGAAAATATGGGGATGGACGTCTTCGTGTGTTGTAGTCTGTCTCTACAACTCAGAAGATCTTTCGTTTCCTCCCTATCATGGTGGAAAGGTGAAGAGCAATGCTGCAGCGTGCCATTAAAGTGTTGTGGGTGAGGAATCAATGCCAATATGAGGAGACGACTCTCGCGCACAGTTTCTTGCACGGCTAACAGGATTGGTTTGATCGCGCGCTACCAAGATAAGGGTTGCCGCCACCGTGCCCCCTTGACCGCTTTAGGGAAATAGAGACAGATTCCGCATAATATCTATCTTGTTTACATCCATCTATTCTCGCTGCCTTTGCTTTTGCATGTAGTGTCTTTGGGAACCTGACCATGACTCGCGGGTTTTCAATACTCTCCTCTTTTCGAAATCTCCTCGCAATCGCACGAATGCTGATATAACTAATGATCGAAAATTTCATCTAAGTACACAAGGACTGCGCCCTCGCTGGCAACTCAGGTCTTGACCAAGGGACATCGTTCATTCGCTTTGGATGTCTGATCCTTTCTCTTGTACTACGCTGAAGATAATCTGATAGGAGCCCAAACAGTACTTCGAGGACGTTGAGTACGGTAATTCCGATGCCAGCATGGTGTTCGCCTTGGAAGACCCTGGCAGTCACCTTTCAACCAGCGACCTGCCGAAAATCTCCGATGACGAAAGTAGCCACAGCTAACGCAGGAAATTGTACGTATGCTCAAAGCCTTTATGCAGTACATGCTTGGAGGGGGGGCCGGCATAGCTAGCATTGCCAGAGGGGTCAATCTGTTGTCTTGGGTAAGCTGCATGAAATATCCGCATTCAGAGAATTGTATGTGAAACAACTACATTATTCAGAAGCTAGAAAAATAATACAATATGCAAATAAGAAAAGGCAACGTGTTTAAAGAAACACTGCCACTAAAAGGGAGGATATCGGAGTATGTGATGCGACTCTCCAGGATATCTAATGCCAATCAAGCGTTTTAGAGGAATGACAGCTCAAGTTGATAACCTGAGACTATGAAATAAGCAGGTAGTCACACCCGGTGGATAATCCCCCAAGTATATCCGTGTACCACATAAGGTCGTTCGTGAGGCCGAGATAGAGAGTAATGGGTGTCAGACTGATACTGTACCTACCTACAGTACTTTATGACATGCATGAAACACTCGCAGTGATCAACACATGGGGTAACCTGTTCCTTGCCCTGTTCCTTGGTCGCATCGTTATCGTAGAATTCTGTGTGTTGCCTACCTTCCCATGCATATGTCAAAACGATACGTCATTGAAGTATTGTCCAAATGAAGCCGCTCCAAGCAAAATTTGACGCCAAGGCAGCTTGGAGGCAAGGGCGTTTGCCTTGGGTTTAGCTTCAGCTTTTTGTTTGATCACCCGGACCCTGCGCTTCGACGTCATCGAGGGGTTGAGTCGGTGAGTGAAGCAGGCGGGGTTCCTACAGCTCTACCTATTTATGTACTTCAACTTTGTTCCTCCTCTATTTCCCAACAACATCAAACTGGATCCTACACCAAATACAAATAAATACGTACCAAACACAAACCGAACCTTCAGCCATACGCAGTCATGTCGGATACATTCCGCAAAGATGCTCACACCAGTACGCTGTCTTTTGAGGTCGCATCTCGAAAGGCTAGTCACTAATACCCCGCAGAAATGGGGGAGAAGATGACCCCCGACTCCACCAAGTCTACACAACAAAAGTTGAAGGAAGGCATCACTGACACCATGGACAAGACTGCTCGGTACAATGTTCCATGCTCCATGCTAACCCAAGGTTGACCACCGTCTAACTTGAGCTACAGTGGCGTACAACCCGACCATGACAAGTCAGCTTCGCAGTCCATGATGGACAAAACGGGCCGTGCATCCGATCGTGAGGTTCATGGAGGCAGTGCCGAGAGCATGTATGCTCACACTCAGACCTCCAATAAACAAATCCATTGCTGACAATCTTCTAGCGGTGATAAGTTCAAAGGTGCTCTTGGTATGGACAAGCACCACTAGATGTTTATCAATGGTCACGGATGGGGAGATGGAGTAAAAGGGTGGTGGGATGATGATACCAACTCTGAGCTTTGATTTGGAATAGAGCCACATAGTGCAATAGCATATAAAGATCAAAACCAAAGGAGGTTATCTTACCAATTATTCTCCGGTACCTGAAGATTTGAACGATTCAATGTTTCGATGTTTCTATCTATGTGTGCTACACATTAATGACACCTCCACCAGCGAGCTAGTCTAAAAGTTTTCCGGTGGTGGAAGTCATCTAATATGGTATTCTCAAGACCCATTAACATGGAGGTAGTGAATGAAGAAACTACCACGGTGGCCACCAAAATGCGACGCGGGCCTTCATACCGCGTCGCATACTCGTAGTGGTGGCCACGATTAAATCATATTTGAAAGCATAATCACGTGATTTCGCGATTTCGCGGCATGATTGTGGCGAAAAGCGCGTCAACCATGCGTTAACAGATTATTCACCAGATGATGATACTTGAATATCTACTTTAGCGGGAAAAGTTCGAGGTTGTAGATAGCCTAACGGAGGATTGTATTCAATGTGAGCTATTCCTTGGATTATAACCTCGAATACCCCGTTTGACGGACCTATTACAGGCATAGACCCAAACCCTCGACACCGTCCACTGACAAGGAAAACATCTCAAAATCTCACACACCTTACAGACTCTATGCAGCAGGCCCGCAATCTATTGACCGCCTTGTTCGACCTTTCAAATGCCCTGGTTCAGCCACTCCGACTCGCGCATCCGAGAAGCCTGCAAGGAAGAAGCGGAAGGTCAGCTATGCGGACGCAGATGGTAGTGTCGAGGATGGGGAGAAGCCTTGGACCAACGAGGACCGTCTTGCATTGGCAAATCGTGATGTAAACAAGTTTCCGGTTTTCAAGGTAAAGGACAAGGAGGCATTGTTCCGCCAGCGGTTTGCTGTACCTCTGATCAATAAAGAATCTGGAGCCTACAATCCCTTTCGACCGGCTCCTACGTTGGGTATGAGAACCGGGGCCGTTTTCATAGCGAAGCCACTACATGATCCTAGTGGGGAGTTTGCAATTGTCCTCTATGACCCTACGGTTGATGATAGGCCTGTTACAATTGAGGCGGGGGAGAAAGTGGATGGGGAAGAGGAGAAGCCAAAGTTGGATATCCCGATCATGCACAAGAGCTTGGCAGATATATTGGGACTGAAGAAAAAGGTGGATGATAAACCGAAGATACCAGTTGTCATTGATCCAAAGCTGGCGAAAGTACTTAGACCTCATCAGGTTGAAGGTGTCAAGGTGGGCATCGAACGCTGGAAGACTTGAACGAAACACTGATATATTGTATGCGAAGTTCCTATATAGATGCACGACGGGCCTCATTGATCCCAAAGCGAATGGATGTATCATGGCAGACGAGATGGGTTTGGGCAAGACTGTGGGTATTGCTCTTCTTCTCTTTCGACCATGGTTGCTTACTTTAATAGCTCCAATGCATTGCACTCATGTGGACACTACTCAAACAGTCTTCCGAGGCTGGAAAGTCCACTATCCAGAAATGCGTCATAGCATGTCCCTCAACTTTAGTGAGAAATTGGGCCAACGAGCTGGGTCAGTACAGTTCCTCACATGTCAGGATTCCGCTGACGGGTACAAGTAAAATGGCTTGGCCCGGATGCCGTCACGCCATTTGCAGTGGACGGAAAGGCTTCGAAAGCCGAACTTACTTCTCAGCTTAGGCAATGGGCAATTGCAAGTGGCCGAGCAGTGGTACGACCTGTACTCATCGTGTCCTACGAAACACTTCGGCTCAACGTGGACGAATTGAAGGGCACCCCGATCGGTTTACTTCTCTGCGACGAAGGACATCGGCTGAAAAATGGCGAGTCTCAAACGTTCACGGCGTTGAACGGTCTCAACGTCGACCGTCGGGTGATACTATCTGGAACCCCCATCCAAAACGACTTGATGGAGTACTTCTCTCTACTGAACTTTGCCAATCCAAACCTCCTGGGGACTCGGAATGATTTCCGCAAAAAGTACGAAATACCAATCTTGAGGGGTCGTGACGGTGCAGGTACCGATGCAGACCGAAAGAAGGGTGATGATTGTCTTAGAGAGCTTTTAACACTAGTGAACAAATTCATCATTCGCCGCACGAACGACATTCTCTCCAAGTACCTACCCGTCAAGTACGAACATGTTGTGTTCTGCAACCTTGCGCCTTTTCAGATGGATCTATACAATCACTTTATCCAAAGCCCAGAAATCAAGAGCCTACTCAGAGGAAAGGGAAGTCAGCCACTAAAGGCAATCGGCATGCTAAAGAAACTCTGCAACCACCCAGACCTCCTCGAACTGTCGTCCGATCTTCCTGGTAGCGAGAAACATTTTCCGGACGACTATGTCCACAAGGATTCAAGAGGTCGAGATCGAGAGGTGAAGACGTGGTATTCGGGCAAGATGCAAGTCCTCGACCGTATGCTTGCTCGAATCAGACAAGACACCAACGACAAGATTGTGTTGATCAGCAACTACACTCAAACCCTTGACATTTTCGACAAGCTTTGTCGCTCCCGCAACTACGGATGCCTTCGCCTCGACGGCACGATGAATATTAACAAGCGTCAGAAGCTCGTCGATAAGTTCAACGACCCGGAAGGCTCTGAATTCGTCTTTCTCCTCAGCAGCAAAGCCGGTGGATGCGGTCTCAATCTCATCGGGGCCAACCGCCTCGTGCTTTTTGATCCGGACTGGAATCCGGCGGCCGACCAGCAAGCTCTGGCACGAGTCTGGCGTGACGGGCAGAAAAAGGACTGTTTCGTCTATCGGTTCATCGCCACGGGGACCATTGAAGAAAAGATCTTTCAACGCCAGTCACACAAACAGTCGTTGTCCTCATGTGTCGTCGACTCTGCCGAAGATGTTGAGCGGCACTTTACGCTGGACTCGCTACGGGAGCTGTTTCAATTCAAGCCGGGGACCACGAGCGATACCCACGATACCTTCAAGTGCAAGCGATGCAAGCCGGACGGCAAGCAATGGATGAAAGCGCCTGCCATGCTGTACGGTGACACGAGCAGCTGGAATCACTTTGTCAACGACGGGGCAGCGGGTGCGCTAGGCAAGATCCAAGACCTCTTGCTGAGGCAGGAGACGGAAGATACGGCGGTCAGCGCGGTTTTCCAGTACATCAGTCATTAATCCGTAACTGTTTGGGCGTGGCGTTCGGTGATTGTAGCTTTTGAGAACGTTACGAGGGCATCACGATATCTTACGATGTAGCATGGCTCGCTCAATGGCTGGCGTTGGAGGAATTTCGCATCGTCGATAGATACGTTTCGATACCTAAGCTTGTACAGAATTCAAGTACAGTAAGGTATGTAGAAGTCCCGATCGATTCAACGATACTCTCATTACTCTACCTATGCCATCCTTACCACCAAGTCACGACCGAAATCGGCCACACGGCGACGATAAAGCAAACGGGGCCGGTCTTCTAATACTGTAACACTGTACATCTCCGTCGCTTAATTCCCACGTGACACGTCCAGTATCCACCCTCTCATTTCCCACTTCCAAATCGGGATGAGTCGAGATGAGATGAGATGAGATGATTAGCATTTACTAGCATGATGTCATGTATCGAAGCTGCGCTTTCTATTGCGTACGATACACCGAACCATCATTGTTCATTTAGGTGCAACACCCTCGGCTTATATACTCTCCTCTCCTCTGAGAAGACACTTATCTCGTTGGTATGAATTGGGATACGCGTTGAAACACGGGCTTTGTTCCATCCTATAGCTGTGATCGATTGACTCTGTAATAGAGCAAGATTCATTACACACTCCAACACAGCGTCAGATGAAGAAGGATTGGCGCCCGTCCTCGGCTCGGCTAATCGTACCACCTTAGCCCCCCAGGATCTTGCCTTGGCACGGGGCTTGATAGTTTGATCCTTCTCGCCAAGACGTTCCTTCCCTGTTCACTGTCGTGTGCCCCCCAATCCTGCACCACATACTACGCCAAGAGCTCAAGCCTTACAACAAATAATACCACCATGTCTTCCTGGACTTCTACTACACCCACGGTACACCTTTCTTCAAAAGTAGTAAACCAGCAATCATGTCCACCAACTCCATGACCGACCGCTGCATCCTCACCGGCACCAACTGTACCACCAGCCTAACCACCCCCCAGTTCATCGACACCTTCCACTGCCTCTGTGCCCTCGAACCCTCCCGCGCCTCCACAGACTCCACCACCGACCTCTGGCGCTGCATCGGCAATACCACCGACAATGGCACCGCCGGTGGTAATACGGGGAAATGGTGGTATACGGTCAATGCCAACTCGAACAAGGAAGGCTTCGGTGAACCACTGAATTCGGCCAGTGATCCGCCGGATTTGGGGAAGGCGTATATGTTGGCGGATGGGGGGGATGGGGAGTTGAGCTATGTGGTGTACAACGGCACCGGGGTGGAGATGGTGGATGAGGGGTGCACCGCCAAGAACGATACGAAGGCTTCAACGCAGTACTATGGGAAAAGGGAGGCTGCTGCTTCCCATTCCACGGGTTCCACATCCACGGCTACATCCATCAACGCATCACCTTCACAGTCGAGCCAGTCGTCGACAACGGCTCTTCCAATTCCGACTGCTACGCCATTGGTATCAAGCTCTCCTACGCAGAGTGGCACTTCACCTGCAAACAGAGTTCCTTTATCGACATTGCTACTTTATGGGCTATGTTTCTCGGCTTATGCGTCACTCTTTTTACGGTGACAGATGCTAGTTA
>JAABUL010005295.1_pt1 | contig 16223 bp, 22 predicted proteins | sample 5559151 | NCBI WGS metagenome assembly JAABUL01 (sample SAMN10711876, study PRJNA513368) | rock metagenome | isolation source: Antarctica rocks | place: Antarctica: Victoria Land, Pudding Butte sud | reverse complement strand
AGCAACTGAGCGCTGGCGTCGTCGCGCGCACTCGTATCGGGACCGTCGGTCACCACGCCTCCTCACCGCTTGTGGGCAACACCAACCCAGCATTCCACGGCTCGTGGAAAGCCACACGGCCTCTCAGCCTGCCGTGCTGTCCTCGAGCGCCAACGAAGGAGATGGGAGAGGGAAGAGCTGCCCCGCCGAAGACGGGGGAGTTGGTCACCGCAGACGCGGTGGCGCCCCATGTTGTCGCCGATGCGCAGGCGTCACCCGACCCGGTGCGGGACGCGGTGCGCCGGGCTGGGCTGTCGCATCCGCGCAGTGTCGGCGAGCAGCTCGCGGAGCGTCACCAACCAGGACGCCGCGATCCCAGCCTTGGCGTAGAGGTCGGGCCTGATGGCACGGTCGGTGCCCGGGACCCGAGCGAGACGTTTTCCACCGCCAGCAGTACCTCGTGGACGGGTAGCGCACGGGATCGGTGTCGGCGACGCGGCCTTCTTTCACGGCGATGTCAGGGGTGGCCGCTCGCTCGCCGAGGATTTCGACGTGGACCGCTTCGAGGACCTCGACATCGGCACGCCAGCACTCGGGTGGCGCATTGACGGGCAGTTGGGCCCCGGATGCCGCACCGATCAAGGGCCTTCACGTTTGTCTTGTCATTCCGGCACTGGCCGAGTGGGTGAAGGTGAAGGCCACGGCGGTCTGGAGGCCAAGTGGTCCATGTCCTCGCCGGCCCGGGTGAGCGTTGGAATCCACTGACAGCACGATGATCAGGCCGTGGACAACCCGCGTGGCCACCACAGCCGCCCCCTCGGTGCCGACGAGCTGCGCGCAAAGTTTGACCACCTCATCGGCACCCGAACACGCCGCCCTGTGATGGCCCCGATTGACCACATTGCACGGCGTCGTCGACTGTGCCGACGTTCTGACAGGACCACGCTGATGTCGATGATCAGCCTGCTGGGTACGGGAGGAACGATCTCGACAGGTCGCACCCCGAGGGGGCGCCCCACAGCACTCACTGGGTGAGCTGGCGGCAGTGGGCAGGTGGGCCACTTGCGGCGACGGCGTCCGTAGCCGCAACGTCCTTCGAACATCCATACGTGATCGGGGAAGCGCACCGCCTCCCGTGGCTTGTTCTGCGACGCCACCATTCACCGCAGCGCGTCTCCGTGTTCGTAGAGCGCGGGACGTGGTGTGGCCACTCGACATCGCGGCCGCCTTGTCGCGAACTGCAGACTCTGCGGTATGACCAACGATGATACGGGCCAGTCCGATCCTGCCTCAGCGAAGGAGATCACTGCGCTGCTGCGTGAGTCCCGATCACTGTCGCGGCGCGCCGATAAGTTCAACGGCGCCGCCAGGGCTGTGCAGGACCCGACGACCCAGCAGCTCGCAGCGCAGGCGTGTACCACCATGGACCAGCTGGTGCACCACCTCATGACGCTCGAACGTCACGCGCTGCAAGGCGAGAAGTCAGCGGCTCGACGCCGGTAGCGCTACTGCGCGCGTCGAGCGACGCGCCGCCGCCTGCCCCTGCACTGCGTCCTCACCTGGAACACTCACCGCCCAACGCCACTGCTGGCCGAGCACCACGCTTCTGCGTCGAGCCGGAAATGGGCACCTACTGGGCAAGCCGCGGCCCGCGCGGCGTCGAGCAGAGCCGCTTCCACGGTGCTGGTCCAGCAGTACCTCGGTGTCAGCTGAGCCACCACCGCGATCACCGGGATCAGCGCCACCACCTCAGGGAGGATTGCCGGCGAGGGGGATCTCCTGTGAGGCTCAGCCCGGCGTGCGGCCTCGACTGGGCCTGCGCGTTGGTAGCACCGCAGGGTAACCCGCAGCACGAGTGGTCAGAGGAAGGTGAGCACGTGAGCGATGCGGTCGGCGGGTTTAGGCACCAGGAGCGCTCCCGGTTCGTGGTGGCGGCGTGGTATCGGCCCGCGTTGGTGATGTTCGCGGTGGGGTATGGCGCGAACCAGTTCGTTCCGCTGCTGGCGGTGTACCGGAGCACTTTGGCCCTGTCTGACGCGCAGGCGACGGCGATCTTCGGTGTGTACGCGCTGGGCCTCATCCCGGGGCTGTTGCTCGCCGGGCCGGCCAGCGACCGCTACGGCCGGCGTCCGCTGCTGCTCGGCTTCGCGGCGCTGTCTCTCGTCGCGACGGGCGTACTCATCACCGGCCAGTGGGGTCCGGCGGGGCTGTACGCGGGGCGGCTGCTCACCGGTGTGGTGTCCGGCGGGGCCTTCTCGGTCGGCACCGCGTGGGTCAAGGAGCTGTCCCGGGACGCCCCGCCCGGCGCCGGTGCCCGCCGGGGCGCCCTCGCGCTCACAGCAGGGTTCGCCGCCGGCCCCCTCATCGCCGGGCCGCTCGCCCAGTGGGCGCCCGGGCCCGAGCTGTTGCCCTACCTGCTGCACCTGCTGCTGGCCGCGGCCGCGCTGGCCCTGCTGCCGCGGGCCCCGGAGACGGTCCCGTCCCCCGCGAGCAGGGGCCGAGACAGTCCTCCTCGCCTGCTCGCGAGCTCCGTCAGGACCCGCCGCTTCACCCGGGTTGTGGTTCCGCTGGGCCCGTGGGTGTTCGGCAGCGTGACGCTGGTGTTCACCACGCTGCCCGCGCACGCCACCGGCCCCGTCGGGGGCCTGACGGTGGCGTTCCCCGGTGTGCTGGCCGCCCTCGCGCTGGGAGCCGGCATCGCCGTCCAACCACTGGCCCACCGGCTGCAGAACGCCTCGATCAACCGCGGCACCGCTGATGCCGCCGCCACAGCCCTGGCCGTGGTGACTGCTGGCTGCCTGGCCGCCGCGGCCGCCGCCGCCCACCCCGGCTTGGCTGCGGCCACCGGAGCCGCCCTCCTGCTCGGGGCCGGCTATGGCATGTGCATCTTCTGTGGCCTGCGGGAGGTCGAGCACCTCGCACCGGCCCACGAGCTCGGCAGCCTGGTCGCGATCTTCTACTCCCTCGCCTACGCTGGCCTCGCCATCCCCTACCTGCTCGCACTCGCCGGCCCCCACCTGGGCTACCCCGCCGCCCTGCTGTGGTTAGCACTCGCGGCAGCGCTGACCACGCTCCTGCTAGCGGTGCAGGGACGTCGACACCCACCGGCGGCCGGAACCGACGATGCCAACACGGAACTCCTCGGCGGCCGCTGACGCTACGAGGGTGGTTGCCCGCGCCGTGAACATCCTCAAATAGGCCGACCGCGCCCACTCCACCCCCTCACTGGCCGCGAGCGTGGCGGGTGTTCACCAGTGGTAGTCGAGGAATTTGCCGTCGAAGGTGACCACGACGCGGTCTCCGTCGGGGTCGGTGCGTCGGGAGACGTCGAGTTTGAAGTTGATGGCCGACATGATGCCGTCGCCGAACTCCTCGTGGATGAGTTCTTTGATGGTGGGCCCGTACACTGCGAGGGCCTCGTGGAACCGGTAGATCGTCGGGTCGGTGGGCACTGTCGGGCCCTCGGCGCGGTTGGGCTGCTCCTGGAACGCGGTGACGGTGTCCTGGCCTAGCTCGAGCACGGCCGCGGCGGCACGGGCTTGCTCGGCGGGTAGTGGGTGCTGGCCGAGCAACGCGGACGTGGTCCACGCGACTGGCCGGCCGACGGTGTCGGCGATGGTGGCCCAGGTGAGCCCGAGGCGGGTCTTCGCGGCGCGGACCTGGGCGGCGGCCTCTTGCTTGGTTGTTATGGCCCCAGTGTGGACGAGCGGCGCGCCCGCGCAGCCCTGAGGTCGCGACCTGCCTCACCACCTGTCCAGCCCGAATCCGATCACGCGGTGGAACTCGCCTTCGGGCGCCGTGCTCCGTTGGCCGCACGGCGGTGTGGTGAGCAGACACCTGTTCGGCTGGATGGCCCTGATGGCCTTCGTCTTCTACCCCGCACCCCACCACCTGTACCCGGACACACCCGTCTACTGGTTCCTGATGCAGATCGGCATGATCATCGGCTTCGCCACCGCCTGGCTCGCCAACATCTGGCTCATCCGACGTGGCATCAAAGAAGCCATGTAGCCCACGCAGCGGGCCCTCGGTGTTGAAACGAGACGGAACGCCCCGCCAGCTACCGAAGCGCAGGGATGGACCAACCAGCAGGAACACCGCTCCCACCCCCAAGGCGGCCCTGCACCACCGAGCGGGTCTGCGGCCAGGATGACGAGCCCATCAAGGCGCTTCTGCGCAACGAACGGGTACACCAACTCTGCCTAACTTCGCCCGGAACCCCGAGTGAGGCAGTCTGTGAGGGTCGCGCCCTGCAGCGTTAGCCGATTTTGGCGGCGAGACCACGCAGAATTTGGGTGGGGCGTTGCTGTTCGCCCTGTTGGGCGCCGAGGATCACGATGATGCCGGTGAGTACCGGGGTGACCCACTGCAGCATGCTCAGCTGTTTCTGAGCCGAAGCGACCTCGTCGGGGGTTTCCTGTGACGGGGTGGTGGCGGCCGTCGCGTGGACTTGTCCTGCTTTAGCGATCTTGCCGCCCAGCACCCCGCTGTAGAAGGTGGTTCCGGCCGCGGCCGCGGTCAACGCTGCCTTCACCACCGTGTTCGTACCGACACCCTGCTGGGCACTGACCCGGCCCTTGTTGGCGAAAATCAGTCCGAGTCCACCGATGGCGTGCACCCCGATCGCGGCGGCTTGAATCGGCGCCCAACGTGCCCAACCGGCGGCGCTGACCCGGGCGCGATCAGCAGCATCGGCCACGTCGGAGGCGGCACCGTTGAGCCCGACGGCTCCCATCAACGAGCCGCCGAACCAGGCGGCGGCCCCCAAATCGTGCATCGATCGAAGAATGGTGTTGCGTTCAGACATCGTGACTCCCTCGGTGGATGAGTGTTGGTGACGCGAGCTGGACTGGACGGCACAGCATCGGTGCCTCGCTCATTTCAGTTGACCACAGGATGGCGTGCCTCGCCCGTCGAAGGTCGGGGTGGCTGGTGTGCGATCCCTGTCGGGCCCGCGCACCTGTGCCACCAACGCCACCGCCAGCTCGGACATGCCCACCCGATGGTCCTGAGATACCCGACGCAGCTCGGCGAAGGCGTCTTGTTCGTCGTAGCCGTACAACGCCATCAGGATGCCCTTGGCGACATCGACGGTGGGACCGGCCTGCAGGGTCTGGCGCAGTTGTTCGGCTTCCGTGCGCAGTTCCGGGCTGAGCCCGAACTGGTGATCAACAGACACGCCGTGCGTCCTCTCGGAAGGGAAGCTTTCCACGGAGCGGCCTGCTGCACCCACTTCTCACACTGGCCGCGCCGGGGCCGGTGTGCCACCCGCACCGCCTTCCCACAGTCCGTACCCAGCCGGGTAAGACGCTCTGACCTGCCGCGATCGGGGTGACGTCGAATTTCTCACACATCCACGTCCGGGGCGGTGACTGCGTGGCGGCGTGTGCACGGTGAACTCGTCGTGCTGTGGAGCGACACGCTGACCTCATCGCTAGGCTGTGCCGATGATTCGCCAGGTAACCATTGACGACCTTGCCCGCGCAGTACAGGACGGGCACGTCATTGTTGATGTGCGCGAGCCGGGTGAGTACGCCCAAGGTCACGTTCCGAGCGCAATCAACATCCCGCTCGACTCCATCGTGGACCGTCACACCGAGCTCGACCCCGGCGAGCCCGTCTACCTCGTGGGGGCCGGCAAGGACCGTGCCATGGAGGCCGCTGGGGCACTCGACGAGGGGGGCTACGAGGCACGACCGGTCGAGGGCGGCACCCGCGCCTGGATCCTCAGCGGACGGGCCGTGCAGAGCTAGGCAAGTCGACGGCCAGAGCCATCGTGGGGGGACGCCGGTGCAGCGAGGACTGAGGCCTTCCAGATCCTCTCCCAGCGGTCCCAAGACGCCCACTGCAAGCTCCCGGGACGTGCCGCCGCTGGGCGAGCCGTCCGCCCCGGGCCGATGAGCGGTAGCACCCCCATACGGGCCCCCGGCGTCTTCAACCGCCAGCTGCCCTCGAAGACAACCCGCGGGCTGTCGCTGTGGCGGTATGAGCGCCGTAGGGGGCTGGCCCGCCACGGCGCTGCGACCTCGAGGGTTGCAGTCGCCCGCACCCCGGTGGGCCTGGACAGGGTGTCCGCCGGCAGGGCGGTGCAGCGGAAGGACTTGGCGGCTCGAGTGGGTGACTGCATGAGTCAACGCGTCGAGTTGACAGTAGTTGTCGGACGCGGTCTGATCGGGCTGCGTTTTGCAACGGCATGTATCGCATCGTCACTGTGACGAAAACGGGGCTGCATCATTGGACCCGCCGGGACATGTCTTGGTTGCCTCGCATCTGTCCGAGCAATTCTCCGACTGGGCAGCGCGCATCCACGCGTCCCACAACGCCCGCCCCGAGCGCACATGCCACGTCCTCGCCTGCGGATCATCTGAGTTGCCATGGCGGGTGGGTTCGGCCCCGCCGCTGCCGGCGGGTGACGCGATGCGCGGGTGCAGCGAGCTCAACGAAGCCTCTCCCCCGCCGGGTCGTTTCATAAACGGTGGATAGTAAGTACTATCCAAATTTTGTAGAGCCTCGGCTTCTCGTTGGGATGCCCGCCCGCAGCGGCCGGCTACGGCGTCGGCGGGAGGCCCTGCGCGAGGTAGTCGGTCAGCTCATCCAGGCCGGTGACCTGGCGGGTGGGTCGCGGCCCGGCGGGGTCGATGTCGTGGCCCGGCCGGATGAGGCGGATGGTGTCAACACCGGCCTGCAGGGCTCCGCGGACGTCGCGGGCGGAGGCGGCGACGTGCACGAATGAGGGGCCGGCGATCGTGTGGGCCGCGTGGTACAGGCCCGGGTTGGGCTTGTACTGCCGGACTCGCTGCGAGGTGATCACCAGGTCCGGCGCGAAGGGCAGCGACGCCAACCGGGTGCGGGCCAGCAGGGCGTCGTCGATGTTGCTGAGCAGGCCGACCCGGTGTGCGCGGGCGAGCTCACGCACACCGCGGGCGACGTCGGGCCACAGCGGCCAGTCCCCGAGGGATGCCCACAGCTCGGTCATCGCAGCGTCGACGTCACCCCGGAGCCGGTGCTCATCCAACACCTGGACCAGGGCCCGTCGACCCAACGCGGCGAAAGGCTCCCACCGCACACACTTGCGCTGCAGCCTCTTGTGTTCCCGGTCCCACGCCTGGTACAGCGCCTCCCCGCGCAGTGCCCAGCGCTGACGCCCGGCTATCTGGTCGAACACCCGGGAGCCGCCGCTCCGGGAGTCGATCAGGGCGCTGAAGATATCCAGGGTGACATTCACTGCCGCACCTCCCTACCGCTCGGGGGGCCTTCTGCACCACTTCTTGCGAGAGCCACTCAGCCGATCCCGGATCTTGCCTCTGCGTTACTAGATCACGGCGTCGGACCTACCGCAGGAACAGACCCGGTGCCCGCTCCGCCCGACACTATCCGCTGTTGCTACGCATGATACGTGTGTATCATCGGGTTATGCGTAGCAAGGCTCCCGCTCTGTTCCCTGTGTTCCGCTCCCGGGCGCAGGCCGCGATCTTGGCGGCGACGCTGCTGCATCCGGAGCGGGAACAGACAATCACCGACCTTTCTCGACAGTTGAGGATCCCGCTGGCCACCGTCTCCGACGAGATTGCCCGGTTGCTGGGCGCCGACCTGTTCACCATTCGCAAGGTGGGCCGGTCGAATCTGTTGCGTCCGAATGGGGCCAACCGAGTCGTGGGTCCGTTGACCGAGATCGTGCTGGCGACGATGGGTCCGCATCTGGTGGTGCAGGAAGCATTCGCGGGCCTGCAGGGGGTGGAGCGGCTGCTGATCTACGGCTCGTGGGCCGCGCGCTATCACGGCGAGGCGGGTCCACCGCCGAATGACCTTGACGTACTCCTGGTGGGGACACCGAACCGCACGGAAGTCTACGAAGCCGCCGACGCGGTGGAACAACGCACCGGTATGCCGGTCAACCCGGTGATCGCCTCGGCGAGGCGGTGGAACGATGACACCGATCCGCTGATGAGGCAGATCACGTCGCATCCGCGGGTCGAGATCGAGCTGACGCCGTTGGCGGTCAGCGCATGAGCTGGGAGCCGGGTCGCCAGGAGATCCTCGCCGCCCTGGCCGCCGGTGGGCTTCAGCAGGTCGCCGGCGGCCAAGCCGCCGGGCAGGGGTGGCTGGTGGATGCGCGACGAAAATGCCAGACCGCTCGACTCATCGCCGACGCGGATCCCGAGTCCGCCTACGTCACCGTCTACGACGCCGCCCGCTTCGCCCTCGTCGGTGTGCTGGCCCAGCAGGGTCTCCGGTCGACGCAACGGGGAGGGCACCTTGGGGTCGAGCACGCTATCCGCGCACAGTTCGGCGCCGCCTTTGCCTCCTTCGGCGCCCTGCGCCGACGCCGAGCCGAGCTCGAATACCCCTCGTATCCCGGCGAGAAGGTCGAGCCCGACGAGCTACAGGACGCGATCACTACCGTCGAGGCGATCATCGACGGTGCCGAAAAGCTCCTAAGCCACCTCGGAATATTCAGCGCTACCTGAGCGGGGTGTGTGGGCTCGATCTCGAGTCGGTAGCGCGCCAGAGCAGGCAGCACAGTCGCGGCAGATCGGCAGTCCTGCGCGTTCGCCGGCGTGGCGGTGCCGGTGGTGGACGAGAAAGCAGACCGCGCAGGTGAACTCGTCGGCCTGCTTCGGCACGACCCGCACCGAGAGCTCCTCACCAGACAGGCCCGCCCAGGGAATCTCAAAGCCTTCCGCGGTGTCTGCTTCCTCGACGTCAACGAGGGAGGACCGTACCTTGGTGCGTCGCTCACGCACTCGCGGCCGGTCGACGGCGGTGTGCAGGTATGGGGTCGCAGACTTGAGGGTCACCGCTCCGGTTACTTGGATAGCGCACACTATCCGCCGACTGGCGATATCCTCGGCTGGTGGTCTCCCCCTCCCCTGCTTCCCCAACCCTTGCGGACGCGGTGGAGCAGTGGTTGACGGTGAAGAGGGCTGGGCGGGGGTTGAGCCCGCACACCGTGCGGGCCTACCGGGCCGACGTGGCCACCTTCGCTGCGCACCTGTCCGGGGTGTCCCCCACCGACCGTGGGGTCGCCACCCGAGTCGCGCTGTCCCAGCTGAGCCCAGCAAGGGTGACTGCGGCGTTGTCGGCGATCCAGGCCGGAGGCGCTGCGGACAAGACCCGGGCCCGGCTGCACGGCACCCTCACCGGGTTGTTCGCCTACCTGATCCAGCAAGGTCTGCTCGAGACGGACCCGTTGGTCGCCGCGGGCGTGCAGCGCCCCAAAGTCGGTAAACGTCTCCCCCGTTATGTGGACAAGCCGGGCGAGTTCGCGCAGGTGATCCGGGCGGCAGCGACCCCGGATCCGGGGGCGCGGGATCCGTGGGCGCAGCGGGACCTGGCGTTGGCGGGGTTGCTGGCCGGCACCGCCGCCCGCGCCGGCGAAGTCTGCTCGCTCACTGTGGGCGACCTCGTGCTGGCTGGTGAGGAACCCTATGTGCGGGTGATCGGCAAGGGCAGCGTCACCCGGGACTGCCCGCTGAGCCCGGAACTGGTCGGGGTCCTCGAGAACTACCTGACCACCCGCGAGGTGCGGACCGGAATCCCGGCCCGCGCGAAGGACCCGGTGTTCCTCAACACCCGCCTCGCCCCGTTGAGCACCGCGGCGCTGGATCATTCCGTGCGACGGTGGTTCGCCCGCGCCGACGTTCCGCTGCCCCCCGGCGCCGCGGCGCACGCCTTCCGGCACACCGTGGCCATGCAGCTCATCGGATTGGGCGAGTCCGCCACCGTCGTGCAGGACCTCCTCGGGCACGCCTCGCTGAGCTCCACCCAGGTCTATACCAAAGCCGCCGGCCGGCACGTCCGCGCCGCGGCCAACGCCCTGCCCCTGCGCCAACTCGTCCGCGACCTCCCCGATAGGCCAGTGGCGGACGACTGAACCCGCCCCATCACATCGCCCCGGGGTCACTCGCTGACCGCCGGGACCAGGCTCCGTGCTCACCGGGAGTCAGGGTTCCGTGTGCCGGTGGATCAGGCTGCGGTGGTCACGCACGGCCAGCGTTACGGCAAGGCGATGCGAATCGCGGCGCACCGCGCGCATCGTCGGAACCGACACCGCGCCGAGCGGCACGGTGAGTTCGTCGCGGTAGAGCTGGATGAGCTCGTCGACCACGATGTATCCGGTCAGCGGATCTGCCGGGGACAGGGGCACGACGGTGGGCACGGTGGCGTGCTTGCTGGTGGTGGTGACCCGCACGGCCAGGACGGTCTCGAGGTTGCGGTTGCGGGCGTTGTTGCTCACGATCAGCCATGGCTTCGCGCCGTGACCGAGATCGACCCGAAACACCTGGCCCCGCAGCGGCGTCGTGCTCACGCAGTGGCTTCGGTGCGGGCCACGTAGCGATCGCGAGCCGTGCGACGCTCCTCGCGGTCCTCGGCGTGCCCGTAGACCTGGGCGAGCTACGACGAGTTTGCCCTTCTCGAACCGAGCGCCGGCTCGGACGAGCGGTACCAGATGAGGTGCGTTGACTGCGCGCCAGCGCTGCTGTGCTGACTCGATGAGCTTGAACGCCATCGCCACGCCAGCGGCGCGGGAACCGGGCTCTTTGGTGATGCGTTGCCGCAGCCGAGCGGTGGCGAAGGTGACTCGATCGGATTCGTGGTGCGCAGGCATGATGACCCCCGTGGAGTTCGAGCAAGCCCCACTACGTGCTACTCAACCGAGAGCCGCAACCCGTATGAGAGCGGCAGAGTACAGGCGCTTCAGATGCCCCGGGCATGCAGTCTCGTAGACAGCGCGATGACCGCGATGAGCGGAACGATCATCAGTACGGGCGAGAGCCAAGGTAGGTGCTCGACGACGAGTGCCCCCACGCCAGCTCCCGCGATCAGCGCGGTGAGGAGCTGAGCGCTCGGGAGCAGGGTGCGTCGCGGACTGCGCGCGGCGAGTGCACCGATGAGGGTGGTCAGCGTGCCGGTCAGGTACGTCGAGGACAAGCCTGAGACGCCGAATCGTTGGATCGCGCTGCTCTGGATGCCGAGGGCCGCTGCCGCGATCATCAACAGACCCAGTGCGGCGTCGGGTGATCGGTGGCCCAGCGTCACCTGCCACACGAGCAGGAAAATGAGCAGGACGACCGACTCCGCGGTGAGCGCCCGGGTCACCTGTCGCGGCCACACGGGCTCGCTCGGTGCGGCAGCGCCGGCGATGTGCGCCCCGAGCAGCACTCCGACGACGTAGCTGATGATCGCGCTGCCGGAGTTGATCGCCAACGCGGCCTCGGTGTGCGCAGCGGACAGGCCGAGCAGGACCATGTTACCGGTCATGATGCTCGAGAACGCACCGCCCAGAGCCAGGAAACCGGTCGCGTCGACGCACCCAGTGACGAAGGTGAGCACGAGGACCAGCGCGTGCCGACGGCATCGCAGCATGGCGAGGCTGGGCGTGTTCGCGGCGGAAGCCATCCTGGTCACCTCTGGGTGAGCTCGTCCAGCGCAGCAGCGGATGCGGCGTCCACGTGGGCCATCGCCGCTGCATCCACGGTATCCTGGTCGCCGGCCTCTATGGCGTCGACCAGGCGAATGTGCTCGATCCAGGAATGCGGTGCCCGGTGGGCGCCCCCGATCCGGAAGACCCATCGGACGTACCGGTACAGGGCGCTAGCGATCGAGGCGAGCCATCGGTTACCACTGATCTCGATGACCCGCAGGTGAGCGCGCTGTTGAGCTGCGCAACCTTGGCGAAGTTGATCCGGTCGGTGGCCATCCGCGCATCGTCCAGCAAGCTCCGCAGAACCGCCACGGCGCTGGCAGTCCTCAGCACCCGGCAGGGCAACCGGCCTGACCCAAGTCGGTGCGAGCACCGGAGCGTGTTCGGACCGCTATGCTTTGGCTTCACCGCAGCCCACGTTGGCTACCCGCCAGCGTGGATCGGGGCCGAAGTAATCCTGCTCGCCGCCGCGCTGGTCATCCTTGCTGGCGGCGTGCACTGTACGCCGCCGGAGTGATCAGCGATAGCGGTGACAGCACGACGACAGATCAATGATCAGCCGGTGCCCTCGCTGAAAGACTCTCCTCAACACACCATCCGTTCCCCTCTTTTACGCCCCTCATTACGAGTTCCGGTCGTTCGTTTAACGGCTCGGTGCACGGAACTTCGTTTTTGGATAGTAACTACGGGGTCTCTAGCAGGTGGCTGTGCGCCCCACCGGTCTTCGCAACTTTCCGGTAACGACCGGGCGAACATCGAGAGGACCTGTGGCCTAGCCAATCGTCCTCTCGAGCGACCTCCTTAGAAGAAGGTGACTTGGCCCTGTATGGCTTGGACTATAACCAGGCCGATGAAGGTCCCCCAGATTGCAAATATTCCGCCAAGAACGTTCGGAGCGGGGATGGGCAGTTTAAGCGCGCCATAAAGCATGCCCGTAAATAGGCCTACTCCGGATGCCGCTAGCTCGACGCCGCCTAAGGTGACATGGTTCATTTTGAGTTCCTATCGTTTTTCAGCGGGTCTCCACCAGCCGGTGGCCTTCCTAAGGTCATCTCGTGGCGGAACAGTCCGATGATGACAAGACCGACAAAGGTGAACAGAATCGCGAGATTTCCCCCAAGTACGTTGGGAGCGGGAATGGGTAGGTTTAGGGCTCCATATAATACCCCGGTCACCAGCCCCACGATTAGGGCCTTGATTTCCGTTCTGCCGACATAGACGTAAGATTTTTGTTTCGCTGGAGTCGATCTCTTCATTCTATGGCCTTTCTTACTCTCTCGTTTAGTTGTAGTGTTCGTATCACTGTGGTCCGCTCCGACAGTTTGATCGATCTCGGCGCAGGGCACTTCGCCGCTACTACTTGGCTAGCGGTACATCCTTGTCGGCTAGGTCACGGACGATGCTCTTGGCCAAGACGAAATGAACGCCCTTCACGCCGTTTACGACCTGGGTGATGTGAAGGTCAGCGGCAACGCTCAGTAAGGAGTAGGACTCACGCTGTGTCAGTCCCCATCGCCGGTCCATTTCATAGATCATCTCGGCGGCTGCAATACGGACCGCCTCATCGAGGTTCTCATGGAAACCATGCACCATGATCTCGGTGTTCGTCTCGAGCACGGGAGTCCGGATTGGCATGTCCTTGTGCAGAAAGAACTGCAACACGACGTTGAGGTGGGCCTCGATCGCCGTACCAGAGATTTCACCATCGCCTTCGGCGAAGTGGGTGTCGCCCGCCCAGAACAGCGCCCGAGGGACCTGGACTGGGTAATACATTCGGGTGCCGGCAATAAAGCTGCGGTTATCAACATTTCCGCCAAACCGGCCTGGCGGCACCGTGTCTATTTTCCCTTTCGCGGCTGGTGCGACACCCGCTGTCCCCATATGGGGACGCAACGGGACCGCCGCGTGGCGTAATACAGGCTCGCGTTGGGTCGAAGCGGGGTCGATGATGAAGCCCGGGTACGGGAGTGGCTTATCGAATGGGTAAGGGTATTGGAAGAGGCCTCGAGCGATCCCGCGCGACCAATCCGCCTCATAGACGACCACATGCTCGTGAGCCTCGAGGTCTGGCATTTGGGGAGTTTCGAGCGGAGCGCGTACCGGGGGGTACATCAAGCCCCAGTTGGCCTCGAAGTTCACGCCGTAAGGCAAACGTGGCTCGGCTTGCAAGAATCGACACTCCAACACATCTCCGGGTTCGGCACCTTCAATCGCGATCGGGCCGGTGACGATGTGTACCCCAGGCCCGCGATCAGATTCCTTAAACGCTTCAAAGATGGCTTCGACACCGTCGTCCATCATAAGGTCCGGCGCATCCCCTGCGTGATGGCTAAGGCACTCCATTGCCACAACGTCACCGGACTTGATGGTCAGCACCGGCTTCAGCGAGTTATCAAAATAACCCCACTGACAGGTTTCTGGAGTAGCCAATAATTGATGATACACGAGGTCTCCTATCGTTCGAGCAAATTAGCCGTGAGGCCCGTCGAATCGCGTGCTATTGGCAGCTGCAAAAGATGGCGGCGGGTCTACTGCCAGGGACTCTCCCAAGCAGTGAAGGGATCCTGTACCTGTGCTGCCCGCCTTGTCAAGGCCTAAAAGACAAGCGGCTAGTCCGGTAATTGGGTCGAGGTCGGCGAAACCTCGCTTGGTGTTTGAGTGTGGCGTCCACGACCCGCCCTGTTTGAATTCGTTACCGTCCAACGTCTCCCACCCAGGTCCCCGTCGTTGTTGACTGCCAGGGCCGTGGCCGGGAGTTTTTAGGTGTTGAGGATCAGGTTGAGGGCACGGATGGGGTCCGCGGCGTGGCGCCGGCAGGCGGGGGCGATGTTGGTGTGACCCGCCCGTCGATGCAGGCTGATGATGGTGTTACGCAGGGAGGCCATGACCTGGGGTGCGTAGCCGACGCGGACCTGGGAACGGTCCTCGTCGACGTCACGTCGCGCCCCCAGTGCAGCTTGTTCTCGATGCTCCAATGCCCGCGGATCCACGCGGTCAGCAGCCGGGCAGGTGCTGCCTCGGCGGGCACCGAGCAGATCACGCAGACCACTTCCGCGCTTTACGTCTGGGTGCCGAGTCGACGTCGGCGGCGGGTGGTTTGGGCGACCACGCGAAACTGCCCGAGGACTGCTTCTGGTGTCTACCTGGGGTAGACGTTCCCGACCTCGACGACCCGCCAAGTCCCATCGAGCCGCGCCAGGGAGATGTCGATCCCCCAGCCGACCTCGGCGAGCGCGCAGGCTTTCGCGGAGACCGCGACCGGCCCGACGCCGCCTTCGAAGTACAGGGAGCCGGGCTCGACACGCTCGATCAGGGGATAGTCCTCGACGAACTCCGCCGCGCCGAGATCGTCCGGATCAAACGATGACGTGCCGCGGCTCTGCTCGTACAGCAGCGCCGCGAGCCGTCCAGCCCGCGGAAGGTCCCGGCCCGCCTCGGTGCCCTGCTCGACCGCGATCTCCCGCTCTTCATCACTGACATAGTGCTGCTCGTAGAGCCAGGTCGCGAGCTTCTTGGTCACCGTGCCCGCCGCGCGCAGCAGTTCCTGGCCGGCCATCACCTTGCGGATCATGAAATAGCCCAAGAACTCCGAGAAATGCCCCAGGATGTGCTCCGGGCCGAACAGGCGGCAGAAGGCGTCCTCGTCCCCGGCCTCGAATGCCCGCTCCCAACGTTTGTGCTCCCCCGCGTGCCGAGCGTGTTCGGCGCGTAGCGGTTGAGCGAGTGGCGAAGCAGCTCGACCACCTCTTCATAGCTGCGCATCGTGCGGGCCGACAGACGCGCACGATGCTGGTCGAGGAACACCTCAAGTGCCTGGGCGATGGTGATTTGTCCTGTCACGCACCACATCGTGCCATCGCAGAACTCGTCGGCGTCCCTGCCGCGGCACCTGCCCTTTCGACTCACTACCAACCGGGCTGCACCGCGCCACGTCGACGGCTCGACCTACGGGTGCGGGAAGACTGCCTCGATCCGCCGACCGTCCGATGACCAGAACACCCTGAACGGTGCGTGGGCAACCACCGGCAGCCGGAACCGGATCCCCTCGGCCGTCGTGATCGCCGTCGACAACGTCTGCGCATGTTCGGGCATCCGGAAGATCAGATCGCACGCATCCAGCACCGCGTTATAGAGATCAATGTCGGGTCCAGCTTCCAGCGCGTCGAGTTGCTTGTCCGCGACCTCGGAATAGTCGCCTGCGCTGCTCACGCGGTGCGACGCTGGCGGCTACGGCGCACGGTCGGTGCCGCCGTAGCCCGAGCCAAGAGCTCCCGTAACTCTGGATCGCTGTCGTACTCGTGCTGGGCCTCGGACACCACCACTGCCGGCTGGAGCAGCAGACTGCCGTCGGCGTTCTCGTGGACGAGAAAACGCTGGTTCCCGTGCCCGGGAATCACCACCCGGCTCCGACTGTCCGTCTCGACCAAGATCGTCACGGCGCCTCCTCGATCGTGTCGTTCCCGAGTCCTCCCCGACGCACCCAACGCTACGCCCATCATCCCACAATGGGAAACGAGCGTCGTGCGCCAAACGGGCTCCCAGCTCCGCGCCGACCCGGCCATCGGAAGCCACGCCTGGAGGACACGAGGACACGAAGTACGTCCCCTGCGACATCGGAATCTCGAAAGACACTCCCCTACAACGTAATGCATCCGACGATAACGATCGTTATGACATTTGCCGTGCTCGTAATGCCTGTGATGTGGGCGTGCAGCGCTTTGTGACTGCCGTATCTCCGGTCAGCGGCGTTGGTGTCTTGGTATCAGGGGGTGACCTCGGTCAGGTGTCCGGTTGTCTCGTCGTAGACGAATCCGCGGGC
>JAABUL010005293.1_pt1 | contig 16226 bp, 6 predicted proteins | sample 5559151 | NCBI WGS metagenome assembly JAABUL01 (sample SAMN10711876, study PRJNA513368) | rock metagenome | isolation source: Antarctica rocks | place: Antarctica: Victoria Land, Pudding Butte sud | reverse complement strand
CGAAACCCTTGCTTTGCCTATAAAATCAGCGGAAGCTGATTTTATTGACAAAGGGTTTCGAAACGAAACCTTTGATTTCAGCATAGCTGAAATCTTAGGCGGGTTGGCACTCCGTGCCTACCAAAGGGTTTCGGGACGAAACCTTGAATTTCAGCTATGCTGAAATTTTAGGGCTTGTAAGTTTAATTAGACTTTGTAGCTGCGCTACAAAGTCTAATTAAACCAACTCCTAAGCTTTGCTTATAAAAAAAGCTTTAGCCTTTTTTTATTAGCAAAGGGCCTTTGCTAGCAAGCTAGCTGCAGTAGCGAAGCAACCCTGCGGGTAGCTTGCTACCAAAGGGGCTTGCTTCGCTAGAAAAAACTATGTTTTTTCCTACCAAAAAGTAAAGGGTTTCGGGACGAAACCTTTGATTTCAGCATAGCTGAAACCTTTGATTTCAGCATAGCTGAAATCTTAGGCGGGTTGGCACAAAATGCCAACCAAAGGGTTTCGGGACGAAACCTTGAATTTCAGCTATGCTGAAATTTTAGGGCTTGCTTTGCTAGGAAAAAACTATGTTTTTTCCTATCAAAAGATAAAAAGAAAAATTTAAGATTTCTAACAAAATAAGTAGCTATTAAATTATATTAAGAATATTTTTACTATGTAGTTGTATATTTATCATTTTTAGGAGATTACATATTGTGTCTATTTTAGCCTGGATAGAAGATCAAAGAAAATTAAAACTGCTGAACGCTCCAAAATATAATCATCCTGCATCTGACGGGAGTAAAGGGTTGTGGACACGATGTGATCATTGTGGAGTAATTCTGTATATTAAACATTTGAAAGAAAATCGTCGTGTTTGCTTTGGCTGTGGATACCATCTTCAAATGAATAGTACAGAAAGAATTGATCATCTTATTGATGCCGGGACATGGCGACCACTTGATGAAACACTTTCTCCTTGTGATCCATTAGAATTTTGGGATCAAAAAGCGTATATTGACCGATTAAAAGAATCACAGCAACGAACTGGTCTTCAGGATGCAATTCAAACTGGTACAGGTATGCTTGATGGGATTCCTGTCGCTTTAGGGGTAATGGATTTTTATTTTATGGGTGGAAGTATGGGCTCAGTTGTAGGGGAAAAGATTACTCGTCTAATAGAATATGCCACTCAAGAAGGATTAACACTTATATTAATTTGCGCATCAGGAGGTGCAAGAATGCAAGAAGGCGTTTTAAGTTTGATGCAAATGGCAAAAATTTCTGCAGCATTACAAATTTATCAATCTTGCGCAAATTTACTATATATTTCAGTTGTAACTTCTCCAACAACTGGAGGTGTCACAGCTAGTTTTGCAATGTTAGGTGATCTTATTTTTGCTGAACCAAAAGCGCTAATTGGGTTTGCTGGAAGACGGGTTATTGAACAAACTTTACAAGAGCAATTACCCGATGATTTTCAAACAGCTGAATATTTACTTCATCATGGTCTTGTGGACTTAATTATTCCACGATCTTTTTTTAAACCAGCATTATTTGAAACTATTACTTTATATAAGGATGCTCCCTTAAAACGGCCAGGGAGCATTCCTCATGGAATACAACAAAATTTAAATTTTATTACTGAAGAAAAAATTCGTAGAAAATGTGCGGATTGGAAGCAAGAAACAATCATTCAAACCGGCTCTCATGACGAAGTATCTCGATTGGAAAATAAGTCTGGTAGTGAATTAGAGACAACTTCGCTCCAATTAGACGAATTCAACCTTAATTATAACAAAAACGCTTCAGAATCTTTATATCGAAAGATTTTAACTCGTTTTCAAAGCATGTTTGATTTTTTTGCCTTATCTCCGCAGACTACTACAAGTGTCAATTCAAATCAACAAATTGCAATATTTGCAGATCGAAATATAAAAGAGACTTTTGTTAGCTGGCTTTCAGACCAAGAAAAAAATCAAAAAAGAGAAACAATTGAATGGAGAGTTTTATATAATAGCAAAGATAATAAGTCAAAAACAAGTTTTGTAGAAACTTTTATAAATGGAAAGCATAAAAATTTTTTTTATAAATCTTTAACCTAGATAAAATTTGTTCGTTGTGCTGGCTTTTGCTTATGTTTTCTTCGAAAACCTGGCATACAACTTTGCTGTATGCTTGGGTTTCGTTCCGAAACCTTGGATTGTGGCGTAGCCACAATCTTAGAAATAAGCAAAGGCTTTTTTCATCAGTAAGAAAAAATTCTATTTTTTTTGTGTTCCTAAGATTTCAGCTATGCTGAAATTAAAAGTTTCGTCCCGAAACCCTTTGCTTTGTAAAAAAACAGAACCTAGGAAAGCGCGAAGCTAGGCCGTTTGCTTATTTCTAAGATTGTAACTACGCCTTTTGGTGAGAAAAAACTTTGTTTTTTCTAGCGAAGCAAGCCCTAAAATTTCAGCATAGCTGAAATTCAAGGTTTCGTCCCGAAACCCTTTGGTAGGCACGGAGTGCCAACCCGCCTAAAATTTCAGCTATGCTGAAATCAAAGGTTTCGTTTCGAAACCCTTTGGTAGGCACGGAGTGCCAACCCGCCTAAAATTTCAGCTATGCTGAAATCAAAGATTTCGTTTCGAAACCCTTTGTCAATAAAATCAGCTTCCGCTGATTTTATAGGCAAAGCAAGGGTTTCGGAACGAAACCTTGTATTTTAGCATAGCTAAAATAGTAGGGGGTTGTAAGTTTAATTCTACCAAGTAGAATTAAACCAACTACCTTTTGGTAGCAAGCTACCAAAAGGTTGCTTCACTACTACAGCTAGCTTGTTGTATTTTTCACACTTAAGTGTGAAAAATATTACAAAGGCCTAAGATTTCAGCTATGCTGAAATCAAAGGTTTCGTCCCGAAACCCACCTTACTTTGGTAGGCCTTTGCTTATGTTTTCGAAGAAAACATCAGGTAGTAAAACTACCTGCAAGGTTGTTTTACTACTAATAAAAAAAGCTAAAGCTTTTTTTATAAGCAAAGATTAGGAGTTGGTTTAATTAGACTTTGTAGCACAGCTACAAAGTCTAATTAAACTTACAAGCCCTAAAATTTCAGCATAGCTGAAATTCAAAGTTTCGTCCCGAAACCCTTTGGTTGGCACTTTGTGCCCACCAGCCTAAGATTTCAGCTATGCTGAAATCAAAGGTTTCGTTTCGAAACCCTTTGTCAATAAAATCAGCTGAAGCTGATTTTATAGGCAAAGCAAGGATTTCCGCTTTGCTGAAACCTTGGGTTTAATTCTACAAAGTAGAATTAAACCTTAAATTTCGTCTTGAAACCTTCTATTTTAGCTTTGCTAAAATGTTAGGAGGTTGTAAGTTTAATTCTACTTGGTAGAAGTAAACCAACTACAGGTTTTCTTCGAAAACGTTAGAAAGTACTAAAAAATAATTAATTTATGAGTATTTTAATAGAAAATCTTTCAAAACAATTTGGTAATTTTATAGCACTCGATCATGTCAATCTTGAAATAAAAACTGGATCACTGGTTGCACTTGTGGGTCCATCTGGATCGGGGAAATCTACTTTATTACGAATTATTGCTGGTTTAGATACACCGGATCAAGGCCGAATTTGGCTCACAGGACGAGATTCTACGTTTTTATCTATCCAAGACCGTGAAATTGGTTTTGTATTTCAAAATTATGCCTTGTTTAAACATATGACTGTATATGAAAATATTGCATTTGGTTTAGATGTTCGAAATAACCAACATTTCACTACCAAAACAACTGATAAAGCAACCTTATCATACCCCCTTTGCCTTACAAAGCAAGGGAACTCGAGAGGGTTAAATTCTTCACCAATGAAAATTTCTCAGTGGCTTACTAATCCTTTTGCTCCCCAACGTTATAAACAAGAAGAAATAAAAAATCGTGTATTTCAACTTCTTCAGCTTATTCAACTAGAAAAATTTGCTAATCGATACCCAACCCAACTTTCTGGAGGGCAAAGACAAAGAGTTGCATTAGCGCGAGCACTTGCAATCGAACCGAAAGTTTTATTACTCGATGAACCTTTTGGTGCATTAGATATTAAAGTTCGAAAAGATTTAAGAAATTGGTTAAGACGCTTACATGAACAAGTACCTATTACAACAATGTTTGTAACACATGATCATCAAGAAGCATTAGAAGTAGCTAATGAAATTGTACTATTTCAACAAGGTCGAATTTCACAGCTTGGTAATCCACAAGATGTATATAAACAACTTAATATAAATTTACTATAAATAAATCGCATTAGAATTCACAGATAAACCTTAAGCTTATCATGGCTTGCAAAGCAAGCAATTACTTGTGAAACAGGTCATGACTCCATAAAATAGAGTAATTACCTGATAAAATGAGGTCATGATTTGATAATTGAACAAAGTGAAGTTTAATTCTCAAATTACTGTTCTAATTTATTTTAATAAAATAAAAGTAGAGTTTTTTTTAAAAAAATATTTAATAGCAGTAATATTAACAATAAGAATAGTATTCTACTAAAATTTCTTTTAGCTTTTGCTGATTTTTTTGATGAGATAACTTAGTTGTTTAACTCCAAACCAAAGATATGAAAAAAGCAAAGGCTTTTTTGGTAGCGAAGCTACTTGGAAGGTAGTTGGTTTAATTCTACTTAGTAGAATTAAACTTACAACCCCCTACTATTTTAGCGAAGCTAAAATACAAGGTTTCGTTCCGAAACCTAAGGTTTAATTCTACAAAGTAGAATTAAACCCAAAATTTCAGCAAAGCTGAAACCCTTGCTTTGCTTATAAAAAAAGCTTTAGCTTTTTTTATTAGTAGTAAAACAACCTTGCAGGTAGTTTTCCTACCAAAAGGCAAAGGGTTTCGGGACGAAACCTTTGATTTCAGCATAGCTGAAATCTTAGGCGGGTGGGCACAAAGTGCCAACCAAAGGGTTTCGGGACGAAACCTTGAATTTCAGCTATGCTGAAATTTTAGGGCTTGTAAGTTTAATTAGACTTTGTAGTAAATAAAATTAAACTAAGTTTAATTTTATTTACTACAAAGTCTAATTAAACCAACTCCTAAGCTTTGCTTATAAAAAAAGCTTTAGCTTTTTTTATTAGTAGTAAAACAACCTTGCAGGTAGTTTTCCTACCAAAAGGCAAAGGGTTTCGGAACGAAACCTTTGATTTCAGCTATGCTGAAATCTTAGGCCTTTATAATATTTTTCACACTTAAGTGTGAAAAATACAACAAGCTAGCTGCAGTAGTTGGTTTAATTCTACTTAGTAGAATTAAACTTACAACCTTTTGGTAGCTTGCTACCAAAAGGTAGTTGGTTTAATTCTACTTAGTAGAATTAAACTTACAACCTTTTGGTAGCTTGCTACCAAAAGGTAGTTGGTTTAATTCTACTAAGTAGAATTAAACTTACAACCCCCTACTATTTTAGCATAGCTGAAATTCAAGGTTTCGTTCCGAAACCCTTGCTTTGCCTATAAAATCAGCGGAAGCTGATTTTATTGACAAAGGGTTTCGAAACGAAACCTTTGATTTCAGCATAGCTGAAATCTTAGGCGGGTTGGCACTCCGTGCCTACCAAAGGGTTTCGGGACGAAACCTTGAATTTCAGCTATGCTGAAATTTTAGGGCTTGTAAGTTTAATTAGACTTTGTAGTAAATAAAATTAAACTAAGTTTAATTTTATTTACTACAAAGTCTAATTAAACCAACTCCTAAGCTTTGCTTATAAAAAAAGCTTTAGCTTTTTTTATTAGCAAAGGGCCTTTGCTAGCAAGCTAGCTGCAGTAGTTGGTTTAATTCTACTAAGTAGAATTAAACTTACAACCCTGCGGGTAGCTTGCTACCAAAGGGTTTCGGGACGAAACCTTGAATTTCAGCTATGCTGAAATTTTAGGGCTTGCTTCGCTAGAAAAAACAAAATTTTTTCTTACCAAAGAGCTGTGTTACCATCTTAGAAAAAAATTGGAGGCTTATTTCGTAAATAAGAAAAAAAAAGCACAGTTTATTTGCTAAAATTTCAGCTAAGCTGAAATCCTTAGCTAATAAAAAAAATGGGGAATAATATGCATCCAGTTGGATTTGAACCAACGATGTGTTTTACCAACCGGATTATGAGTCCGGTGCAATCGACCACTCTGCCATGGATGCTTAAAAATATACTAAATCAGACAAATTCTACATTTTATTTATATATGCACAAAAAAAAATCTTGTGCTGTGAAAAAAATTTGTCTGATAGCGATATATCCTTTACTGAGCAGCCGAACTAGCCATTTGGTAGCTATGTAGGATTTGTTAAAGATTTGAGCCTTAATTAAACCTAAATTTTCAGCTCGAAATAAAAAGTTTTATTCTTAAGCCTTGGAAAGGTAAGCTCATAAATGTCAATAACAGAGCTTTTAGCTTTTAAATATAAAAGCTAAGATTTTAACTATGCGGCGTTTGCTAAAAACTAAAAATGTATTTTTTATCTTTTTCACTTAAAAAACTTACATTTTGTAAAAATGTAAGTGATTAGTTTTATTATATGTTATAATATATACTATATAATGTTTTTTTAAAAATTTTTTAATAAGTAATTAAATGAATAACTGGTCTAAGCTTTTTCTATAATTTATTTTTCATAATAAAAAGTGCTTAGTAGTGAAACTACTGATGAAATAAACCTTACGATTCCAGCGCAGCTGTAAGGCTAGCGAAGCTAGCCTTACCAAGGTGTCATCTCAAAACTTTTTGGTACGAACGAAGTGCCAATCTATAAGATTGTAAGTTTCATTATACTTTGTATAATGAAACCAACTACCTTTTGGTAGCAAGCTACCAAAAGGTTGTAAATTTAATTCTACTAAATAGAATTAAACCCACTACTGCAGCTTATATCATAAGTAAAAAAACAAAAGATAAAGTTTACTTAATTGAAAATACATTATTAATTTGATTTAAAGCATAAAAGAGTAATTTTTATTACTAACTGATTCTCACAAAAAAATGTAATGAATTTAAACTCTAAAAACATATTTTTTTTATATATAAACATATATAAAATATAAATTATTAAACATTGAAATAAGGAATATTTATTATGGCTGCTTCATATTTACCTTCAATTTTAGTGCCACTTGTAGGTTTAGTTTTCCCTGCGGTTACAATGGCATCAATCTTCTTATATATTGAAAAACAGGAAATTAGCTAACCAAATAAGTCGTTGATAAAATTAAACAAAGTTTAATTTTGTTTGCAACTTACTAATTAATTGCTTCGATACTAATTTTTTGTAAAAAAAACAAAAAATTTCATACAAATTTTTACGTAAGAATAAGGGTTTTAAGATAAGATCTTGTGTTATAAGCGAAGCTTTAAACTTCAAGAAAAAGGATTTTTTTAGCAATTAGCTATATAACTAACTAAATGCGATTAAAACTGGTATTCTTTAATTCAGTTTTTTTCCTAAAGCTCTCGTTCACTATTTTTCTAAATATTTATTTTAGCTTTTTATAGGTAGGTTTTTATAAACCTATTTATAGGTCAACTTCAAATTATAGAAATTTCTATCCTTTGGTAAGAAAAAATTGCATTTTTTTTTCTTTGCTAATAAAATAAAAAAAGCTTTAGCTTTTTTTATTTTATTAGCAAAGCTTAGGAGTTGGTTTAATTATACTTTGGAGTTGATAAAATTAAACTTAGTTTAATTTTATCAACTCCAAAGTATAATTAAACCTACAAGTAAATAAAATGAAACTTAGTTTAATTTTATCAACAGTTAGCTTGTTGTGTTTTTCACACTTAAGTATGAAAAATATTACAAAATCCCTTTGTCTTTCGGTAGTAAAAGAACCTTTCTTGCTTTTAAAATTTTAGCGAGATTAAAAATCTTAGAACTTATTTCCAAGCATACAACGAAGTTGTATGCCCTAAAATTTTAGCATAGCTGAAATTTTAGGGCTTATTTCTCAGATTGTGCCGTAGCCACAGGTTTCGGAATGAAACTCAAGCATACAACTTTGTTGTATGCCAGGTTTTCGAAGAAAACATAAGCAAAGGCCTACCAAAGTAAGGTGGGTTTCGGGACGAAACCTTGTATTTTAGCTTGGCTAAAATATTAGGAGGTTATAAGTTTAACTCTACCAAGTAGAATTAAACCAACTCCAGGTTTTCGAAGAAAACATTAGGAGGCACGAAGTGTCGGCAAATAAAAGAATATAATTTCTGCAATATTTATAAATACTTAAATTTTTTTTATGGCATCATTTTTCATATGCTATAATATATAGCACATCTTATTTTTAAAATAAGATAGTAATACGAAATAATGGAGTAATGTCTGAGTGGCTGAAAGAGCTCGATTGCTAATCGAGTGTATAGTAATTCTATACCGAGGGTTCGAATCCCTCTTACTCCTTGCTTTTTCGTAGCAGACTAGCTAATTAAAAAAAACATAGCGTTATTTTAATAAAAAATTGCTTTGCTACTATATACCATTAGAAAAAATTTGGAGCTTTTGCTTATGCTTGTAGTTAAATAACTCAGATTGATTTCTATACATTAGTTTGTTTGAGAAAAAAAACAAAAAAAATTTTTCCGTTGCCTTTTGGTAGCAAAATTACCTCCTAATATTTTAGCCAAGCGAAAATACAAGGTTTCGAAACGACACTTTTGCTTTGCTTTTTGGTAGTAAAACTACCTGCAAGGTTGTTTTACTACTACTAAAATAAAAAAAGCTTTAGCTTTTTTTATTAGGTAGCTTTATTACTGATGTTTTCTTCGAAAACCTCAAGTTGGTTTAATTCTACTTGGTAGAATTAAACTTACAACCTCCTACTATTTTAGCGAAGCTAAAATACAAGGTTTCGTTCCGAAACCCTTGCTTTGCTTATAAAAAAACTAAAGCTTTTTTTATTAGCAAAGGGCAGGTTGGCACTTCGTGCCTACCAAAAGGTAGTTGGTTTAATTCTACTTGGTAAAATTGAACTTACAACCCCCTACTATTTTAGCAAGTAGAATTAAACCAACTACTGTAGCTTATTTCTAAGATTGTGGCTCCGCCACAATCCAAGGTTTCGGAACGAAACCCAAGCATACAACAAAGTTGTATGCCAGGTTTTCGAAGAAAACATCAGTAGCAAGCCACTTAATTAAAAAAGCTGTGCTCGACAAGTTTGTACTTGTAGAAATTTTTAATAAAGGGTTTCAGTAAAACTGAAACCCTGGATTTCAAGCAAAGCTTTAAATCTTAGGTTGTAAGTTGAATTCTACCAAGTAGAATTAAACCAACTACGGGTAGTTTTATTGTTAATAAAATAAGCTGAAGCTTATTTTATGAGTTAAGCAACGGAATCAAACTTCGTTAAAGCTTAACGACTAGCAACATATATTAAAATTTTAAATATCGCTGTTAATATGGTAGCTACTCTAAACTTTTAAAACAGCTTTATTAACTACTAAAAAAGCTTGAATGTTTTTAAAAGCATAATTTTTTGAGTACGAATTTTTTTGCTTAGTCGACTTTCATTAGAAATGTAATTTTGTTACATGCTTGAAACTCGATTTTTAGCAGCTTCGTTACCAAAAAGTCAAACGAGTTAATATAAAAATTATTTTATACTTGCTAAAAATTCTTCAGTATAATCTTTGATAGCTTCTTTTAAAAGTGTTTGGGCTTCATCGCTAAAAGCATTACTAGATTGCACAATTTCGCCATATTTAGGTTTGCTATTCGATAAGTATTCACGTAAACCAACTAAAAATGATCGAACTTGGTCAACTGGAATTTTGTCAAGATACCCGTTTGTTCCAGCATAAATAGTAGCAACTTGGTCACTTACCGAAAGTGGAGACGCTTGCTGTTGTTTAAGCAATTCACGTAATCTTTGACCTCGTGCTAATTGATTTTGTGTTGCTTGATCTAGATCAGAAGCAAATTGTGAAAAGGCTTCAAGTTCCGCAAATTGCGCTAATTCTAGTTTTAATTTCCCAGCAACTTGTTTCATAGCCTTTGGTTGAGCAGCTGATCCAACACGAGAAACTGAAATACCAACATTAATAGCTGGGCGGATACCTGCATTAAAAATATCTGCAGATAAAAAAATTTGTCCATCTGTAATTGAGATAACATTTGTTGGAATATAAGCTGATACGTCACCTTCTTGTGTCTCTACAATTGGAAGAGCTGTCATACTACCACCACCTAGCTCATCGCTCAATTTCGCTGCTCGCTCTAGTAGTCGTGAATGTAAATAGAATACATCACCAGGGTAAGCTTCTCGTCCTGGAGGACGTCTTAATAATAAAGACATCTCTCGGTATGCTTGCGCTTGTTTAGACAAATCATCATAAATAACTAAAGTATGACGTCCTTTGTACATAAAATATTCAGCCAATGCCGCACCAGTATATGGAGCAAGATACTGTAACGTAGCTGGAGAATCAGCTGTTGCTGAAACAATAATTGTGTACTCTAAAGCTCCACGTTCTTGTAAAACATTTACAACTTGAGCAATAGATGATGCTTTTTGACCAATAGCAACATATACACAAATAACGTCTTTACCTTTTTGATTCAAGATAGTATCTGTAGCAACAGCAGTTTTTCCAGTTTGTCGATCTCCAATAATTAATTCTCGTTGACCACGACCAATTGGAATCATAGCATCAACAGATACTAGCCCAGTTTGTAATGGTTCATGAACTGAGCGACGAGAAATAATTCCAGGGGCTGCTGATTCAATTAATCTATTTTCACTAGTAGCAATTTCTCCTTTACCATCAATTGCCCGTGCCAATGGGTTTACAACTCGTCCTAAATACCCATCTCCAACAGGAATTTGAGCAATTTTTCCAGTTGCTCGAACAGATGTTCCTTCTTGAACTGTTAAACCTTCCCCCATAAGAACTGCCCCAACATTTTTGGATTCCAAGTTTAACGCAATTCCAACAGTACCATCATTAAATTCTACAAGTTCACCAGCCATAACTTTTTCTAGACCGTAAATTCGTGCAATTCCATCCCCTACTTGAAAAACAGTTCCAACGTTTACTACTTTTACTTCTTTATTATACTGCTGAATTTGTTGTCGAATAATACTTGTAATTTCATCAGGTCGAATTTTAACCATTGGTAAATAAACTTCCTAAAATTTAAATAAATTTATAAATCTAGTTGTGTTTTTTTGTAAAACACCCTTTAACGGTTGCTAATGTTTTCAAAGATTTTTTAAAAAAACCTGCTTACGCAAATAAAAAACTATTTTTTTTATTTTCATAAGTTCGGAAACCTCGTAAGAAAAAACATAGTTTTTTCCCTTTGCGTTGCAAAGCAACGGAGTTGGTTTAATTAGACTTTATAGCTGCGCTACAAAGTCTAATTAAACTTACAAGCCCCTTTGGTTGGCACTTTGTGCCCACCCGCCCTTTGCCTTGCAAAGCAAGGGTTTCGGAACGAAACCTTGTATTTTAGCTTCGCTAAAATATTAGGGGGTTGTAAGTTTAATTCTACTAAGTAGAATTAAACCAACTACCTTTTGGTAGCAAGCTACCTGCAAGGTTGCTTCGCTACTGAAGCTAGCTTGTTGTATTTTTCACACTTAAGTGTGAAAAATATTACAAAGGCCTAAGATTTCAGCTATGCTAAAATCAAAGGTTTCAGCTATGCTGAAATCAAAGGTTTCGTTCCGAAACCCTTTGCCTTTTGGCCTTTGCTTATGTTTTCGAAGAAAACATCAGTAGTAAAACTACCTGCAAGGTTGTTTTACTACTAATAAAAAAAGCTTTAGCTTTTTTTATTAGCAAAGCTTAGGAGTTGGTTTAATTAGACTTTGTAGTAAATAAAATTAAACTTAGTTTAATTTTATTTACTACAAAGTCTAATTAAACTTAGAAGCCCTAAAATTTCAGCATAGCTGAAATTCAAGGTTTCGTCCCGAAACCCTTTGGTAGGCCTTTGCTTATGTTTTCGACGAAAACATAAGCAAGGGTTTCATTTCGAAACCTTGTATTTTAGCTTCGCTAAAATAGTAGGAGGTTGTAAGTTTAATTCTACCAAGTAGAATTAAACCAACTCCAGGTTTTCTTCGAAAACCTTAGGTAAATAACAAAGTTGTTTGGCTGTTTGGTAGCTCCGCTATCAAGGGTTGTAAGTTTAATTCTACGACATAGAATTAAACTAACTACAGGTCTACACTTTGTATGGACATGAGTATCGAACTATCTACTTAAAAAAAGCATAGCTTTTTTAAATAAATAGTTACCTCGTTACAACAAAAACACAAATAAATATTTTTTTGTATTTGTAAGTAATTTGAAATTTGTTTATTTATAATTTGTAAATAACACAATATTAAAATTATTTACTGAAGAGTGAAAACTAGAATTTAAATGATTACTTAATTTTTCACGTACTTTATTTAATGCAAGTGATACAACTTGTTGAGAAACTTGGCTAATAGCTTTTTGTTGCTGAAATTGAATTGTTTCTTGTTTTATTTCTTCTAAACGTAAAGCATCTTGTTCTGTTTGAGAAATACACTGTTTTTTTTCTTGTTCAGCTGTGATAATTCCTTGTTCACGAATTTCAGTAGCTTTTTTTTTAGCCAGTTCTAATTGAGTTTTTGTTTTATTTAACTTATCTTGAGCTTCTTTAGCTTTTTTATCTGCTTCTTCAAGATTATTTAATATAGTTTGTTTACGATTATCTAGTAATGATCGTAATGCATTTCCTCCAAATGAAACAACAATCCCAATAACTACTGATAAATTTATAAGATTCGTTTCTAAAATGTTAAAGTTAAACCCAAAACTTTTTCCCAACGGGATCTGAGTAAAGAGGGTTAAAATAATCATAAAATCTCCACTTTTATTCTGCTCTATATTGTTTTTTATATATAAAATTGCCATTTAGTAGCAAGCTCAAGGCCTAAGATTTCAGCTATGCTGAAATCAAAGGTTTCGTCCCGAAACCCTTTGTCTTTTGGTAGTAAAACTCCCTAATTAAAAATTTGTACAAGTACAAACTTGTCGAGCATAGCTTTTTTAATTAGGGAGTTTTACTACTGATGTTTTCTTCCAAAACTTGTAGTTGGCTTAATTCTATTTGGTAAAATTAAACTTATAACCCCCTAATATTTTAGCAAAGCTAAAGGTTTCGAAACGAGACCTTTGATTTCAGCATAGCTGAAATATTAGGCCGGTAGGCCCGAAGTGCCAACCTAATTAAAAATTTGTACAAGTACAAACTTGTCGAGCATGGCTTTTTTAATAAAAGGATTGTAAGTTTAATTCTACTAAGTAGAATTAAACCGACTACAGGTAGCTTGCTACTGATGTTTTCTTCGAAAACCTGGCATACAATTTTGTTGTATGCTTGGGTTTCGTTCCGAAACCTTGGATTATGGCGGAGCCACAATCTTAGAAACAAGCCTACAGCTTATTTCATAAGCTAAGGCCTAACAAAGTAAGGTGGGCCTTTGCTAGCAAGCTAGCTGCAGTAGCGAAGCAACCCTGCGGGTAGCTTGCTACCAAAGGGGCTGGCTTCGCTCCGTTGCTTTGCAACGCAAAGGGAAAAAACTATGTTTTTTCCTACCAAAAGGTTGTAAGTTTAATTCTACCAAGTAGAATTATACCAACTGCAGATTTTCAAAGAAAACATCAGTAAGAAAAAAATGAAGTTTTTTTCGTTTTGCTTATATAAAAAGCTTCAGCTTTTTATATAAGCAAAACAACGGCACGTACCTTCGCTAAGAGGCCTTTACTATTTATAGAATAAAAATAGTATGATTTTTATTCAATAAATTATGATGCAAAAGGGTTAGCGAAAAGTAATGCTAAAGCTACAACTAAACCATAAATAGTTAAAGATTCCATGAAAGCAAAACTTAACAGTAATGCACCACGAATTTTTCCTTCAGCTTCAGGTTGTCTTGCAATTCCTTCAACAGCATAACCAGCGGCAGTTCCTTGTCCCATTCCAGGACCAATTGCAGCAAGACCTACAGCTAATCCAGCAGCAAGAACAGATGCAGCACCAATAAGTGGGTTCATAAAAATTTTCTCCAATTTTATCAATAAATAAATTTTAATTTTAGGTAGATATAAAATATATCTACACAGTAAGAATTGTAATACGTATTTTATTAAATTTATACAGTAATGACTAGTATTTTTATTAGTAAAATTGTTTTTTATAAAGAAGTTAATGTAAAACTTTTAAATTTATGCAAATATGAGCTTCTATAAATAAATTAATTACCAATAAATTCTAGACTTGAAATAAAATTAACACAAAGCTTACAAAACCTTTCAGTAAGAATTTAGTATTAAGCCGAATTTAATAATCAACGTTATGTAGAGCTTTGGTTTATCTTGAAATTACAAGTTTCTTGCAATCAAAAAACATTAGCTGTGCAAGTACTTGGCAGAAAATATTTATTTTAAGTACGAAGAACATATCTGAGTCATCGTTTTATTACAGGTAGACGAGAAATTCTATTTTTGTTTTACGAATATTAAAAAGGAAATGTTTAGACAATTTTATTATTTGTGTTGACAAAGTTAATAAGTTGAGAGTTTATTATCAAATTTTTAGCGAAGCTATTATCAAGTAAGTTGCAAATAAAATTAAATGAATTTTAATTTTACAATAACCTTTTGGTAGGAAAAAACATAGTTTTTTCTTTTTGCTAATAAAAAAAGCTAAAGCTTTTTTATAAGCTAAGCTTAGGAGTTGGTTTAATTAGACTTTGTAGTAAATAAAATTAAACTTAGTTTAATTTTATTTACTACAAAGTCTAATTAAACTTCCAAGCTCCTTTGGTAGCAAGCTACCCTTGCTTTGCTAATAAAAAAAGCTTTAGCTTTTTTTATAAGCAAAGCAAGGGTTTCGTTCCGAAACCTTGTATTTTAGCTTCGCTAAAATAGTAGGGGGTTGTAAGTTTAATTCTACTAAGTAGAATTAAACCAACTACCTTTTGGTAGCAAGCTACCTGCAAGGTTGTAAGTTTCATTATACTTTGTATAATGAAACCAACTACTACAGTTAGCTTATTGTATTTTTCACACTTGAGTGTGAAAAATATTACAAGGGCCTAAGATTTCAGCTATGCTGAAATCAAAGTTTTCGTCCCGAAACCCTTTACCTTTCGGCCTTTGGTTATGTTTTCAAAGAAAACATCAGTAGTAAAACTATCTGCAAGGTTGTTTTACTACTAATAAAAAAAGCTAAAGCTTTTTTTATAAGCAAAGCTTAGGAGTTGGCTTAATTAGACTTTGTAGCGCAGCTACAAAGTCTAATTAAACTTACAAGCCCTAAAATTCCAGCATAGCTGAAATTCAAGGTTTCGTCCCGAAACCCTTTGGTAGCTTGCGACTGATGTTTTCTTCGAAAACATAAGCAAAGGCCAAAAAATAATTAGTTTAATTCCACTTGGTAGAATTAAACTGAAACCTAAGGTTTCAAGCAAAGCTTGAAACCCAAGGTTTCAGTAAAACTGAAACCCTTTATTTGAATTTAAAAAACTATGCTCGACAAGTTTGTACTTGTACAAATTTTTAATTAGGTGGGCACGAAGTGCCAACCAAAGGGTTTCGGAACGAAACCTTGAATTTCAGCATAGCTCAAATTTTAGGGCTTATTTCTAAGATTATGACGTAGCCACAATCCAAAGTGTCGTTCCGAAATCCAAGCATACAACTTTGTTTTATGCCAGGTTTTTAAAGAAAACATCAGTAAGAACAAACCCTTTATTAAAAATTTGTACAAGTACAAATTTTTAATTAGGTTACTTCGCTACAAAGTTTTTTCTCGCCTTACTACGTTAGGTGGAAAAGAACTTTATTTCATCAGTACCAATCTACCTACAAAGTTGCATCGCTACTTGCTTCGTTAGTAATTTAATTATTAACCAAACAAACTTAATTTAGAGGAGTTAATTAAAAAAAAATTTTTTAATAAAATTTAAATAAACAATATAGTTTTATTCAAAACACTAAAAATTTTTTAAGAATGTTTTTATATTCGATATAGTAAAAAAAGTAGTTTTAGTTCGGTTAATAATTTGTGCTACCACTTTAGGTTATTTTGTTACTAATATCTAGATCTGTCCCAAAACCCTTTACCTTTTGGTAGGAAAAAACATAGTTTTTTCTAGCGAAGCAAGCCTGCAGCTAGCTTGCTAGCAAAGGCCCTTTGCGTTGCAAAGCAACGGAGCGAAGCAAGCCCTAAAATTTCAGCATAGCTGAAATTCAAG
>JAABUL010005292.1_pt1 | contig 16227 bp, 19 predicted proteins | sample 5559151 | NCBI WGS metagenome assembly JAABUL01 (sample SAMN10711876, study PRJNA513368) | rock metagenome | isolation source: Antarctica rocks | place: Antarctica: Victoria Land, Pudding Butte sud | reverse complement strand
CAGGTGGTTCCCACATGATCCCCTCCTAACCTCCTCTTCAGTACCTAGGTTAACCTCCGTAATAATTGCTTGGGACCTCCAAATCACGTTACCCCACCCAACGTCAAAGGCTCCAGCCAAGATCCAGCGGGCCCCGGCTCGATGCCGATGTCCGCACTAGCGAACATGGGCCCTGAAGATCGCGGACGGCGTTTCATCAACTCTCCCCATGGCGTCAGCGGCGTCTTTTACCTACCTACCTTACCTACCTACCTACCTTACCCACATGCTTTCGGGGTTCGGGTGGTGGTATCATATGCATCCCTGACGCACCGCTACAGTACCTTAGCTCCTTCGTACCGTACGGCATAAGTGCAATTTGGGGGGTTTGCATGGGGTTACCTTAGGTAATTATTTCTACGCCGCAGGTGGTTGGGTGTCACCTTCCCGATTGAGGGGTCCGAGGTGGAACTGGGGGGGGGGCTCGGGGGAGAAGCGCGCGAGTCATGAGGGGTGGTGTGGGCGGGAGGGGAGGATGGTGGTTGTGATGTCAGTGTGCAGGAGGGGGGCTTGTCGAGTGTGTTTCAGGTTGGAGGGTGTGGAGGGGTGGGTGGGATTACGTAAGTGCGGTAGGGGGAGGCTCCGAACGGATTGGGGGCGAATGATGGTGGGAGGGCTGATGGAGTACGGTAAGCATACCTAGGTACTCGGCTCAAGGTGGGGTGGAGATATGACATCATCGAGACCTCATTACTGTAGGTATTCCGTACCTACCTACGGAGTAACTACCTTACCTACTATACCTACCACAGTAATCAACAACTGTAAAGCACCGACCGAGAATCATCCATCCATACAGTTATCAAAAAATCAAGGGACGACGACCAAAAATCCATGCAAAAAAGCAACTCCCAAAAAAAAGCAATTGTGATTTACCCGTCCAAAACTCGTTCGTGAATTCCATATCATATTTTTTATAAAGAACCGAGAAACGGCAGAAAAGGATTGATGCGCGTGTTAGCTACATTCACCGCTCACTCCATCAAGCCCAATAATCGCCCGTGGAAAAAGAAAAGCACATTGGGCACGTTTTTGGTAGTATGGTGAAAAACTTTTTGGGGCCGGTTCTGCGGAAAGTAAAAGCTTTCCTTCTTGGAGATTTTGAAGTAGAATAATTGCTTTCTGAAGTTGGGAGATGGGAAAGGAAAAGGAAATTTTCGGGTACGGGGATATGTATGTATATAATTTTTTTTAAAAGAAAGGCATGGGTGGAAGGATAATAGCGGGTTTGGAAGAAAGGGATGTTTGTGGGGGTTTTTGGGGGGGGGTTTGTATTTGATTTTTTTTTCTTGGTTTCTCAAAATCGTGGTGGATTATGTAGGTATCGAAGTTATATGCGTCGTGGCTTCCCCTTCTCGCCAAAAAACCTTCAACAAATTCTCCTTTTTCCTTTTTTTTTTAAACTCTCTTGGATTTTCTTGAGTGGTATCAAGGAGACCCATTCACCACCTATTGCCGTCCAAGCCTTTCATCCATCCCTCCCTCCCTTCCTTCCGCGGAAAAAGGAAACATAATCCGAAAAGTCTTCACAACCCCGCCAACGGCAATCTCACCGGCGAGACGGCTGGCTGGCCATCACTGACATGTCACTGCCTTACCTAGCTAATCCTACCTGCCGGCGCTTCCTGTCGATGCGGGACTTATGTCTGAATGGCGGGTTGGGATCTCTGGCTGTTTGTTTGCGCAGGTAAAGAGGAGAAGAGCGGATGGGCGTGGGGTGTGCTCCTTCCTGAGAATGATGGGTGAGAAGTGACGATGACGAGGTTGCGTGGTGATGGATGATTGAGGATTGAAGGGGAATGTTTACGCCGGTTGATGGAGTTAGTTTGTGTGAGAGAGAAAAGAAAAGTTAGGAAGCGGGCGTGGCTCGTTGAATATCAAATAGCGGAAGCGGGTTACTGTACGTTATGACGGGCTCAAATCTCAGTTTATACACTTCATTAAAGAGCAATACTACATATCATCCTCCACCGTCATCAGATTCTCTCCCCTCTCTTATCTTCCCAGTCAAAAGATTATCAGAACTCAGGAACGGCATTGAGTCTTGAGAAAGAAAATGAGAGAATTAGCGGGGCCGTCTGGAAGAGGTGCAGTAGCATGCATGGGTGGTAAGGAAAGGCGTGTACTGTAGCAGCTCCGCACTCTGGGGATTATAAAGAGCTTACATATGTTGGTAAAAAAACCCACACCCTACTCTTAACCTCGTCATCCTTTCCATCTTCCCCCGCCCTCTCCCTAAAAAAAGGCTCCTCCATTCCTAGCCCGCGAAAAAAATTCCGCCAATCTTTTCCACGATTGAAACTTGGGAAGGTGGGGCGAGGGGTGCGGAGAAGAAGGGATGGGACGGTGTGGGAGGGAGAATGGGGAGGGAGGGGTGGTGGGAGTGGGAGTGGGATGTGGATAAGGAGTGGTGGGGTGGGGTGGTGGGATGGTGTGGTGGGAGGGGAGTGGATTAAGTCAGGAATAAGAAGAAGGGAAGATAGGGATGGGAAGGGGAATGGAAGGGGAATGGAATGAGAAGGACGATATAAGAAATTCGGGTTCGATGCCCGAGCTGTCGGAATTCAGCAAAACGGTTATTATTCCCCCTCCCCCCCTTTTCATAAACCCCTTCTTCCCCCCCCCCTTTCCATCAACCCCCTCTTATCGCCCCCCGCCTCCTCCAATTCGCAGGATATCATTTAAATTAATTTTTTTTAAAACCGTAATGATATGATATACTCGCTGCTTTTATCTAGGAATTTAAGGAAGACGGAGCTGAATTTTCGCGTTCTGAAATTGTTTAGGTGTTTTTTTCTCGAAAATTTGAAAGGGGGGGGGGGGGGTTGTGTGAGGTTTAGGAATGGAGGGGGATGCGGGAGATGAGGGTGGAGAGGAGAGGAGAGGGGGAGAAGGGTTGGTTGGGAAGAAGGGGTTTTTTTCTTTCTTTTTTTTCATGCCTCGGAATCCCATGATATAAACTTATACCGACAACACTCAATCCATTGTCTGATACGGGACGAAAATGCGAGTGTTTCCGGGCAAATGTACATATGGGGAGGTGGAGGTGGCAAGGGGTGTAGTAGGGAAAGGAAAGGAGGCGGATGGATGGGTGTTGTGATTGGAACATATGGCGAAAGAAGGGTGAACAGTAGAGATGACGTTTGTTCTGCTGATCTGAAGGGTTCCAAACCTTTTGGGAGAATTTCTGATCTTTGGAGGTTCTTGTTGTTCTTGCTCAGGGAACAACCCTTCGCGGGACTCGTGGGTGAAACTCCCATGCAGAGCGGACATGTCCAGGAAGCAGCATGCGGCGGGTGATATTTCAATCTCAATTCCTTTTTCGTCTTGACTCTGAATCCACGTGTTCCTCACGAGCATGCTGCGGGTGGTATTTTGGGGTCATTTCTTCTCCCCTTCCATTCCTTGCATCCTCGTATTTCTCACAAGCATGGACATTCCAATCTCATTTCTTCTCCCCTTCAATCCCCTGCATCCTCGTCTTATAATCCCTCGGACTCTCAAACCCACCTTTACCCCCCCACATTCCCCTCCCCCTCAACTTCGCCCACCTCTCTGCCTTCCGATACTTCTCCTCCAACATCCCAAACTCCGCCCCCGTCTTCGCCTCATACACCGTCGCCAGTCCCATGCGCAGCATCTGCAAGCCCACATCTCTCCTCAGCAGCCACTTGCGCACATAGACGGTCGCGACGGCGCGGTCGTACTGGTCGCGCTTGTAGACGTAGGCGCGCACGCGGCGGAGGTGGACGTAGGACGTCAGCCAGTCGATGGCTTCTTGGGAGAAGGGCTGGGAAGGGCGGCCGAAATGGGCGAGCTCGGGGGCGTCGACGCCGGCGAGGCGGATGTGGATCTGTACCCGAATTCTAGTCTCAGCATCTGCCATGATTGTACTTCGCTTTCCGCAGCAGTGTATTCTGGGAAATCAACGTACAGTCCTATCCTTCAATTCCTCCCTCTTCACCGGCACTCTCCTCCAGGGCACCCACCCCCACCCCGCCAACCTTCCCCCAGGGGTATGAAACAGCCTGAAATTGTCCCCATCGCCCACACTTGAGACCTTCCCAAATAGACTCCTTTTCCGCCAGAACGCGGGCTGGATGCTTACGGCCTGCGGGATGCGGCGCAGGTAGGAGCGGTATATGCGGGTTAGAAAGAGGGCACTTGCTGTGAGGACGATGGTGGGGATGACGGTGCGCGGATCGGTGTAATGCTGCCAGTCTGTGGCGTTGAGGGTGGTTGTCCAGCTGATGAGAGGAGGCTTTTTATCTGGGACGTCTGGAGGGGAAGACTGCCATGGCCATCGCATGCTTGAGTGGGAAGATGCGGAGGAGGTTCAAAGTTTGGCGAAGACGCGTGATCTGCATGAGGTACCGCGTAGGGCGGTTTTGATATACAGGGGTCTTTAGCAAAATCCGGGGCAACATATGTTAATTGATTGAACGTCTAATAAGGTCTTTTAATACATGGAAAAGCCTGTGCGATAATGCTTAAGACTTCATATTTGTCTTAGCTAGCATATCAAGCTGTATCTACAAAGCCCCTTTTCTTTCTCCCTTTTTGCACCTCGTCTTCTTCCCACACCTCCTCATCGACATATTCTTTTGTACCCTTCTCCCTAATCCTACTTCCTAGGAATCTCAAAGCTGCAAGATTCAATCCCATTTCGTCTTTCTGCCTTTGTAGCGAACTTCGCAAATGGAGCCGAATGCCTTCTAGCATCGGCCTCATTGTTTTGCTTGCTACTATCTGCTTATGGTGTGTTTTGAGCATGAAGAATAGGATCCGGCAGGTGAGAGTCATGTTCCATTGTCTTTCAGCCCATATTCGGAGGAATGTAAAGAGTGCGGGCAGCTTGTCGAAAGAGAGCACCAAGAGAGCGTCTTGAAGCGCCGCAGCTTTGATCTTTTGCACTACCGCAAGTACATGTGCTTCAGCGGAAATATTGTTAAAAGCGAGGAAGATTGGATCACGAGCCGGAAGGGCGAGCTTAGGCTGAGCGGCTTTCGCCTGCCTCCATTCCCGCATGATTTTTAGATCCACGATGCCGACTTCAAGTGCTTCGGCGATTTTCTCGCCTGCCATGAGCGTTTCGACTGTTTGCTTGCCTGCCCCAGCAACCTCACTTTTCTCTTCTCCATTTTCTTCGTCTTGTTCTAAAGAAGTAGTAAGCGTACTTTCGTAAAGGTCCTCTAATTCCTTCTCTCGCTCTTCCTCAAGGAAAATTTGCTCATCGGTCTGTTGCCAAACTCGGATGCTCTTATCATGGCTGGCCGTAGCGACAAACTCGCCGGTCCGGCTTACAGCTAATGCCCAGATCTCTCCGTGGTGGCCCTGAAGCTTCTGTATCTGCTCAAACTTATCGCCGTCCCAATATTTGATCAGGCGGTCTTTGCTTGCACTGAAGAAGTGGTGGCCATTGCCGTCCTGATTGTGAGGAACAAACGCTACCTGCATAATGCTGTCTTGATGTGCAAAAAATGCCTTATGACAATCTCCAAAGTCAAGACCCCAGAGTCTAACATTCTTATCAGCCGAGCAGGTCACGATCAATTTACTATCGTAAGAGATGTCCATGCTAAGTACCGGTAATTTGTGGCCGTACAGGTTGAGGAATAATTTTAGCGAATCTATAAAGAACACCTTAACCGTACTATCAAGGAGAGAGAGGGCGATGAGGCGGGAGTCAGGGGAGAATCGAACACTGAGGATATCGTCGGCGACTTTCAAGGTACGTGTGTGAACAAGCTTGAAACGGGGCGTTGTGCGCTTCGTGCCTGGAATTTCCTCCTGCACGACCTCGAAGTTGAAGAATTTGACTGATTTATCGGCACTGCCGGTTGCGATTGACCTGCCATCTGGATGGGCATGCATAGTCCAGACTGGTCCCTCATGTGCTTTGATGGTGTCGATAAGGGTTGAAGACGCTATGTCGAATATCTCCAGCTCTCCGTTCCGATTTCCGACGACAACGATCTTGTCACCAGGTAGGAATGAAGAGCACAGAGCGTAGCCGCAGTCGAGCGTCCGAATGCAGCTTTGAGTTCGAACATTCCATATCTTTAGACTGCCATTGCTTGCAGATGCGAGCATCCTATCGTCCGAGCTCAGAGCCAAGGATCGGACATCTGTGCGGTGACCTGGCATGTCCACCGAGAATGTACGAGTATACTCTGGTGGTTCGTCAGACTTGGCTTTTTTGTCTTCTTTTTTCGTTACTATGCTGTAAAGCTCCAACTCATTATTCGTAGTGGCTGCTAGAAGTTGGAGAGCCTTGCTGGGTCTTCCGCCGGCCCAATCTATGGATCGGACCTTTCCACCCGTTCGTACTATGACACAACGAACTATCACATCGCTTATATCCGCAGACGCGATATCTTCAACAATCCCTTCTTCCTCAACTGTTTCTCCATTTGCCTTGTTGTGCTGAGCAGCTGCTGCTATAGCTTTTTCTCGCCGCCTTTTCCTCTTTCTTGCCAATGTCTTCTGTACCTCGCTTTCGGAACGTATTCTCCAGACCTCTACAGCTTTTTCAGAGCCATGGGCGGCAATGTAAGCGCCTCTGGGATGGAAGCTGACCCCAAGAGCTCTGTCTCTACCTTGTCGGTACAGAACACCCCGTTCTCGTAGATATGCCCGCTCCGAACCTTCACTGATCTGCCTTGCGGCCTCTCCCAGTCCTCTCATGTCAATAGACCATACTTTCAATTCTCCCTCGTTGCCAGCAGTAATACAACCCGAGCTGTCGGACGATATTCCCATGGCCCAACATTCCCCGTTCGTTTGTGCTACATGAGTTTCTATGCAATGTTGAGACTCAACGTCCCAGACCTTGATTAGAGCATCTTTACTCGTTGAGAGCAGAAAACCAGCATGATCCTCTTGACTAGCAGGGATTTCATGGTTTGATACTCCATTCCCATTTGGCTGGCCGTCGTCCGCGCTGTCCTCAGCGTTGGTGGGCTGAAGGAATTGCAAAGCCGTAATCTGATCTTTGTGTCCGCGTAGCTTGAACATTCCAACTTCTGAAACTAAGTCCCAGACAATGATATCCGTATCCTTAGCCCCGCTTGCCAGACGTACTCCATACTTGTCAAAAGCCAGAGTCGTGATTGCGGATCGATGACCGTTGAAGCTGATGATAACCGTGGCTATCCTGGAATCCCAGAGCCTAATGCTGCCGTCTCCATAGCTACAATCCACGTGTAAGTAATGTATGTTGCATTACTCAAGTTCAGTCAACTTACCCGACAGCGTAAATATCTGGGTCTGCTTTACTGCGCGCAATGGTTGTCACCTCTGCGCTGCAATCGGTATCCTTCCACCGATTGACTAGCTCCCCCTTCTTCAAGTCCCAGAAAAGCACCTCCTCATCAGCGCCGACGACAGCCCTACCTGCGCCAGAGGAACGAAGTGCAGCATTTTGGAAATTTTCCTCGGGGCTCCAGATGGCGTTAGAAGAAGCGGATGTTATGATTCCAAATGTTTTAGAGTGCTCATATTTCCTACGTCAGTTAGTATCTCAACTTTCCCTTTCGGCATGCGGAGACAACGCACTTACAAGTAGGATTTCACCATGTTTACGCCGGAAATTCAAAGGCTCGAACTGCGGGAAACTTTTCTTATGCCGCCAATCGATACGGAAGCGCTAGCTCTAAGCGAGCTTTCTGCGGACCTTAATCCGCAGCCTAGGATATCAATTGACGAGCATTAACGAAGCATCATTCTGGGATCGCCTCTCTACTACTTGCCAAATTTCATTGTCACTCCAGCTATATCTCAGGCCATGATCGTCTAGTCCAGAAATCATGCTTCTCCTAGACTACCAGAATGTGCTAATACAATCCCTCCTCACCGAACGCTTCTCTGGGTATTACCCCCCCACGCCTGCCCTAACCTTCGTACTAATTCTCCAAATAGGGCACCACAGGTATCCGTAGACCAAGTAGTCTCCGACTTCGATGGCGTCACGTTCCATCTCTCCACTCCCGAATCAAAATCAAAGATCCTAATCTCTATATCCGTCAAATGTTACAAAGAGCTGCTGCAATATGGCGCGCAGCAAGTCCTTGAAAGGGAGTACGGCCCCTATATAGTTGCTCCCGAAGCTGGCTATGACTTCTCCATACAAATCGATCTGGGTGGCTTGCCTGCGGATCAAGGTAGGTTGAATGGAGGATCGCGAAGATAGAAACGGCGCTGATGATGGGTTCTTCAGAGACTCGGGATGACTTGGTACGTCGAGTATCGCTACTAAAGCGCAATGCCATGGCAGCGCCCTTCGAAAAGGCTTTCGACGATTTTGCGAAGATGCAGGAGGAGGCCTCGAAATTTACAAGGGAGTCCGCACCTGAAGGTTTGCAAGAGGGCGGGGAAGTGATGTCTATTCATTACAGAGATGAAGAAGCCATATATATCAAAGCCAGTCATGATAGGGTTACGGTCATCTTCAGCACGATATTCAGAGAAGAAACAGACCGGATATTCGGAAAAGTATTCTTGCAGGTTAGCATATATAGCTAAGTTTTTCTTTCGGAGGATGGCTAACAGCTGCTCAAAGGAATTCGTCGACGCCCGAAGAAGAGCTATACAAAACGCACCCCAAGTCCTATACCGTAACGAGCCACCACTGGAGCTACAAAACGTCAAAGGGCTGGCAGACGGCACTCACGGCGAAGTCGGCTACGTAACATTCGGTAAATCTCTCCCCCTTTCGTCCATCGCCAAGCCTAACCACAAGCTCAGTCCTCTTCCCCCGCCACCTCACATCCCAAAGACGACAAGAAACCATCTCCCACATCCAGACCTTCCGCGACTACTTCCACTACCACATTAAAGCGTCAAAGGCCTACATCCACTCGAGGATGCGACGGCGAACGGCTGATTTCCTTCAAGGTGAGGTCCCACACACTTGGTTTGCCGGGACTGTTGGCTGAATAACAAACAGTACTTAACAGAGCTAGACCGGAGAATGAGGAGAAGGAAAGGAAGACGGCCAGTGGGCGGACGTTTAGAGTCCAGGGGTAGAAGTTGCTCATCGTTCGTAGCAAGCTATGAGAGCGCTCATTTCCGCATGGTTGCTATGTCACGGCTGAGACTGGGGACACGCTTTCCAAGCATCCACCTATCCCTGACGGTAGGACCTAGGATGTAGCCACCTAGCAGAGTAGGTCTAACAAGCAGAACCATGAAGAAGTCTTTTGAGAGATTTCCGAATGGAGGATCATCAGACTAGAGGACTTCAAAATGGAGTAACTCAGCACAGAAAGTTATGCCTTTCCATCATGCCAGGAGAAAATATCACCTACTCTGATAATATCGTGGTTGGATTGTTTCTCTTTGGCAATTCGACGATCTACAAATAGCAGTGACTGCACAATCATTAAGACAAGATACCTTGAAGAATACTACCGAGTCACACTCATATAATTCTGCGCTCCTCCCCAACCCGCTATGAAAGTACAAGGCAAGAAGCATCCTACATTCCCAACTCCCTTGCCATCCCACCCCTTCCGTCACAAAACAATCGCCAACTCATGCCTATTCAACTTCTCCTCATCCATATTCGGATAATACGGAATCATACTATCCGCCGACTGCACATACGCATTGTTGTACAACCTCCAATACGGGCTCCTAACCTTCCTAGCCGGGTGAAAGATACCCGCCCAGACGTAATTCATAACCATGCCTGGACCGATTGCCATTCGGATAGCGTCGATCGCCTCGATGATTCTGTCAATTACGTGAGGAGAGGTCTCGAAGAGGTTGGGGTAGAGGAGATTGAGTAGATGCAGCATCGCGTCTTCGCAACCTAGACCAACAACACCGAGCGCGACGTGCTTGACTACCGAAGCCGCGGTTTGCCGATGGACCTGGTCGCGGTCGATGAGAGCGTCTTCGAGGAGCGGGGTGACGGCGTAGACGTAATCTTTTGCCATTTCGCCAATGTATTCGAAGAGGAAAGAAAGTGATTTGAGAACGCCGTTTTGGACGTTGAGTTCGGGCACGCGGTATTCGTTCATGAGAGCTGGAAGGACGGTGAACGGAGCGCAGGTTTCGGCGACAATGCCTATGGCGACAGCAGTGCAGACACGGGACTGACGCTCTTGGACCCGGAGGTTATTCAGTAGGGTGGCCAGAACGTCTTGAGGGCCGATAGCTTTGGCGATGAAGCCAAAGGTGTTGTTGGCTGCTCGGCGAATACCCCTGAAAAAAGCCATGTCAGCACTTATGTTGACATTTGATAGAAGGGGGTATTGAGATTTGAGGTACGTACTTCTTGTGAGCTTTCAGCATATCGAGCAGTTCAAAGCATATTCGCATCCATTCTCTTGCATTGACGCTCTCAGGACCTCGATCTGCAATACGACCGACAAGGTCGATAGTATTCTCCTGCACTTTCTCATGACGATTTCGAAGGATAGGCGTTAGCCGCGGTAGAAGGTCTTTAATTGGCGGTTGCATGGAATTTATCCCAACGACCGTGACGATTGAGCGCAGTGCCCCAAGAATGGATCCCAGCACTTCGGGATATTCCTCTCCAAGATATTCGTAGAGCACGATACCGAGTTTTCCCATTAATGCGTCTTCACCACATTGCTTCATAACCATGGCTATGCGGGATATCAGATCGGCAGCCTGTTGCCGGACAGTAGCGGACTTGTTATTGAGTCGCCAGAGGATAGTACTGACAATTTGTGGCAGGTAAGGCTTGCATCGAGTTCCAAGGGCGTTGACAACGGTGCCGAAACCGTTAAGCATCACAATGTCTTCGACGCTCTGCTCCTGGAAAGAATGTAGTACACCATCGATGAGACGTTCTTCCAATCTCTCGCCGATATCTGCAGCGCCAAGACTAGCAATGACCTTTTCGACGGTTTCCAATGTCATTTTGCGGTAAGCCTCACTCTCGTCCTTGAGGTTATTGACAATCCTCTCAACGATCTCACCAACGCCGACTTTCTGTCCCAAATCGACAGTGGTCTCTACTACCTGCCTATAGTTTCTCTTGTCCAATGCCATACGCCGGACCCAGAAGCTCTTAAAGAATTCACTAAGCACATGTTCCTTGAGGTAGCCAGCAGTAACACCATCGGTACCTGCGCACTGAGAGACAACCTTAAGCACTACTTTCTTCATCTCTTCGTCAGGAGACGAAAACTCTCGAATCAGGATTTCCATGATCTGGCTTGTGTAGTAGTTGGCGTATTCTTCGTCCATCAAGGGTATGATGTAGCCGACGGCCTTGAGAAAACCCGCCAAGCCCTTTCCTCGCTGCTTTCTAGCACCAGTCCAGAGAGGATTGAGGATATCATCGAAGCTTTCAATACCATATGGGTTTGCTGCCTCAGCAAGTGCGGCAATCGCGAGACTGGTAACAGTCCGAACTTTGGCTTGCTCATCGCTAAGGTTGTCTCCAATGCAATCAACCAAGCCTTTCAAATGTGGCAGGATAGCACATCCCATTAGAATAGGGATCTGCTGGACAATTTTGACGCCGGTATGCCTTGCTTGCCACGACTTCTTGCTCCTACATACGGCTCGCAAGAACGGTAGTAAAGCTGGAATGCCAAGCGCCGAAGCAACCACAGCGAAAGCACGGGCAGTCGTATTCCGGACATACTCGTCGACGTGATCAATATCAGGTCTCATGGTACTAATCATGTGTGCCAGACCTGCTGCTTTACTAAGATTTGAGATGATCTCTCGGCCTTCGACACGGGCATAGTAGTCCTGGTCGATAAGTAGAGGCTCAATGACGACAAGAATCTTGTGCACATATGGGCGCACGAGGTCATCAAGCTTGTACAAAACACGATCAATGACTTTGACAAGTAAATGCCGCTCTTGATCTTCCAGTGTCTTCTCCATCAACAGAGGAAGGATTTGATTGAATAGCGGGCCTGCACCAAATTGACGTGCATTGTCCGTGAGCTGACGTAGAGCAGTCTTCCGCATCGGGGGTGTTCCGTTTTTAACTTTCAGCAACAGGCGCATGATCTTCCTCTCCTTGAGCTCCTCCACTGACATGGCATTCTCATCTCCACCATCGACCAATTTGCCGAAATATGCCATGTCCTCGGCCTTGAAGAATTGGAGATCACCAACTCCAGGAATTTCGGTAGGCAGCTGTTTGCCCATTGCTCGGGCATTCTCCGGCTCCTGCATCATGAACCCACCAAACCCAGTTGAGCTTGCAATGGGGGCAGGTGTACTCATAAGTTTACGGGCAGGTGTCCGAATTGGAGCATATCCGGGAGGTGGATCAAGAACTTTATAGCCTTCGCTCGGTAACATGAGGTCGAGTTCTTCGTCCGATAGGGGAGCGTTCCGTGAGGAAATGTCTGTACCGAATGCAGTAGGTATCATGGCAGCTGATTGGGATGGATGCATTGGGGTTGCTAGGCCATGTTGTCCGATTGGGGTGGCATCGACGAGTGATGGTGCCTGGTCCCATCTCGATCGTCTTGGCGTGGCGTCAACGGCAGTCTCTCCAGGTACAGGTGTCTGGTCCCATCGGGATCTCTTGGTTTTGGAGTCTTCTGGTGCAGGCGTGCTTTCTGCGCTGACATCCCATCGTTGCTTTCTTTTTCGTCCAGATGCCACGACAGCTGTTGAGCCTGCATCTTTGTTCTCCTTATCACTACTATCCTCCGCCTTGAGTGTAGCCTTGTGCTCGACAATCCCATTCTCTCCGTTAGCATGCTTTTCTGCGATCAGCCTCTGTACCCTTTCTTCTTCTTTCTCAATATCCCTTGCTGCCATGATCTCACGGTAGCTTTGACCATCCTCCTGGACACCCGCCTGTCGGTTGGCAGCAAACGGATCTGCTCGGGTAGGCGTAAGAGGGCCGCGGTTCAAACGACGCTTTTGGTAGTCAGTTTCGCGATCAGCGATTCTGGCTGATTTCTCACGCCCAAGCAGAATGTCCTCTTCCTCCACCCCAGCGCCCGTAGCAAATTCGTTCATTTGATCCTTGGTGGCCGTATACTGGCCAATAAGCCGCCTGCTGTTATCGCCATCGGCGTCTGGCAAACCATCATCGTCGCCATCGACTGCTATCTCTGTGTTGTAGCCAGCAAATCTGTCTCCACCATTACGATCGTAAAGAGACGTATCGAAGCTCTCAGTCAGGGAAGCCTTCGTCGAGACGTCAGTGCGCTGGTTGGAAGGATCAAAGGTCTTTGAACCTTTCTTGCCGGCCGCTGCAGCATTGCGCTCAGCCTGAAGGCGTCTGATCGTCTCAAAATCGGCTGATACTTTGTTCAGTTCCGGTAGATGTAGAGATGTGATAAGAGAGGACTCACAGTCAGACATTTCAGCGGGTGAGGGTTTCGAAGTGTAGATGGCTATTGGATGCGACCCAATATGTTCACCAGCCTCTCCAAATAGCCTCCACAGAGCAAGAGATCAGCCTACCACAACCACGGATAAGTGATGCCAAAGGCTCTTAGTTGGTGAATCGGAAAGGCCTTGGGCAAGAGAGTTGAGGTTCTGCCGTTGCGGCAAACCTAACCCGTTTCAGCCACGCTAGTGTGCACTAATTCAGATCTGGGTGAGCAGTATCACAACCTCAATCCGGGGTTTACTGTCCTGTACTTCTTATTGAGTACGATTGAGAACATGATATCTCGCTCACTAAACTTGTTCCTATGTCATAGTTGCCTTGAATTCCTTATAATTCTCTATCATCTTAAAAGTTCCATCAAACTCTGCATTTTTCGAAATACTCAAGACTGTTTGTTTCAAAAACCATACAGTACGGGTGCATCGGATCACATCACGCGTGTAGACGCGCTGTACGTTTCTTAAACTGTTTACCATTCTTTCAGCTGTCAATACATTACATATTTTCCTAGTCTACGTGAGGCGTACCTGTAGTCATGGTTCTGGTTCTTTATTCACTTATGTTTGCCCGTTCCACTTGAGTCACAACCCTTTTCCGATGGTAGCGGTGATCTTTGAGGCATAAGTCATCGTGGTGAAGATAGATCCAGCCGTCATGTGCTGGCGTAGGAATGCGTACGCGTAAGCAAGCGTTCGTGTGCGAAAGGTAGGCGTAATGGACCTTGAGACATGCCACCTCGAGACCTATTACAAGCTCAGCGATCGACTCGCCGTGGCCTTTCCCTCTTCGAGCATGCTCAATGCCTTGCTTCCCTAGATCGGGGGGTGGTGGTCGATTTGTCAGGGACTGGCGAACCTTTCGATTTATGTTCCCTTTTCGTCCTACTAGGGTAATGACGAGTCTTATACTACTACTAAAGCGAAAAATACCCCGTTTGTCCATCCATGTATCACTCGAAAGACTCAGCTCCGAATTGCCAACCCAGTCAACCATGGGCCGTCCACCTGCGCGACCTTTTTCCGAGCGAACTCTGCATCTTGTACCGCTTGCACATGGTTTCAAACTCGTCCTCATCTTCCTCCCCCCACCACATGGCATTCCTATCCAGGCTCAATTCCACTCGTTGCAAACCCGGGGCTATCTCGCCCCGCGAGACTTCCCAGTCGTCCGGCAGATCGTGAACGCGCTCGAGCCACGTCCGTGGCCCCCATACGTAGGATTTCCAATCCGCCGAGTCCTCAGTCAAGCATAGCTGCCGAATCGAGCGAGGGAGCTGTGACGAAAGCGCCCGTGCGTGTTGGCGAGGGGTCCAGTGTCAGCCGGAGAGCATGACGAAAGGGATTTGGACGTGCGACAGGCGACCAGAGTGGTGAAAGGAATCAAGGCTGCCTTTGAAGCAGCCGTTGCTGTAAACGGGAAGGTCGTCGGCGCCGGGTTCAATATCCATCTATTACTTCAAAGGTTCCAGCGTGGCGTGGACATGATTCAAAGCGTGTGAGAGGGTGCCCAAGTTGAAGAAACAACCCTCGTCGTACGCAATTCTTCCACGCAGCTGTAGCCGTAGAGCGGTTATTTAAGAGAGGGTTCGTGGACAGGGTTCGCTCGAGGGCGTCCTCGGTCGCTTCGGAGAAGGGCAAAGATGAAAGGCGGGGCGCTGCGATGGGCTGGGCCAGCAGAACCGCTTGGCTGCGCCGAGTTCAATGGTTAAGACTTCCAGGATCGGTAGGCAGAAGACGAAGTACATGTCCCTAAAGCGGGAAATTACGTCAATTGAGACTTCGCTCTCGCTGACCGGGCCAAGTTGGGGGTCGTGCAGGAGGGTATACCGTGGAAGCGTCCCGAGCGGGAATCTTCTCCAGTCAGTATGTAATGCGTGCTTGAACAGGGACCTAGGAACCGGCTGTTGGAGAAAAAGTCGGCGCTCAAGATCAGCGAGCAGAGGTTTGGTAAGAACGCCAGCGTAAGGGAGACATAGGCGTCCCTGTCACCACGTCCCAACGCTTCACTCCACATGTTTGACAACGCTGGGCGAAACGCTGGACCCATTGCATGGCCACCTGGAGTTCGCTGTCCGAAAGCTTCGGTGATTCTTCCGGAGCCCAGCGGTTATAGGTAGTCTTCGATATCCAATCGTTCTTGCTGCCCCAGAAATTGACGTGCTCGACCTAGCTACCGAGTTCCGGATTCTCCATCAGACTCCGTAGCAGGGGATGGATCGTGGCGAGACCTCCTGCGGCTGCTGTACATCTCGTATGTTCCACCCCCATTCCATCGTCTTGTAAACGTGACCTAAAGTGATAGTCCTGAGTCATTTGCAAGTACCGGAGAGACTGGAGGTAGTCTGCTTTGATAGCGGCGGCGGCAGCAGCGGAAGGATAAATTCTGGGGTAAGTCTAGACAATGGCATTGCCAGCTATGTCCGACCCTGAGGCAGTCCTGATTTTGGCACGCAGAAAAATGATAACCTATTTCCTGTGCACGGTACTTTCAAGCTTCCGCGATACTGATCTGATGAGATCCACTTAACTCGCTGCCGTGTGACTGAGGAACTACCACAGTTTCTTATAGACTGTCTATCAGGCTCTTTATCAACCTTTCTACTCAGCTTCTTTTCTACTCAGTTGTTTATCTAACTTTCTACACGCGTTCAAACACGTGCCAGTCAAAGTTGTGAGGTGCGTCATGGAGGCCGAGCTCGAGATATGAGTTGATGTTACGAGTGTGTCGGGATTGAATAGGGTTTCCTAGCCAACAAGCCCTAGGGGTTTTGGCCCATGTTGAACCCCTAGCCTCAACACTCTATCCTAGCGCTTCCGATACCCGAGCAAACCTGCTTC
>JAABUL010005291.1_pt1 | contig 16228 bp, 4 predicted proteins | sample 5559151 | NCBI WGS metagenome assembly JAABUL01 (sample SAMN10711876, study PRJNA513368) | rock metagenome | isolation source: Antarctica rocks | place: Antarctica: Victoria Land, Pudding Butte sud | reverse complement strand
TATCCTTACTACTAGCTAAACTAGATATTATAATATTAATCATATAGCTTATTATAATTAATCCTAATCCCTACTTACCTATTCTATATAATTATTATTGATTTTATCCTAGTACTCCCTATAACTACTAAAGGCTTTAATAGTATTATATCAGCTACTTATAAGATATCTAAGGTAGTTACCCTTATTCTAGGTAAATTAATATAGGTAGTTAAGGACTATACGATTAAGCTACTTAATAAACTTATTAAAAATAATTAAGATTTACTATAAGTAATGATATTAAATAGGGATAGAAAGTTTATTAGTAAAATATAATAATAAATCTTCTATTACTTAAAGGTTAATTTACTTTACTTAATAGCCTAATACCCTTAGATTAATAGCTAATTAGAGTAGTTAAATTAGATAATTAAAATTACCCTATAATATTATATTACTGCTATCAAGTAAGAGATTTAATAACTATTAATCCTCCTAAGGATAATAGCTACCTTAAATAATTCTATTAAATATAATTTAATAAATAAGACTCTAATAGAGGTCTTATATAGCTTTAAAATAAGGGAGGTATTAAACCTACTAAAGCCTTCTAATAATAATATTAAGGTAGATAATATATAAGTAAATATCTTAATAAGATAGTAAATAAGGGCCTTATTATAACCTCCTATACCTCCTACTATTATAGTACCTCCTACCTTATAGCCTACTATAGTATCTCTTACTACTATTAAACCTCGCCGTCTAATTACTATAATTAAATATCGCACTTTATATATTAATACTAAAGACGTTATCACTTTTACCTTACTATAGATAAAGGACTACTATAACTCTAAGTATATAGCTAAATTCTTTAATATTAGGGACTTAGTTAATATATACCTATACTAAGGATATAAAGTACCTAGTATTATATTAAAGAAGATTAACTAATAACTTATAAGACTATTTAAGGTCCTTAAATAAATTAGCCGCCTTATATATAGGCTATAATTACCTAATATTATATATATATATAACGTTATTTTAATTATATATCTTAAACTAGCTACTAATCTAATAGATAATCCCTACTACTAACATTATTTACCTACCCCTCCAGTTATTATAAACGGTGAAACTAAGTATAAAGTAGAGAAGCTACTAAGGAAGAGGTAGATCTATAAGGGACGTAGCTAGTCTACTTAATATCTTATTAGATAGCTTAAATATAAACTAGAGAATAATATATAGATATTAGAGTATTATCTACCTAATACAGCTAACTTAATAAGGTAGTATAAGGAGGTAAATAGGCCTACTATTAAAATAATATTTACCTTATAAAGGACTTTATTATTATTAGCCAATTTTATTTAAGGCGTAATATACTTTAAATAATTCTAATTAGTCCGTTTTTACTTATATATATATATAATAGATATATACCTCTATTATTAGGATAATAGCTTTATTTATTTATTAGTAACTATTATAGCTATTATTAAAGACTTCATGTCTTAGCGTATTACTTAGCCTAAAGGGCTACTAGCTAGATTATACCTAGTGTATTAGTACTTAGGTAGGCTTTCTACCTTTCTAGTAATACTTCTTACTACCTTATAGTAATAAGTATCGCTTCTGGTATATATAGATTAATTGATTAGCTAGTAGAGAAAGCCCCTGTAAAGTCTATTAAGGGACTATTAAGCCTGTAGAAGGCTCCCGCAGTTACTAAGTATTTACTAAGGTAGTCGCCACGTTTATATTAATATGCTAACAAAAATAAATAAGACTAATATCCTCGTTAGTATTACTCGTTGTAATATACTTAAAGTAAAACTTATATAAAGGTAAAAATAATATACTAAAGTAGATACTACTACTATTAAGGCCCTTGATTCCGCCGACTTTATAATACCCTTTAAGAACGCTAATATATATCCTTATAAGCCTTAACTAAGGCGCCGGACTTACTTAGATCTACTAAGTTATACTACGTATTATCCTGATTACTATATCCTACCTACTTAATAAGATATTATATCCTTCCTCTAGAAATTCGCTTATTTATTAGACGCTTAATCTTATATCTATTATTATACTCTATACCGTCTTTAGTAGTAACTAGCGGTGGCCGCTAATTAAAGATCCTTTTATAAGGATCTAGGCCTATTATCTTAGGCTCTAATTAGACTACTAATACTACGGGCTATATCTTTATAGTTAGTAGAAGTTCTAGTTTATAGGTAAGTAACCATACCTTATAAAGGACTTAAAATAGTCTAATACATTATTAAGATAGCTTATAATTGGAAATATTTAGGATCTTATAGTTATAATATAGATATAAGAAGACCTTATTATTAGCCTTAATATTAAAGTCTTTATACTTACTATTATATTAAGCTTTTATTATAGCGTTAGTAAAAGCTATATAATCCTCCGCTTCCTCCCGTTTAATAAGATATAGCCTATTAAAGGCTTCTGTAGGTATATTATTAGCTAGTATATCTATAGTATTATTTACCTTAAACCTATAATATAGCTTATTAGGAGCGAATCCTATAATAGCGGAAGGGGAGTTATTTAATATAGCTTAGATATATAGTAATATAAGGTACTATTTATTCTAACTATTAAGATTATAAGTTAGGTAAAATCTTATTACTATTTTAATAGTCTAATTAGTACACTTACTCTAACTATTAGTCTATAGATAATATACTATAGATATTAGAAATTTTATATTAAGACGCTTAAAGACTTCCTATTAGAAGTTTAATATAAATCATAGATCTCTATTACTAATAATACTTTAAGGTATACCTTAATTATAAGATAAGAGTTTATAAAGTATAACCTCTACCTACTTAAGGGCTTTCTACGTGTTTAATCTAAGTAAAAGAAGGACCTTCTTTAAGAACTTATATATAATAGTAAGAAGGTAGTTTATCTTAGTAAGAGTTATTAATAAGGTAATAATAAAATTTATAATAATAGTATAAAATAGTATTAATAGGATTAATACAGGAACCTAGATATTATATAGTAGGTACCTTTTTATCTAATTAAGTTAATATTATAGATAATAAGTAATATATATCCGTAAGTTTTTAGTAAGGTAATAGATATATACTAAATAAGAAAGCTAATTATAATATTATTAGTAGTTACTATAATTAAATAAATTATATACCTACTTAAAGATTTCTTATTCTATTAATAGCGGTATATATAGCTAGTATCTTCCCTCGCTATTAATATAGTAGATAAGGTTATTATAAAGGATAAATATTAGTCCTAGTTTTATATACTTATTAACTACTTAGGTACCGCCGTCGCCTACTTTAATAAGAGTATTTACTAAAGGCTTTAATAAGTCTAATACCTTCTTCTATTAATTATTAGTCTTATATACTAATTATAACCTCGCTCTAAAGTCGTCCGTTATATCTATTAGCGTTATATAGTATATAGTAATATTAAGGTCCTTAATTAAACTAATAAAGGCTTATATAACTCCTTTAAGACTATTATAAAGGGTATTAAGTACTCCCTTAGCTAAGTTAGGTATATTTATAATAGTAGTACATAGCCTTAATAAGGTATCTAGAATAATATTTAATTTTCCCGCCTTATAATATAACTCTAAATTAAATAATAATAAGTACTAAGAGGCTCTAATAAGTTATAGATTAAGCTTATTAATACTTATAATATTTAGGGTCGTCTATCTAGATATAGGTATAGCTGCTAAGTAGTCTATATATATAATAATAGGAGGCTTTAGATTAGACTTAATTATATACCTAACCTTTTTTATAATCTAGATAATTCCTACTACTTCTAGCTCTATTAGCTAGTAACTTTATTTAATATTATTAAGGTATTTATTAAAAAATATAATTAATTATATATTAATTCTAATAAAAGGCTTTAATAAATCTGTTAGGTCTTCCTTAATATAGTATACTATAGCTATAAGATTAATAACCTTAAAGGCGTTAAGGTTTATAAATAGTACTCTATTATAATTATAATAGATAAGAAAACACGGCGTATTAAAAGCCTTCTATAGGTTCTAAAATATTAATAGCTCTTTAAATATTAATTTATAGAAGATAACCTATATTATACACCTCTTTTATTTAGGGCTCTTAGTCCTAGTAGTAAGGCCCTTATTAAGTATAACCTTCCACTTTTATAATAGATCTACCCGTTAGGCGTACTATTTAATAGAGGATTAGAGCTATCTAATAAGACTAAGGAATATTTTAAGATCTCTAAGGTTTTATAGAAAGGATATTAATATAATAGTAGTAATCTTTTCTTTTATTATTAATATACTAAGGCTATTAATATATTAACTAAGTAGTATTATAAAGGGATAGCTAATATATAACTTAAAGGGCGAGAGGCTAACTTATTTATTATAGAAGAAATTAAAGACCTTATATAAATATTTAATATACTCCTATAAGTTATAGGAGTAAATAATATTATTATTAATATAAGCCTTTACGAAGTTCTAGAATAGCTGAAGTATAGTGTTAGTCTAATATTAAATATATAAGGAAGAGTCCTTATAACCTATAAGGGCTATTAGAGACTATTCTTAGCTATAATAGCTTATAATTATAATCTTATAGCGATCTTTAACTTATATACGGAATTAATAGAACTACCTAATAGTATTAATAATTATGATATATTAATACCCTTAGACTAAGGTAATTATATTAGCCTATAGTAGTAGTAGATAGGTATTACTATTAATAATCTTATTAAATTTTCTTATATTAATAATAACTTAGCCTTTTAAGTTAGTAGGAGTATCTTATTATATTATAAAGTATAAATAGCTAAATAGGATTAGGTAATTTAACTATAATAATTTACCTTAGTCTTAAAACTTATTAAAGGTTTTATTAATAATATCCTTATCCTTTTACTTAAGAGGATATACCTATATAGGTTTAGAGGTTATATTTAGCTTTACTAGAATAGGTATCTATTATTCTTTAGATATATTAATAGTTTCACCTTTATTAATTCAAAGATTCTAATATAAATTAATAACATCTATAAGCTATTCTACTATATAAAATACGCTTTAGATTTTAACTCTATTAGATATTATATATTTTAGATTAGGATTAATAGTAGTATCTATAGAAGGCTTATTAAGGCCTTTATTAGGGATTATAGAAGCTTATTATAGACTATCTATCGTAGCTATTATTACTATTATAGTAATTAATCTAGCTATCTTAGCTAGCTTATCCTTCGAGGTATAATACTAGCTAGCGGTAGTAAGGCTAGCGTATTATATATTTATTAGAAAGTATCTATTATTATTTAACTCTTTTATAGTTCTTAATCTTACCTTTCTAGGAATAATAATATCTATATTTATATTATTCTTAATAAAGACTTACTTAAATAAGGTATTAATAATATAGGCGAATACTCCCCTAATATAATTAAGGTTAAGGTTATAGTTAGACTTAAAGAGAAGGTCCCTATCATCTAGAAGTAACCTGTTATAAACTACTAGGACTAAAGTAATAGAGTAGGTAGGAACTATAAACTTAGCCTTATTCTTAATAACTTATTTTACTAGAGTAGAGCGGATATAAGTACTTATTAATATAATAATATCCTAGTAGCTATTAATAGTAATTTACTACTTAGCGAAGTCTAAAACTATACTCTTAGGAGTAAGTATATCTACTCCTATAAGTATTTTAGCCTTTAAATTATTTATAATATAGACTTCTTAAGTAATTTAAGTAATAGCTAGTTACTTACTATTAACTCTACCCTTAAGGTAGAATATAATAGTAGCGAATTTATCTAAATAATATAATTTCAAACTAAGACCTCTAATTAGGATACTTATAAGTATTACCTTAATCTTAGTACTTATAGGTATAAAAGTAGTATCTATAATTAATATTATATAACCTAGATTAGAGTATATCTTAATATTATCGCTACTAGCTATCTGGCTAATAGAGGTAATAGTATAATAGTAATTCTTAAACGCGTAGCTAGTTCCTTAATCTATTTCCGCTAAGGAGTATATAATTAGCGGGTTATCTACTAAAGGATTTAGTATATTAGTAGCTATAACTACTAATAAGGTCCTTATTAATGGCTTCGCCGGATCCGGCGTTATTATTACTAATTTCTAGTATTAGTTATATAGGTAAATAAAGAGCTTATTCTTAGAAATAAACTTATAATAATATCGTTAGTATTTATAATCTAGTAAAGAAGGTATAGATAAGAAGTAGTTACTAAAGCCTTCCTTATACTATTTAGAGTCTTCTATAACTAACGCCTAGTAGGATTAAGATAGCTTGTCTGAATATAATTTAGAGGTACCTTCCTTATAATATTAATCTAAGCTTTTATAAGCTTATATATCTTAATATTTATATTCTTATAGGTTCTAAGAGTTCTTAGTATTATCTTCTGTAATAGCCTAGTAGGCCCTTTATAATCTTGGAGGGTATTATTATTAATCCCCTCTTAGCTTAAACGGCATTTAGCCCTACTAGTTCTAAGGGTATTAAGGACCTTATTAAGGTCTATTAGACTACGAACTAGATGTATTTGTTAGTACTATAATTTATAGCCTTATTGATTATACCGGTAGGATATAAAAATTTACGCCTTGGTTCTAGTTTTACTAATAGCCTTAATAGGCCTGATAAGGTTAATAGCCTACTAAAGGCTTCTAGTACTAATTATTATAATAAGTATTATTGCCTTAATAGGATTAATATTAAGGGGAAGGCTACTGTAACTACCTATATATCTATCTCTACTAAGCCGAAAATTAAGATTAATACCTACTACGTTATTACTACTATTAAGGCTTTAAATAATAAGAAGTATAAGTCTACTATTAGTACTTTCTCTTATCTAAAGAGGTAAGGAAGTTATTATAATTAGTAGTCTTACTAGGTTCTAGAATATTATATTAGAATTCTATATTAAGCCTATATTAAATAAGTAAGATATAGTCTTTTATTATATTAAGTTTAGTATCCTAGATAGCTCTTATAATAGTCTAAGCGAACTTATAAGGTTTATAGTAATATGAAGTATCCTATAGGGTGTATTTCTTATAAATAAGGGTACTTATACTAATATTACGTAGTATCTTCTAGCGTAGCGTTAGTAATTAGTACTATTTATTAATATTATAAGTAATAAGATACTTATTACTCTCCTTAAGCTTTAAGGTATACTAGCCTAAGGCCGATTTATAAAGATATAGCTAAAGATTTTAATAAATAATAGCGTTACCTTTTATATAGATAATATCCTTGATTCGGTCTATAAATATATATACATTACGGAAGTATATTACTTTCCTAGTATACTTAATAGTAAAGGTAGTATTAAAGGACTTATTATTATAGAATAGATTAAAATAATTAATATTATTAAGATTAAACTTAGGCGTACTATTATTATTTATTATAGGATTTATAATAGGATCTATAGCTAGCGGATAGGATATAATACTAATAATTATTTTATAAAGCTTAGTATATTAAGCTTTAGTAAACCTAATATTTTTACTTATAACTAGGGGTAAGGCGGGTCTAATAGGACGCTTATAGATAGCTTCCTTAATAGATATACCCTAAATAGTAGTAGGGTCTATAGTCTTATTAAAGAGATCTATACTTCTATTATTAAGAGAGGTAGAGTTTGTTAGTACTACTAAAGTAGGGCTAAGATACCTTACAAAGTATATCTAAAGCTATAGGAGGCTTTAGTATTACTTAGTATACTAGGTGAAGGCTCTAATAGCTCTCTAGAATACTAGGTTATTAATAGCCTAGTTAAACGGAAAAAGAGGTAGTTTAATTAATACTAAATATTAGGTTTATACTTTAAAGCTACCTAGTTATCTTAGTCTCTCTAGTCGCTTATAAAACTTAATAATATAAATAATATAATATCTAGACTCTAGTACTTCATACTTATAAGTTTATCTAGTAGCGTTAATAAACTCGTAGATCTAATTAATTAAGGAAATAAGGTCTTAGTTAAGAGGTAGTACTAAAAGAGGTAGTAGGGACGCTATAATAGCCGTTTAGAGAATCTCTAGGAAGGAATACTATACTTATATAAAATAAGGTAGAATTATTAATACTATTAAAGGCTTCAGTAGATAGCTATTATAAGGTATAAAGGTACTTATATAGTCCTACTACTATTAAGGACCTTATTATTATTGTTAAGATATAGGTAGAAAGGCTAGTTATAGATTAAGGGATTTATCTCCTACTAGAGGACTTAGTTAGATCGTTAATACTATAACAGTAGTATTAATAGGATTAGTAATTTAAGATAAATAAATAGTATACTTAAAGCCTATAATATAGTAGTACTACTATTTAATAAGTATTACTTCTAGTATATATAGATTAATTAATTAGCTAGTAGAGAAAGCCTTTATAAAGTCTATTAAGGGACTATTAAGCCTGTAGAAGGCTCCCGTAGTTACTAAGTATTTACTAAGGCAGTCGCTACATCTATATTACATAGATATACCTTACAAGTAAGTTATTTATTCTATTATTAAAGAAGATATTAATAAAGCTTTAAAGCTTTTTAAAGATCTTAAAATTATTATTAATAAATTCCCCTATCAATATATTAATATATATAATAATAAATATATTTAACTCTTTCTTAATATTTTAAGTAAATAATTAAGACTTATTAACTTATATTATATTAAGATTAATTTTAAAGTACTAGTATTTTACCTTTAAATTTAATAAAATATATTAATTCTTTAAGTTAAGTATACTTAAAATAATATTAAGGTCTTATTAATTTATTATATAAAAAAGAGTAATATATTCCTTTTTATAATCTTAATTATTTTTTAATTAATAGTATAATTAATAGGCTTTATAAATATATATATATTACTTTTACTTATTTTTTATACTTATAATAAGATAATATTATAAGGTTTTATATCTTATTAAATTATAAATTTTAATAAAATTAAAATTTAATAAAATTTGAAATTTAAAAGTATTATTATTTAATATTAATTACTTTAAAGATTTACTTAATCTTTTATTATAATAAAGAATATTACTTTTATTAATTAAATTTCTTATCTTATTTTTAAATTAATTATAAAGCTTAATCTTTTTTTATTAATATTATATTAATAGAGTTTATATAAGTTTATAATTTATTATAATAATAATATATTATTATATTATCTTTAATATCTTTAACCTTTTATTTTAACTTATTTCCTTTAAATTATAATTATTTACTATTATTTAAATTTAAATACTTAGATTTTAAAATATAATCTTTTAAAGGTTTTTTATTACTTTAAGATTTTAATTTAAAATTATTTAAGAACTTTCTTTATAAGCTTATATTATTATTATTATTATAATTACGCTCTATTATATTCTTAAATATAATAGCTTAAGTAAAGATCTTTTATATCCTTTAAGGATATTATTAATATTTAAAATCTTATTCTTTAACTTTATTTTAAGCTTTATAAGGAAAAATTAGGCTTTATATTCTTTATAAAAAGATAATAAATTAGACTTTAATTCCTTTAAATAAGATTTAAAATTTAAAACCTTTTAATTAATTTATTAGCGCGCTACCTCCTATCTTTTATAAATAAAGAGATAGTAATTAATTAAATTTATAATTAAATTTGAAAGGAATTATTTAAAAAAAATTAAAAGTAATTTTATTAAGATTATAAGCTTATTAATAAAAATATTATTATATTTAAAAATTATTTTTTAATAAGTTTATATAATAAATTATATAAGACTTTAATATAATAAGTATTTAATATATTTAATAAATTTAACTTTAATTTCATAAAATTAATAAATATACTCTCTCTTAAAGATATCTTTATAAGTATATATCTTTTTTAGGTAAAGAATATATATATATATAATATTAATAAGATAGTAGTTATACTTATTATTAAGACTTTAATAACTTAAGTATTTTAAAATTATTTAATATAAGTTATTAAAATAATTAATTTATTTTCTTTTTTTAAATAATAACTTTCTCTTTTAATATTAATAAAGAGTCTTTAATATTTTATATTAATATCTAAGATAATTATATTAAACTATAATATATTATTTTAATAATACTTATTAGGAATATTATCTTAAAAGACTTCTTTTATATTATTATTAAAATTAATATATAAATTATAAGGAGAAATTAATATTATAATAACTTTAAACCTTTTTTTTAAGAAAGGTAAAGAGATTAAAATTATAAAGTTAAATATTATTAACTTTAAGTTAATAACTTTTAATAACTTAGAAATATAAAAGATATAAAATTAAATAATAAGGCTTAATATAAGTTATAATATATTAATATCTTAAGTAGTATATATATTAAAATTAATCTCTAAGGAATTTAGGAAAATATAGGGGAGTACCTAGATAATATATATTAATTAACATATAGCTTAATATTATATTAATATTACCCTGTATTTATAAGGAAGATCTACTAAGTAGGTTATATAGTAGCGTATAAGGTATATATATACTATAGCCTAATATTAATAAAGACTTATAAGGATATATATTTATAAAGGCTATTATATAATTAGTAAGCTTAAGGATCTTAATAGTAGTAGTATCTATTATATATATCTTTTACTAGGTTCTTATCTTCTAACCTATTTTACTTTAAGTATAATTTATTTAAGTAGTCTTACTACCTATTTCTCTAACTAATAGGCTTTTAAAGAATTATAGCTATATATTATTAATAAGGATATTAGTATTATTTATTTTATTAGTATATTAATATAGATATTAATTACTTAGTAATTACTTAGTACTATAGAAGCCTTTTATAGTTAGTCTTAGTAGCCTTATAAAGACCTCTTCTCTACTAGTTAATTAATTAATTTATATATACTAGAATTAATACTTATTAAAAAGCTAGTTATCTAATTAGATAATAAAAGTAAAAGTAAAAGATAGTAGTATATCTATTTATTAAAGTTATAATTATAGAGTTAGATTAAGGCTTTAGAGTAGGTTAGATATAAGAATAATAGACTAATTGTATTACTAGAGGAACTAGCTAATTAGAGTAAAGTATATATATTAGAAGATCTATTAAATAATAATTTATATTATTAAATAGATTATTAGAAGTAATAAAACTCCTATTTTACTCTTATATATATAAATAATGGTATTATTTTAGCTACTAATTAGCCTGTAGCCTTATAAGGCTACGCCTCTTCTAGGTAAATCCTTCTAGATATTAAGATTTCAAGTACTAACCTATTCCTAAACCTTAGTAGGTCTTAGGGGCCCGTATAAGGGCTATCACGCTAAGGAGGCTAGTCGTCTAATCTACAGACGAAGCTAGACTTAATCCGGAGGGTGTACGGAGTAATACCTTCCCTGTGGGAATTTTTTCTCGAGATGGGAAGGGCCCTTGATTGCAGAAGACGCTAGTGACATTAGCGCGCACCAACTCGCCTCGCTAGAATGTCATATGGCGCAATTGCTTTCCAGAGAGCACTCCTATCCACCGAATTGTGAACCTCGTTCGAGACCACAATTATGGCTGTCGGAAAGTCAGTATTGCCATTCGCACTATCACGAAGGAATCCAGAACGGTCCAGAAGACTAATCGCAGCAATAGGAACAAGCGCCTCTCGAAAGGCAAGAAAGGGCTCAAGAAGCGAACCCAGGACCCATTCACTCGCAAGGACTGGTACTCGGTTAAGGTACGAAAAGACTGCTTGGACACTTCGTTTAATTGACATTGATCAGGCGCCCTCCACATTCCAAATCCGCGAGTATGGCACAGTCCTCTTTCCTGAAATCAATCAATGCTGACCGCGTTAGTGTTGGCAAAACGCTTGTCAACAGGACTACTGGGCTCAAGAACGCAAATGATGCTCTGAAGGGGAGGATTTTCGAGGTCTCCCTGGCCGACCTGCAGAAGGATGAGGACCACGCATTCCGGAAGGTCAAGCTGAGGGTGGATGAGGTGCAGGGCAAAAACTGTCTCACCAACTTCCATGGCTTGGATTTCACTTCGGACAAGCTCCGATCGCTGGTGCGCAAGTGGCAGACGCTTATCGAAGCCAATGTGGTAGTCAAATCCACCGATGACTACCTACTCCGCCTCTTCGCCATCGCTTTCACCAAGAGACGACCGAATCAAATTAAGAAGACTACATACGCTCGCTCATCACAGATCCGCGCCATCCGTAAAAAAATGGTAGAGATAATCCAACGGGAGGCGTCAAGCTGCACACTTTCTCAGCTCACTACCAAGTTGATTCCCGAGGTAATCGGCCGTGAAATTGAGAAGGCGACTCAAGGCATTTACCCACTACAAAACGTGCGGCAACCCCATACAAACCACACTGTGAAGCTGGCAGGCCATTGTTTGCTGACTTGCCGTAGGTTCACATCCGGAAAGTCAAGCTCCTGAAGGCACCGAAGTTCGATCTTGGTGCTCTTCTTAATCTACACGGCGAATCTTCGACAGACGAGCAAGGACAGAAGGTCGAGCGAGAGTTCAAGGAGCAGGTGTTGGAGGCTGTGTGAGTATCGGCTAGACATGGATATCGAAGCACCACTCAACTAGAGTGTTGTCCCTTTACAGTACAAGCCAAGCCTTGATTTAGGTCTGTCTGGGCGTAACTCGACAACAATATGAAATCGCTTGGCCCTTTCTTTTCCTCCTCTACTCGTATTATACACGCACTTGACTGCAATTTTCAAATCGTCAACCCTTGCCCGACCCCAATTGACGGCCGTAAACCCACCGGGCATTGAAACGAAGCATGCTCTCAATAGGCACATAGTTGCCATTCATTGTGAGTTAGTGAGCGGAGCATAGTCACGATAATAAAACCAGCTTTTCGCTCCGCGATTTGAGAACGGTGCCTCGGGAGCTAAATATCTAGAAGAAGTATCCTATATGCTCGGGGGCATGCATTACTGCTATCAGAGAGAATCACTCAATGACTTCGACGCGCTCTCCGTTGTCGTTGTTATGACAAAAACCGCGTGACAATCATATCAGCTCTATCGTTCTCAACAGAAGTAAATCATCGTTCCTCTCGTGACTGCTGTTCCTGTAAGAAATCCACAACAGCTTAGAAGATCAGTATTGTGATACCACATTTACACTTGAGTGACTACCTTGTCTAAATGCCACGGGCTTTTCCGAGATCACCCAATGGCCGCTATTGATGTTCCGTAATACGAACTTTGGGAAGAACCGTCCAATGACTGGCAACATGTCATCAGCTATATAGTGACTCTTTGTACCGCGAATGACCAAGGTTGGTCCATCATAGTGGGTTTCGTCTGGATCTTTGTATGGGAAGTCGCCCATCTTATCCAGACTGGAAGCGAGAGACTTGATGGGGATGCGAAGACGCAGGAATTGACCATCTGATGATCGAACAAGGTTTGTGAGAAGGAACTGCCGTACGGAGAGTGACTGAGAAATCCGGTGTTAGCCACATTGGCCACGGCTTTCCCTTCCTTTGTCCAACCAACCATTTCGTATCTTTGGAGCACTTCATCCGCATCGGCTTGCTTTTTAACCTTGGCTTCTTCAATTTCTCGCAGACCTTGAACATATTGATGAAAGCTACTTTGGAGGTTAGCATCCACGGGTGCATTGTCCACTGCTATCAAAGTTCCCAAAAGTCGAGGTGATCGAAGTGCAACGGTCATGGCAACTTTCGCGCCCCTTTCCTGCTTTAGTTTCGCCAAATCAAAAGAGATCGCTCGTTCGGAGACAGACATGGAATGTCCTATCAGAGTTGGCAGCCTTATCCCATGCTCCTGAATGAATTCCTCCGCATCGTCTGCCATGGCCGAATAATCATGTACCGGGCTATGGGGCGAGTCTCCATGATTCCTCAAGTCCTTGCAGTCAATCAGCCACGGTTGATCAATGACTGATGACGTTTCTATACCTACAAGTGCATATATTGGAGTTCTCAGATCTCGTGCCAGCGCCCTGTCAATGTGAGAAAGCTACCCGCAAATAGCTTATCAAGAAACGCTTACTTACTGATGCTGCTATTATTCTGCTTGGAGCCGAATAAGCCATGCAGGATAATTATAGGACTATGTGGACTATGTTGATCTATGTCTGGAGGCGCATGCAAATTGTATGCCAAGCTGAGATGGCGTCTGAATCGCTTTGCGAAGCTGGAGTATCTATGGGTACCACGGGCAAGCATTGGCCTAGCTTTCGAGGATCTTTCGCGTCCGGGTCTAGCAGGAATTCTCAGCGAGGTGTACAGTAGTAATGATAGAAAGGTATAGATGATGGCTAATATTACGCGTACACCCCGTCCCTGTAGGCTTATACCCGTCTATCTTACTAGAGGGTCGCTATCTCGAGTCAAGGCTTTTAGCGAGGTTAAATCAGTAATTTAATTGAATTATAGAGCTTAGTTAATAAACTAGATAAATTATTAGTTATCTAAATCGCTCTATCTAATATATATATATATAGGTTTATATAGGATAATAATAAAGAGGTAAGCTATCTATATTATATAAGGTAGATAGAGTAAAATTATTAATATATACTATTATATATTAGCTATTAATAGTCTAATTAGGCTTAGCCTTATCTTAGTACTCTAGTATATTTAGCTTTTACTATATTAATAGATAGCTTCTCTATTATTATCTTATATAAAACTTATATATATATATTAATAGTAGTAATACTATATTAATCTTAATAAGTACTAATTAATTACTTATTAGATAAGATCTAGAGCCTACTAATATTAATATTAAACTCCTACTAGCCTCTAGTAAAGAAAAGTTACTTATAAGGTAAAATCCTAGAAGTTTAATATATATATAGGTTTCTATAATATAATAGATAAATGAAGAAGCTATCTATTTATATAGTAAAAGCTAAAAGTACTAGGATACTAAGATAAACTAAGTCTAGTTAAGCTCTAAGCTTTATAATATATATAAGTATATATTAAAGTTATAAGGTATTTATATCTATCTATTAGAAGGGATAAAACTTTATAATCCTACTAATATCTAATATATTAAGATTTACTTCTTAAATATTAAGTTCTATCTTATTATTACTATCCTAAGGTATTCCTAATAAAAGGTAGTATAACTTTCTAGATTTACTACTACTAATATAAGGCTAGGTACTACTAGCTTTAAGCTAGTAGCTTAAAAATATAAAAGATATAGAGTTAAGTAATAGGACTTAATAGAAGCTATAATATACTAATATCTTAAATAGTATATATATTAGAACTAATCTCTAAGAAACTTAAGAAAATATAAGAGAGTACTTAAATAATATATATCTAATAAGATATAACTTAATATTATCTTAATATTATCTTATATTTATAAGAAAGATCTATTAAGTAGGTTATAGAATAGTATATAAGATATATATATATATATATATTATAACCTAATAATTACCTTCCCCTTTAGGTCTTAATTCCTAGGAATATAATAATATAAGTACTTATTAAAAAACTTTAAAATTTAATAAGAAAAATAATAGAAAAGAGTTATTTAATATATTACTATTATAATAGTATTAATAGTATATATATATATTAAAACCTTTATAAGGTAGTAATAATATTATCTAATAGGCGTATAAAGAATATATCCTTATATAAAGATAATATATAAGTATTTATAATAGTATTATCTTAATTATCTTATCTTAATTATACTTATAATCTATATTAATAGTAGAATAAAACTATTATTACTTTATAAACATATTATTATTATTATATATATTAAGAATATATTAAATCTTTATAAAGTATTCTATAATATTATACTTATAATATATATTAATAGTAGGATAGTATTATAATAATATAATAATATATTATTACCTATTATTAATATATTATATTAATAGTAAATATAATAGGTATATATTAATAATATTATAATATATAACTCCTATTAAGTAGATATATTAAGATATAATAATAGATATATTAATCTCTAGTAATATAAAATAAGATAAAAGGTTAATATCTATTATTATTAATTAAATAACTTTAATTATATATATATTAATATATTAATAAATTGATAAACATCTTATCTTAAAGTATTATCTTCTTTATAACTCTTATAATCTTACTTATAAG
>JAABUL010005290.1_pt1 | contig 16231 bp, 20 predicted proteins | sample 5559151 | NCBI WGS metagenome assembly JAABUL01 (sample SAMN10711876, study PRJNA513368) | rock metagenome | isolation source: Antarctica rocks | place: Antarctica: Victoria Land, Pudding Butte sud | reverse complement strand
TCTAAGCTTACAGCCGGACAGTATTGATGTATAGGCTCAGAGCAGAACGCAGAATGCTATGTCCGAGATGGAAGCTCTGTTGCAGACTCACAGTCAAGCCAAGGTGACTTGGCTACAAATCTCGGAGGTGGCAGACTTTGGGTTTGACGGCCAGTACTGTATCCTCATCGACGACCCCGAGTATCAGTATCGTACGACCCCAAATGCTAAATCTTTTCGAGGGTTTCAACGGATGCTACACTGCCCTGGTTGGCTTTGGATCACTGGAAGCCTCGACTCGCAAAGTTCAGGTCCAGTGACAGATCTGTGCCGAACCATACGCTCAGAGAACGCCAAGGAAAGAAGTAGTAGGTCTGATTAGCGACGTCTTCGGACGGTCGTTCTATTCCACACTTGCATGCACTGAGCATGACACAGAAATTGCCGAGAAGAACGGGCTCCTATGTGTTCCTCGATTTAGGCAAGCTATGGCAATAGACGACTTTCTCAATAGAGAATCCCGCCATGATGTCGATTACCTACTGCCTTTCTCCCGATCAAGCCGGTCTCTTAAATTGACAATCTCTAACCCTGGCTTTCTAGAAATTCTCTGCTTTATTGACGATGAAAACGCAGTATCAGAGCTAGCGGACGACGGGATTGAGATTGATATCAAAGCTCCAGGGCTCGATTTCAAGGATGTGATCCTCGCTCTTGGTCAGCTGGCTTGCAACCACTTAGGACATGAATGCAGTGGAGTGGTAACAAGAGTAGGCAAAGCTATTACTAATATCAGGCTCGGCGACCACGTATGCTCTGTCACGGAGAGCTCTATAGCCAATCGAGAGCGATGTAAAGCAGCGTGTTCGACACCCATACCTGGGTCTAGGTCATACTTGGAAGGGGCTTCATTCCCAATAGTCTACTATGCAGCTCAGTACTGTTTATCGAATGTTGCTCGGCTCCAGCCTGGTGAGATCATCATGATCCATGCAGCAGCTGGAGGCGTTGGTCAAGCCGCCATCATGCTAGCTCAAGCAATAGATGCTAAAATTTTAGCTACTGTGGGCAGCCTAGAGAAAAAGAAATTGTTAATGGAGATGTACAATATTCCGGAGGAGTGCATCTCTTACAGTCGAGACATCTCCTTTACGCAAGGAGTGATGGATGCAACTGCTGGCGAAGGGGTGGATGTTGCCCTCAAATCACTCGCTGGAGAACAATTACGCGCCACTTGGGAATGCATGGCACCGTTTGGACGATTTGTCGAGATCGGTAAACGTGATATTACCAGCAACCAGAATCTGGAAATGAGCCGATTTGAGCGAAATGTGAGCTTCACGGCTGTCGATCTGACCGACCTAGTGAGTCATCGGCAGAACGTCCTACAACAGCTGCTGGTCGATGTTATAGATATGATCAAGAGGGGAATCATTAGGCCTGTCAGTCCAATCCACAAGTTTGGGGTTTCCGAGGTCGAAACCGCGTTTCGTTCACTGCAGAGTGGAAAGCTAATGGGGAAGATGGTCATCGTGCCAGAAGAAGACGAAATGGTCATGGTAGGTTACAGGCTTCTTTCCGAGTGCTGTGTGCTTAAGAGGCTATGTTCCGCCCTGCTTTGCTGGACCGCGCTGACCGTGAAATCAGGCCACACGCCCTGTGTCAGAACCCAACATATTCTTTCCAGATGGTCACCCTATCACAGGCGGGACAGGTGGCATTGGCCGCGCTATATGTCGCTGGATGGTTCATCAGGGAGCACGAAATATTATCCTGGCGTCCAGGACCGGCCTGGCCCAACAAGAAACACAACATATGATCGAGAGCCTGAGTTCGCTGAAGATCAAAATTGAAGTACGCCAATGTAACGTGGGTCTTGAGGCTGACGTTCAAAGTATGGTCTCGGAGTGCGCTAAGATCATGCCTCCAATTCGTGGCGTGATCCATGGAGCCTTTGTCAACAAGGTCAGCTGCCTTCTGATGGCTGAACCGGCTACTATTTTCCCTTGACGACTTGACCAAGCTGACATGGCCATGCAGGATGTTCTATTCGACCAGGCGGAGTACAGCGACTGGATGCAAGTAATTGAACCCAAAGTCCACGGCGCCTGGAACCCTCACTCCACCCTCCACGCCCACCCTCTCGACTTCTTCATCCTCCTCTCCTCCGCCAGCGGCATCATCGGAAATCGCGGCCAAGCGGCCTACGCCGCCGCCAGCAGCTTCCTCGACGCATTTGCGCACTTCCGAGTCTCCCACGGGCTTCCTGCCACTGCTATCGATCTCGGCATCGTGAGTGAGATTGGATATATAGCGTCGAGGCCCGAATTGCATGACAGACTGGAAGCTTTCACGGGCGGGGGTCCGAATCTCACGGAAGCGGATGTCCTTGCACTCATTAAATTGGCTGTCACGGGGCAGATTGATAAACATGCCGACCATCAAACGACAGTAGGTCTGTCATTGGACAAGTACCACCCCGATCATCCCTCGGCCTTTTGGGCTTCCGGCGCCCGCTTCGCCCATCTCCGCCGTGCAGCTGCTGCCACGTCATCTACTGCTTCCACGGTAACGGTTCAGGTCACACCGAAGCAATCGCTCAAAGCCGCTCGGAGCGCAGAGGAAGCCATTACCGTCGCAACCCAAGGCCTCCTCGCCAAGTTCTCCAACGTGCTGATTGTGCCTGTGGAGGAGATTGCTGTCAATAAACCTGTGGTGGCGCTGGGATTGGATAGCTTGATAGCGGTTGAGGTCAGGAGTTGGATTACCAGGGAGATGGAGGCGGCGATGACGACGATGGAATTGATGACTGCGGGTAGTATTGGCGCTGTGGCGGAGATGGTCGTTGCGAGGAGTAAGTTGTGCGAGAAGTTGAAGAAGGAAGAGGGTGTATAACAGAGCGGGAGGGGTTGAGGGAATTCGTGTATGCGGCCAGATGGTGACGGTGATGGTCCTCGTGCTCGGGCTTAGAAGATGCGTTCGATATGATATTACCCAATACAATGTATTTGTAGATCGCAACGACACACACTCGACTATTCTGCTCCAATTAGATGACTTGCCTTGCCTCTCGCAATCTCGAGGGAATGTACCAACTATAATCTCCGTCTGCGCTGCACTCGATGGTCAAAAATGTTGACCTCCTGCCAATAAAGCTATTCCATGCACTATTCTATCAACACTAAACTCTAGTCGCATAAGAGCCCCTTACTATTCTCAATTCATCATCAATCGACAGGAACCATGGTCGTGGGAAAAAGCGTTCGATTTGGGACCGGGCACCTCCGCAACTTTATTGGCATCGTGCATGAAAGTATGTACGGCTACGAGCATCTCCTTACAAGCGGTTTGATGATCTTGAACGCCCGAGACGCTGTCGTGGGGTCTTCTTTCTTCTGGCTTGCAGGTTGTATGCAGACCGGCGTTTTGTGTGTCGGGATTGGGTTGCGGGGTGCATGGCATGATGGTGGTCTCCAGGGTGGCCTCCAGGCTTGGCAAGATGGGGTATATATATGGGGGCATACATGGACGCAAGATTTGAGTGTTTGCAGACTGTCTTTTTTTTAACAGCGAAATCTTTCACTTTCATCATGCTTTTGTCTACTCACTCTGCTCTGGTTGCACTCGCTGTAGCTTCCGTTACGGCAACCGACACCACGGGCGATCCGACCAATCTTGCAAACTGGCCTCCATGTGCTGTATGTTGCAGCCTCCGGTATCCGGCAATAGCGTGTCCAATGTTCTGGTGCTGACACTCCTCTGCTCCAGCAAGCGTGCATTCCCCTCGGTCTCACCGGGACCGCCGCCTGCGGCTCCCTTTCGAACCTCCCATGCATTTGCCAAAACCCAGCGTTCGCTCTTTCCATTGCTGGATGCGAAAGTAATGGGTGTGACAGCACCCAGTTCAGTCGTAAGCTTATTACCATTTAGCCAACGCATTTCGCTATGGTCAACTGCGATGACCGGCACTGATGCATCCTAGAGATCAGTCAGCTCAGTACAGCCCTTTGCGCACCGGTCGGCGGGCTAGCGCCAGTGGTCTCGGTGGCGATCGCATCCTATGTAGCCACTGCATCCGTGAAGCCGCAAACCGGAAGTGCGACTGCAGTCAGCGCTGTATCGTCTGCGCTGGCTACCACCACGACGTCTCCGTATTTAGGCGATCCGGCAAGCTTATCGTCTTATCCTCAATGTGCTGTAAGTGGTCTGAACATTTTGTACTGCCTGTACTAGGCCGAAAAAGTGTATCGCTAACCGTTCGGTGCACCAGCAATTATGTGGCAAAGAAGTTGCCGCTATTCAGTCAGTTTGCGATACGAACGATGTTAGTTGTGTTTGCGGATCCTCTTTCCGGAGCAGGACTGCCGCTTGTGAGAAGGTCACTTGTAGTGCGGACGACTTTGAGAGTATTTTGCGAAACCATATTCGCTACTGCATTCGTTGTCTTGCTGACATCTTGCCAGAAAACCGAATTCTCTCAGAACAACTTTGCGATTCACTGTACAGTGCCAGCCCATCATTAGGGTCTGCGGTATCTTCGGCGATTGCTTCAGCAACTTCTACTGCCGCCGCGGCCGTACAGTCGAAAGACGTGACTAGCGTCCAGAGCTATCCTGCATGCGCCGTAAGCTGAAATCACTACTAACAAACGCGGTGATACTGACAGCTGCTCCAGCAAGCATGTATAAACACATACATACCACAATCGGGCTGCGGCAGCTTCTCCAATGCCAAGTGCGTCTGCCAAACCTCAAACTTCAACGCGAACGTAGGTCCGTGTGAGATTGCTGGTTGCAGTCCAAGTGATATCCAAGGTACAACCTTCTACCTCTATGAGTGTTATTGAAGCTGATCCATTCGTCTTTATTTACAGTCATTGCCGCCCTCGCTTACGTCTTTTGCAACGCTGTTGGTGGGATTGGAAACGCGACTATTAATAGCACGTCCCTAACATCCGGGGGTAATAATACATATGCCAATGCCAGTACGACGGGAGGTGGCAGTCTGCCAGTGCCGATAAGCTTCACTGGTGCCGCGAGCCGTACGTTACACCACGAACTCGGCTGGTTGGCTGCGGCTTTATTGGGATTGTTGGGGCGAGTTGTGTTCTTGTGAGTCTATGTAACGGTTAGCGCCTCGGACGAGGGCAGTGTGGGCCGTACTGGTAATTTAGGCATGAGATGACGCCAGGATTGTGCCGGAGTGGTAACAGTGAGGGAAGCTGAAAATTCAGGCAAGAGAGGAAGAATGTCAAATTTGAGGACGATGCTTCAGTACGTAGCGGCCGTCTCACCTGCACCTAGTTAGATAAGTATGACTTCATACCACAGGGGGTCATTGGAACTATCACAAAACTCATGAGACTATGCGGTGCTCCAGTAATACCACCACTTAGGTGCATGGTATGCTGAGGGGTCTTGGTGAGAGCCGCAAGGGATGAAAATGGGGCGCGTTGCGCACAGCGAACGACGTACCCCCAATTTGTGCCCAGGCTCTCTGGTGATCTTGAAGCTTCAGGACAGCCTTCCGCCTCTAGTTTCCCTCCCATCAAATCAAAGTCGAAACTAAGAGCTCTGATGTAGTATGTCCATCGCTTCCTCGCTCCATCATTTTTTGTATTGCCTGTAGTGATGGCTCGGGAAGAATTCGGTGGGCTCCCGATTCGAGAGACTGAGGAGACTCATAGGAAATGTTGATATAGCCCAGCTGCGGACAAGGTAGCGATGGGACGTATCGTTGCAGGAGTAGACAGTCATGTGAGGGAGGTTCATCCGGGCTGTCTGAAGTGAAGCAAGGAGCTTAGAACGACTGTACCCAGCGAGTCCCAAGTTATGTTTCGCGCCTACAGCTGTACCTGTGCCCGTGTTTCTGCCTCCAGCGAGCTGATGGTTATTGATGAACAAGTAGGAGCAAAAGGATTTTTGAAGTTCAGGCATTGACGTGCACTTCATGTTCGTACGAGTACACGGCCGTAATTGAAGTCTTGGCATCTTTAGTTCTATCCATAATTGTAGCATCAACTCTTCTACATCCGCACTCAATGCATATCCGCAAGCACTCAGCACATTCTCTCTAATCAGCCTTGTCTACCCGTCCACATATAAGATTTATCTTTGAGCCATATCGTCTCCAATTGTAGATGTCTGACGTGGAGTAGACTTTGGCACGTCATGATGGCAGCTTTTGCTGACCTTCCGGCTGAGCTTATCCATCACATCGTTTCCATCCTGGCTCTCCAAGAAAGCCCATCCAGTCGATATCTACACGAGGAGCCGAGCATATTACTCTTGGATTCTGTCCATCGACCTCTCAAGAATCTTTCACGGACCTGCCGAGTCTTACATGACCACTGTTTTCCATGTTTATTCTCGGCGTTGAAGGCGAATATCCAGGACACCTCAAATTTTGCCGCATTTGTGCAGCAGCATGTTCTGATTGAGAATGTGAAGAGCCTGGTGATATACTCAATGAAGTCGAACAATCGAACACTGATAAATGGATCACCACGAAACGACAATTCATTCAACATATCAACTTGGCCACTGGTGCTCTCCCTCCTTGATCAAATCAACCCGCGATCTCTCACCTTCGTACTTCCACCTGCAGCGTATGAAGACCTCCTTCCATACAAGCTCGCCTTAGAGGATGATTGGGCATTCAACATCTCGTATCAAGTCCTTCACCTAAAACAAAGCCTTGATGATACGCAATCGAGCTCCACGGCGATACCCACAACAACTCCGAACATCTTCCTTGCACGGCCTTGGAACCACATGACATTCAATGAAGGGTCGTCCATTCCCGCCTATTGCACGTACGAGTACTTCCATAAAAATACCCCCTCGCTCCTGATGTCTCAACAGATCTGGCTTTTCCCGATAAATATGTCAGCTCAAATAACATCCTTCGATCTCGTTGGAATATTTCCAATGGACATCAGCTCTGCCTGTACGTTCTTGATTGGCGTCAGAAGCCTTCGACGGCTTCGGACACAGCTAGCACCGGGTGCTAGTAATCATATCATGGATGACTCAAGATCCCTTGGAAAATGTCAACGTGAGGATCTGTGGTCTGAATTCGCGCAGTGTTACCGGACTTTATCCTTTGTGATAAAGCAAGGACAATCTCAAGGGACGTACGCTCAGCTCGAGCAGTTCGTAGCTTTAGATTATGCTATCACTGGATTGCGCGACATCATTGACCGCTCTGTGATACTTGAGCCTTCGGAATGGGACTTTGATGACCACGGTTGTTGGATAAGAATTCGGCGTCATTCCAGCATTGACTCTCACGCTGATAGCAACATTACCTAGAGCTGGCGCAGTCATCGCCAATGATCGATCAGAGACAAAGAAGACGAAGTTAAAAAGAAGAGGTTCACGGGTCCCCACGTGCATTTTCATCTCGATACCTGGACAATTTCTTATCGTTGCCTTTCGTGTCTTATGGCCTGTGCTTGAGTAGCCAAGACGGTGCCATGCGGACCAAGTCTAGCTGGCAGCTTTTGCACAGGAGAAACAATTTGTGAATTGACAGCCTACGTGGATTAGGGATACTGGAAGCCAGAGGCTTCGAGGAAGGGATTGGCTTGCTAAGTGGGGTGTTTGTAGAGTGGGTGGCAATGGGCATCAAGTACGAAGGAAAAGTGTGTTTTGGGGGTGGACACAGACATCGCATTGCATTGCTCTTCTAGAGTGAAAGTTCAGGCCGATGTCTTTCGAAGCTCATTATAACGCGAGCACGAGGAGAAGCCTTGTCAAGACGCAAACATTCATCTCCACGCCGTCGGTCATAGATGTCTGACCATCGACACTCCCATCGTAATCCTTAGTAAGTCAGAGTGTGACTCCCAAAGAGCTTAGCTCGTGAGTCTCGGTCAACAAATCCCATCTTCCGACACTACGGCAGGACACAGTGTATGCTGTGGCGTATAGCCCACAGCAATATCATAGACCAACTACGATTCACTCCCCATGGTGGAGCTATCGAATTACCAGAAGTTCACACCTAAAGGTGATCTACCGATGCCGTTGAAATGTATCATGTGATAAACAGTGATTGTTTCTATGAAATGGGCGACGCTCAGGGACCTGCGTATACAGTTGGTGAGCCTGACTGGTGACGGCACATCGACAGAGTATGTACTGCCATCGGATTTTCTCCATGAACCGCTCGGCGGTGAACGACGTATGCTGGATTAGCTCCTCGACCTTGTGACAGCCCATTTCCAATCAGCGAAGTTGACTAATGAAAGGGACGCTGGAGTTCATGGTTAATCGCAGGATCTTTCCATGCAGGTTCGGGAGCTTTGCGGGTCGTCACCATAGCTTCTGTGCAGGTCTGGTCGAGCTTTGTACTCAGCCTTCACGTCTCCCTGATATACTTACTCACATTATACCCCTATATCAGAGGTACCGAAGAGGAAGGTATGGCCACTTAGTACGAGACCTTCTTCCGATGCCGCACAGCAATGCTGACTCTACATCTAGCTCTCATGATACACGGTGGCGGCCATGTAATGCTCTCGTTTAAAGATGTTTGAGCCAAGCAAACTCAGCCCCTTCTAGACAACGGTCGGCTGCCTATCAGCATCGTCTACAGGCTCTGTTCAGAAGTCAACATCATCGACGGCCCTATGCCGGACGTGTGTGACGCGCTCTGATGGGGGCGGAAAAGGCTGCCACAAATGGATCTCAGATACCTAGGTCTGAAGATTGAAGCGGAGAAGATCATTGTGGTGGGCTGGTCGACTGGCGGTACACTCGCGACGTCCCTGGCTTGGTCTTCTGTCCAAAGCGGCATCAAGCCGCCAGACGCCATTCTGGCACTATACTGCCCCACACATTACGCTGCTAAAAATTAAGACACTCGCAGATCTACCCCTGTTGCGCACGAGTGCAACTGACAAATATGTATACAGGCTGAATGGAGCCAAATTGCCCAGAAGGGTCCGCCGCAGCCGCCAATAGCGAGTACAATCTACTCGAAGGCGTCCAGGACAAGGCCGTCAGTATACCCCCTCCCGTAGCCCAGCGTACCCAATGCGTACCCACATCTTCGCACAACCACCGTTACACCTCACAGATCACAACATACAACGTCCCACCCAAAAACTTCGCCCTCGGCGGCTAAATGTCCCCCTCCGACCCCCGCTCCCGCATCGTCCTCCACAGAACTGGAAAGGCCAAGCCCTGCCCATCCTCCTCAACGGTCTCCCCTCCAAATCCCAATCCGCACATACAAACACCGACTACACAAATCTCCTCCACCCAGCGCTGAGCAGAATTGCGTCCATTAGTCCACTGGCTCAGGTGCAGAAGGGCACGTATCGGACACCTACGTTTCTGATTCATGGTACTCGTGATGATTTGATTCCGTGGCAGCAGAGCGAGGAGTTTAGGGATGCGTTGGAGATGGAGGGGTAAGGGTGGGGTTGGCGGTTGTGGAGGGGAAGGGGCATTTGTTTGATATGTTTTGGGATCCGGATGGGAAGGGGTGGGAGAGTTTGAGGAGGGGGTATGAGTGGCTTTTGAGCAGTCGATGTGAGGTGGATGTGGGGGTGACGAACGAGGAGTGATGATTCGGGTATCTTGGAGGAGTTCAGGGTGACGATTATAGATTTCATAGATGACCGGAATGATCACTCAATACAGTGTTCTGCAAGATTGTTAGGGAAATCAATCGACGCTGTAGGAATTGGTTATACTGACGTTGGACGCAGTGCAAAAGAAGTGCAGAGAAATCTCTTACCATTCAATCTGCGAATCAGATTAGCGAAAGCGCACCGGTATTGTGATCCGGATGCACGATTACTCCCATTGGTGAGCCGTCGCCAAACAGATTTTCCAAGAGGAGATATACCAAGTGTAGCTTCAAAACGATTCAATATTCTCATAGGATCGACCAGGCTAATCAGGGTGCTACTAATAGCTACAATGTCCACAATACCCACAATCCTCGGAGCTACATGCAGTGTAATCCCTGTCAGACTCATCATTTGCATCGACAAAGTCGTCTTCGTCCTCGGAATCGTGAGCATGATGTTCCGCCAGGCTGTCCTCATCTAGATGCCCTGATCCGATGTGTAGCTTGAGGCACAAATCGTCAGGTAGAGCGCTCTGGTGACCGGAATCAAGCTCCCAGATCTCTAGCTCGCCGCCTTCGGTGCGCTTGATGCGGCATTTTTTGGTTGTGAAGGTCTGGACAGTGTTGACGATCAGTCGTATGAGAGCACCCAGCTTCTGCAGGTTCATCGAGTTTTGTTTCTCCCAGCTTTTGAGTTGATTATGCACGTCAATGATTTGCACGTCATCGAACTGACCGCCTTTGTGGTAAGCGGCGATCAGATTTGATGTTTGAGACATCCAGAGGCGAGGTAGTACGCTGTCCGTGTCTAGGACTTTGTGCGCGGCTCGGGTTTTGATCTCGATTGTGGCGTTTTGAGCAATTTCTCTGCCTCCGGTGAGGATTTTGAGGGTTTGTTCCGTGCCGGGTAGTGGTTCACCGAGTGTAAGGGAGTCGCTGAGCTTCTGTAATGATGTCATCTTGGGCTCGTCTCCTTGTGCTGTCGGACGTGCTTCCTTGGCAGCGGTAGCATGGTCTACGAGATATCCATCGGTCTGAAATCGAAGGAGAAACTTTAGACCGGCGAAGTCGTATTGGGCAATTCGATGGTGAGAGCTAGATCCCTTGACTTCGCTGTCCCATTTGGTGTATTCGTCTGGAAAAGTGAATCCGTATCCACGAAAGCATGATATTCTCTCTGTGGTCTTCTTCTCATTCCTTACAAATAGGAAGGTATTCCCCATGCATTCCACATCGATCTCGAAGCTCTTCGGGGTCCCTGTGATTGAATCAAAGAGCTTGGCCATCGTATTCCTGCAAATGACCACGTCGATTCCGGCCATGTCGAATTGCGGATGCAACTTGTAGATGGCACGGAACATCGGCTCTAGTGGGAATGAGCTGTAACGCGCCGCGTTTTGGTCGATGAATACTTCGCCATGGTCTGGTCGGAGCTTGCGACTGTGAGTTGGAGGGGACCAAATCGCAGGAGAACCTTCACGTATTCCATGTCAATCAGCAGAACATTCCCCGGTTGGACAAGACCAATGGGTAGTGGAGGACCTACCTGGGACGAGGATGGTGGGCTCGCTGCTGTTGAGCCAGTTGTAGGACGCTATGGACTGAAAGTTTGACATCTGCGCAGGGCCACCTGAAGGCTGAATATCGGCAGCATTGAGCTCGAGAAGAGGGCTACTTGTTGACAACTCATCACTACGGCGTGAAGTCGAATGTCCCTGATTATTGTCTGCGGAAGTGCTTTGGAGTGACCCATCACGTCCATACTTGGGCCCGCCGAAATTAGCAAGTCGCCCTGCCATTATCTAATCCGAATTCCTAGATCAATTGCCAACTTTCCACAGATCTCAGATGAGTGAAGAAATTGGGGGGCTTTACATGTACAAGCATCAAAGGCTCTCAGAAAATCTCAATACCCTGGGTATTCAACCGCTTGTGTTTGTGTTTGCTTGTTTGCTACTGCCATCATCTCCTGGTCGGGTGGTTGCATCTATGAACATGCATCACGCCCTTTTCAGAATTCGCCAACCAATGCCGTCTAATTCTTCCCGAGCACAGTGGGAGCCATCATCAGTCTAACCCCTCTGATGGGCCCATGCTTTCACTGACTGGAGTGGAAGTCAATAAGCATTATGCAGGATGATGGCACTTGGCGACAGCACACTGAAATCAACACGAGTTCGCAATCCGAGGTGCTTGTATCCTGAGTACCGAACCTCTCCACGTGCAAGACCTGGGGGACCCAATAACACAGTTGTGAGAGCTTGTGATCGATTGCAGCCGGTTGCCAGAAGCCCGATTTTTAAAACTTTCCCACGGGAGGAGACGTCAGTTTTCGGCATGCTTGCATTCGTGCTTCCCATACCGAGCTCCCTTCCTACAGTAGTATCTGCTGTTGACCTCGATGATTGCACTTACGGAGTTTCAATTTGCCTCTTCGCTCGGGATTTATCCCCAATGATTCGACGGCATGATAGAAAGTGACAAAGTTTCTGCATTCGGCGCGCTAACCTACGGAAGCAGCTTGGGAAATCCTCTCGCAACTCACATTTCGGAGAGCGCCGTCACCGTAGACCCTGAATCGGCCGACTCGTTGGGGAGGGGCGGAGCGGAAATTCTTGGATGGCTGTGAGAAGCTCTGTAAATACCTAGAGATTTATTTGCCATCACGAAACGCTTAGCCTATGAAAGTAGTAGATGTTTCTCTCAACTCGTTGATCGACTTGGCTAATAGCACAGATCTATGTCCACAAGTGACTGTCACGAATGTGAGGAAGAGAATGGCGAAAGGGGAGGGATTCCGGCTAGCGTCCATGCCAAGCTTTCGACTTGAACGGCAGGTCAGCCGAGCCAAATCTATAATTAAACAAGATCCTTCCCAAATGTTCTCTCTGTCGACATTCTTTCTGCTACTATCTTGATGACAAGTAGGATCAGATTAGGTGCCATTGGTCTTGAACGCTCATTCAATAGGCACTTACTATCTGGTGTTCTTTTGAAGCAAGGCTCACAGGCTAGCAAGAGCTACGTGAAAATCCGCCCTGCGATTCTTCCCATTAGACAACGATCGTTTCATATTGAGGCCCGGCTGAACCATAAGAAATCACTCAAAATGACCGAGTCATCGGAGCCTACTGCTGAGCAAGCTACGAAGCTGTTTCAGGACCTCGAAAAAAAGTTTCCGTCCAAGACCCTGGGTGAGGATAGGTGGTATCTCATCGCTGTATGCTACCCTCTCACTGTCCCTCCCGAAAAATGCAAATTCGAAGCATAAGCAACTTCGCCCTTTCAGGACTCATGGTATACAGATCTCCGCCCTCACAGGAGGTAGCCAGCCCGAGTTTGTCGGGAATCTCTACACCTATCTGATCCAAAAGTCAAAATACTCCACTCCAGAATCTCGCCAGCAGCTCGTTCGAAGACTACGGGAAGCGCTTGTCAAATGCGTGTCTATCGTTGGAGTATGCAAGCCCATCGAGGCAATCTTCCAGATCGCGGAAATTGAAAGGCCGGAGGACAAAGATTATTCATTCTCCCGGTGCGTCTTGCCATCATTAACCCAAGCTTCGGGTCCTCATGCAACGCAATTGCTCATTCCTTGATGGATGTAGAGAGAATTGGCAGTCGGGCGAAGAGAATAAAGCCAGGGGTGTTGCATGGCTTGATCAGATCTACAAGCATAACCGCACGAATACCATCAACAACTTCGCAGCTCACAAAGACTTTGGTAATGTCTACTCTTGCCTACGACCAGCTCATCACTCAACAAGTCACCTCTCCCTTGATTTGTATGTTTCGGTTCACTCACTCTTTTCTTCCTAGCCTGGATCTCCGCCAATATAACATACGGTCTCTATCTCTCCGATCACACCATCCTCGACGCCATCGACACCGAGATGGTCGTCCTATCTGGCATCATGATCCAGAATCTGAAGCGAGAGACGGGATGGCATCTGCGTGGAACGCGGCGAATTGGTGTGAGCCAGGATGACGTGGAAGTGGTGCAGCAGTGTGTACGTATTCTCCACCTTCTCATGCAGTCCGCTCGTGTTTGTAGGGTGGTATAGGTGTCTAGTTGCTAAAATTGAATGGTGGCAGATTGAGATGGTGGCGGCTTTTGCGGACGTGAATTTGAACAAAGTTCCAAGGGTTGCAGACATTGAGCATGAGGTCTGAGATGGGGTTCATAAAGGGCTGAGCAAGTGACCCTTTGGGGCACTTACAAGCAGGACCTCTACGCTGCAGATGACGCAATTACACACAAGATAAGGTGCAATGGAGGACGGAGACTCTTTCCTGGTCTTCACTGCATATAGACAGAAGCTCTCTTTACGCACGGTGGCAAGAGACGAGACCTCCCTTGCGCAGACTGTGTTTCGCCCTGAAGTATGATAGAATCTAGAATCTATGAAGAAACGACAAGAAGTCAGCAGTATCCTCTTCTTTCACCTCTCCGCCCTACAAGTAGTGATCTGTTTCGACCTTCCAGCTACAATCATTTGTAGGTGCATTCTTGTCTGTCATCCAATACATCTGTGAATGGCATACGACGCTCGTCGGCTCGCTTTCTAACCTGTACACTTCCAAATCTCACTCTCGGGAAAATGGGCTATTATTGCAAATGCATGTATACTGGGTAACGCCCATTGACCCCTTTTGATCTCTACATATCATACCAGCACTGGCTGCGTAGCAATTCCATATAAAGAGGGAGCATCTGCTAATATGACTGCATATGCTTCGATAGAGAATGTCATGCGCCACTGTTCTTACCGCCAAAGCTCTCTCTCTCTCTCTCTCTCTCTCTGACTATTCAGGAGACTAAATTACAAGTGGAGCATAGTAAAAGATATATGACACCGATAGTGTCTAATGTATCGAGTTAGATGATATCAGCCGTACTATGAGGGCGATAGACGATTTCGAGTCGGACATCTGGAGATATCAGCTATTCCACGAGAGACGCTGAAACGGTGGTGGGGAAAGCAGAAGAGTCGATATTGATGGACTGAGGGTTGGTGGAAGAGTGACATGGCATGCCCCTTAGCCTTGGGTTCGCAATGGAGGAAATGCTGCCTCGTCCTCAGACTTTCTGGCTACAGGGGCAGTACTCCTATCAGCCCTGCTGTAAGTAGCTAACTTGTAGATCCGTGGGAGTGGAATGGTAAGTATTCCTGCCAAGAAGTCTAGATATGCTAATGAATCATTGGGATCATCGGCTGCCGCCTAAAACATATCAATATCCATCAGATTGGCAACCAATACAACATCTCGCGCTTTCGTGAAACATTGCTGGTAAATGTCATAGGCGAGTTTGACTAGGCAAGGCCAATCATTCACGCTCATCTCATCTAGTCTCAACATATTTAGCGTAACAGCATCAATCAGATGGCGAATAGAATTCCGTTAGGTTTCTAGACTTGTGTTGTATATGAGAGACGGCAGCCTAGTTGAATTACGCCGCACAATCGCGCCCTCCCACCCTCAACGCTTGTGTTTGATATTTTAGCCGACTTGATTTCTTACCTCGGCTATTGTAGGCTGTAGCGGAGGGGCCTTCCTCCTCTTCGTGCATCCTACTCATCTCTTACATAACGTCCACACTCGGCGGGCCTTTGGATTGGACGAAGATCAAGGAGAAGTTCTAGGGGATGTAGAACAAGAACATCACTCCTTGTTTCTTGAAGGATTCTATGGGAGCGAGGCGTTCTTTCGACCTCCGGCCTGTGACCGGTGAGTCATACCACGGCATTGATTGAATGGGCAGGAAGGCATGGGTACAAATGGCCACTGCGCGTAACTAAGGAGTCTGCATATGCAGGGTAGTATTACCAGGCCAATGAAGCGTCGAAATGCTATCCCATATTCTGGCAAGGCACTCGTTTTAGCGGCTTTTGCCAAGGCCTAGCTGAGGCGAGTGCCCCGTGATACGTATGACGAGCTAAGGTGATGGTACGGTGGAAGGCTGACGAGAGAACCCTGCCCAGCGAGCTATGATCACTTTTTATATAGAGGTGTCGATGTGCAACTGCGACTTCTGGATTCGCCCACTATTCGTGGATTCCAGCCCCAGTTTAGGGTATTCCAACAGAAGCACCTCTGCATCTAGAGATCTAGGACCGGCTTTGGTTGCTCCACGACAGTGAAATGCCTAAGAAAAGAGCTCAGCCTAAAACCCCTCCCGACTTGCCTGCAGCACCCTCTGATGCGAGAAAGAAGGCTTACTATCCCGCGGGTAACTCCGTGTATTATTGTCGACAGAGGAGTAAGAATCCACCGATGACTGCTTGTCTATATTACCGCAACTGATTCTCATGCAGCCCATGTATGGCGGACAGGGACAGTGGACGATGGAACCTCCAGCACTCAACTCCATATTGTTTGTCACCCCATGGAAGTGCAACTTTTGCGTCAAGTGCCTGACATCAATCACATTTCAGATCCGCGACGACGCTACGGGACAGAAGCTGAATATCGACGCAGAATACATCAGGCAAAAGATCTAGTTGTCAAGGATGCGCAACAAGGGTATGGGCTTACATTGGGGGTCCAAAGGCTTTGCTCTTCGTCGATTGGAAACTGCTTTTCGGCAATTCCATTGCTTAGTAGGACTTCAGACAGTTGTCAATCCACGTCCATAATTTCTTGTCCGCAACGAAGACATGGCCAT
>JAABUL010005287.1_pt1 | contig 16241 bp, 28 predicted proteins | sample 5559151 | NCBI WGS metagenome assembly JAABUL01 (sample SAMN10711876, study PRJNA513368) | rock metagenome | isolation source: Antarctica rocks | place: Antarctica: Victoria Land, Pudding Butte sud | reverse complement strand
GAGCTGGGGATGGGGATATATAGCTTAGGCTGCGGAAGATTTTGCGAGTCAGAAGACCCCACGAAGTTCGTCCGCGGGGAACGGAGAAAGGAGTGATCTTAAAAGAACACCGGAAGGCCGTAGACGCGCAAGCGGAGATATCCGTTGACAGGCTGATAAGGATTGCCATTGAATCGTTCACGAAATCGAGGGTGACAGACACCTCTGGTTGTCAAGAACAAGTCTCCGATCCCTACATCATCTTTGTTGGCAGTCATCCAGGTACAAGTGCATGAACGTTGTATCGTATAGATCCCAATGACGGGGGAAGAAATCAAAGACTCCCGATGGTGCGGGAACGCTTTGGCTCAAAGGTTCAGGTCACGAAGGCTCGACGACCATTGTGCGACTTTGCGATGTGCCATGACCTGTGCATGCGGACGTAAGTAGGGATAAGAGGACCACGGCATCACTCACCTTTTCCTTGCTAAACCCTGTGACCTGCAGGCCTTCTAGCGAGGTAGCTCGAGACAGCGCGACATAGGCTTGGCCCTTCTCGAACACCTTTCCTAGATCGACTTTGACGCGGTCGAGGGCTAGAATACGTCAGCGTCTAGTGAGTGAATATCCGAGATATGGGCGGTAAAGGGTCAATCAGAAGGCTTACTCTGTCCTTGGGATTTATGTATCGACATCGCCCAAGCAAGGATGAGCGGTAGCTATGGGACAAGTCAGCGGATATAACAAGAGGCGCCGTACTCACCTGACTCCGTGACGCCTGGACCTCTCCATTCGGTAATTCCGCTTTAAAAATATCCGCCTCCACAAGCATATCCCTCGATCCTCCTCCTGGCACCTTGAACTGGACGACGGGTAGCGGCTTGGATCCCGATGATATCTTCGCCTCCAACGTTGACCTGATCTTCAACCGTTTCTCCCTCTCCTCTTCGTCCACATCCTCCAAGTCCCCATCCTCTTTCCACCTTCCCTGGCTGTCTGGGAAATACAGCTGCTTATGGCAGAACCCGATCACTTTACCCATACTTCCGTTGGCAAGTGTCTCATCAACGTTCTTGATGAGCATGACCTGAGCTTTAACTTTTAGATTGATCGATTGAGGCGCCATGAAGTTGGACAGGAGCTTCTCGCGCTGAACCGGATCGGCCACCGCTCCGCCGTCGGTAGCATTATACGACCATCCATCGGTATTCAGGACGTCTAGACGAGTGCCATTGGATCTGTCTACGTCTTCGCGTCGTGGGAACAGCTCAGTGGGCTCGATACCGTCGTGATAGTGGATCGGCCGGGAGAGCGCTTTGAAGGCGGAGATGGAAGATTGACTGAGTTTTCCGAATCGCATCTCGTTCAGCATGTCGACGAATCCTACGACACGTCAAGTCTGATCTTTTCGGGGCAACTTTGCCTACTCTGGTCTTTCTGCCGGAATACCTTGGTCAAGTTGACCGATAGGTCGATCGTTTCATCCCATGTCTGCGCCTCGAAACAGAATTTCGGTTGACCGCCGCCTTTCGTCACCGGTGGTAGTTGGAAAAAGTCGCCCGTCACGATGATTTGAATTCCGCCCCAAGGCTTGCTAGGGACTTTGCGCAGCATCTGACCGATCTTGCAGAACTTGTCGAACAGGTCTCCATCCACCATCGACACTGCTTCATTCAGCCGAATCTCGCTGCACTCCAGCAGCGACTCACCCTCGTCGACTATCAGCACCTTCGTTCTCAACCAACGAGCGGAAGCCTTCTTGTTTTTCCTAATCTTGGACACCAGGACCTCAGGCTTCTCGATGGCCAGACCCGCTCCACCAAAAGAATGGAGGGTTACTCCGCCAATGTTGCATGCAGCGATCCCCGTCGAGGCCGTGACCGCTACCGCATCCGCCGCAGTGGCATACTTTTTGCGCAAATTCTTGATAATTTCGCGAAGAAGCACGGATTTACCGGTACCTGACCGAGAATCAGTCTCGTCAGGCACTGCTTAGCATGGGTGACACGACTCACCGGCACTACCCGTGAAGAATATGTTCTTCCCCTCCGCCACCACGTGAGACAGCACCTTTTGTTGCTCTGTACTCAGCACGATTTTCTGTTTGATGTTCAAGCCGGGCGCGCTCGATCCGGCGGAGGTTGACCTCTTGCTAGCTGCCGAGGTTGGCCGTGCCATCGCTTTCTTGGCGGTACTACGATCATCAGCTTCACCGCTCTTCTTGGGGAGCGAGGGGGGGAAAGGGGAGGGCACGAAGAGGGGCCTACGTGATGTCTTCATCCCATGGCAGCTGTCTCTTCCTGGAATCCAACACCGGGTGAAGAGAGGTGGAAGGGACGGAAGGGAGTTCTTGAGTTGGAAGCGGTTTCTGTGCGGAAGGTATGGTAGGAAGGGTCTGGGTAATGTGGTTGGACGGATAGGAGGAGGCTGATGGTGAGAGCCGTGTGTTGGGGCTCATCGCCGCGAGAATCGCTTTACGGCGGCGTTCCGCAGCGGTCTCAGCGGCAGGAAATCGGGGAGGAGAAGTCATCGCGAAGTCAGATACAGGCCCTTTCCGCTTGGCTCTGTAGACCGGATCAGCGAGCTCGTTCCGGCACGTAGCAGTATATTGACTGCTCCGGACTAGGCAACCATTCCATCTCCGGGGATGATCCTTTGAGTCCGGACTGCTTTGTTGGGACATCATCATCTCCCCATTCTCGCTTGAATGAGTTGACACGTGAGAAGCTCTTGGACAGCTTCGGCGAGTTGGCTGACCGTGATGTCACGAGGGGAGGCATGTATGTTGCAAGAGTCGCCTCGGGCTTAGCGTAAGGAATCAGGAATGAAATGTAAAGGGATGACTTTTGCAAACGGGAAGTAGAACAAACTAAAAGTAACGCGCGCGACTAAATTACCCGACTGGGAAGGTGTTTCGCCGATTTCATTCCGACCGCTCGAGCCTTCGTAAGGACCATCGAGATCTCGGTGAGCATGGTGCTAAAGGCCCACTGGAGACATGAACCTCTTCCACGCCTGTAGGAGGTTAGTAGTGGGCGTTGTCCGTGTAGCCGCCTGAGGTGAGGACGATGGGGCGGAAGAGCGGGAATGTGAGCCGCTTTCTTCTGCTTCCTATACGCTGTTTGATTTTTGCCTTTGTTTCCCTATCTGCTTACGTAATTCGTGCCTACCCAGATTTGCAAACCCCATTCGACCTCGCATGTGCTCTTCTCGTCGAGTGCTTCGACGAGTTTCGCCAATCTCATCATGGCGCCCGACAAAAAGATCCACAATGCACTCAAACGCTCGGAAGTGCATCGAAAGAGCAAGCGGGAGAAGGGACAAGCAAAGCTCAAGCGCCGTCTGGATGTGAGTGGTTGTCCATTGCGAGGGATGCGAGGGACACACATTGAGCTTGTGGCTGACGGGTCTGGTAGAACAAGAAGGCAGAGAAAGAGAAAGGATTAGGAGAAGAACGCAAGAAGGTGAGTCATCGTGTGCAGCGCCTGGGTGATGCTCATAAGGTGTGAACAGGAGAGACTGGCGAAGAACATCCCTCGGACCCTCGACAATACTCGCATCTTCGACTCTACATCTTACCTCACGGCAAATCCCGGGACTCTAAGAATAGCTGCGGAGCGAGTCGCAGAGGCGTCTAGGGCGATCAATGGCGAAGCTGGACCTTCACAGCCCCGAGATGAGGTGCCCGTCAACGCAGAGGAAGTTGATGATGAGGATGAGGTCATGCCCGACGCACAGGCATTGACAGCAGCGACTTCGGCAGACGTGGCAGCTGTTCCGAAAGATGCGCCCTTGGACGCCGAGCGGGAAGTCACGGGCGAGGCTGTAGAGGAGGAGGAGGAAGAGGCGGACCTTCCTCCACCCGCTCCACCTCGAATCCTCGTCACCACCTCTCCCAGCCCTTGCAAAGAGACGTACCAGTTCTGTGACGACCTCCGGAGTATCTTCCCTGGCGGACAGTTCTTCAAGCGGCCAAAGGGCAGGGGTTTCGAGCTTGGACGGGTGGCGAGGTGGGCGGCGAAGAGGGGGTTTGCGGCGGTCATCGCGGTCAACCAGGATCATAAGACGCCCAGTGAGTGCTATGATGGGGGAGGGAGTACGAGCTCATAATCGACAGATGCGATCACCCTGATGCAGTTACCTGCTGGGCCGACGGCGTACTTCAAGCTGAGTAGCGTCCAGCTGGGATCGCAGATTTACGTGACTTGGTTGAAACCACTGAGAATGCATGCTGAACTGTGACATCGTACCCAGGGTCATGCACGACCCTCACCGCATTCTCGTGAGCATACCTAGTCGGAGATTCAGGCGACTTGAGCTGATCGCTCCGCATGTCAGCCGAGCTCATCCTGAACAACTTCACCACTCTTCTTGGAAATTCCGTTGGACGGCTCTTCGGCTCCCTCTTTCCCCCTCTTCCCCAATTTCGCGGACGACAAGTCGTCACTCTCCACAATCAACGAGACTTCCTGTTCTTTCGGCGGCACCGGTACGCTTGATTCACGCTTTCCAAATCCCAGCTTACTCATTTACAGGTACATGTTCGCCTCGGCTACTTCGGCCAGACTACAAGAGATCGGACCACGCTTCACCTTAAAGCTTCGATGGCTTCGAAAGGGACTACCTGCAGTGACGGCCGGCGATGGGCAGGTCCCTCGAGGAGGCGATCCGGAAGATATTGACGAGGAGGAGATCAGCAGACAGGAGAAGAGGGATGAGGATGAGGCTATGGAGGAGATGGGGAAAGGACAGGAGAAGCGGGCGAGTGCGCAGCAGATGGGGATACCGCCCCTGGACGAGGACCAGGAATACGAGTGGAAATGGAAGGTCAGTCGAATTTCCTGCAACCGATTGATTCGACGCTCATGTCACGGACAGCCCAAAATGGAGGTGTCGAGGCGGACATTCTTCTTATGATGCAACGGCTTCAGTCCACGCGTATGGCGCAAAGCACACCCGGCCAGCGGAGAGCGTGGTACTCGATAGACATGGCGGCACCAAGCTGTGGAGGCGAAGCTCGCCTGTCGAAGCGGAAACAGCACTACGAATGCTCCGTTGTAGCGCAGGCGTCGGGTGACTGGTCAGGTTGTGGTCCTTGGCATGCTTGCGTCCGCGTTGACGGAGCAAATACGGTTGAAATCTAGCTGAAGCGGCTGAGAAGTGAACGAAGAGATTGCGCATGCCTCCAGTGTATGTTGTCCAGCATCTCCGCGGTTGTTGGGATACAGCTAAGCGACGACGCCTTGTTGGGATTCTGTCGCCGGGAACAACAAAATCCCGCCCCACCGGCGGCCCTAGCCGACCGAGTCTTACCTCGTTGTATTGATTCTGGCAGGTCTAGGGTGTGCAAAGAAAGTTGACGATTCTTGTCATTTCTTGCCCGGTCAATCCTTCCCAGCCATGTCTACCTCGGTAAATCTGCCTAGGCCCGTCCACCTTGAGGATGAGACTGATTCAGCGCGTCATAGTACGTAGCTGGTTTGCTCCCGGCGATCCGAAAGATCCTCGAGACCAGCGACCTCTCCGTCGTGTAAGTCTATTGCTGCTCTTCACGAGACTTCCCTGACCGAGGCCCTTTACAGTTCCGCCAAGGCAGTCCGAAAGGAGCTGATCAACCGCGGCGAAGACGAGACGACCATCCGAGCGAACCGATCCTCCATCGACGAGCATGTCCGCGATCCCTCTTTCTTCATCTCCACCTTTGCTTACTCCAATAGATCGGGAGGATCTACGAAGAGCTCACCTCCGCTGCCTCCCCCTCCCTCTCATCCCCCGATGTCCCCCTAACGAAATCCGAGCTCGCCCATCCCCAATCATCCCAGCCCGAACCTCTCCGCAAGAAGGCAGTCAAGCGCGAAGTCAAGGTAGAGACGGATGAGGAGATGGCTGCGCGTCTCCAGAGGGAATTCGATGCTGTGGGCAACGGACGGGCGAGCCGGAGTGCTAGGGGTGGAAGGGCGGTCAAGCGGAAGAAGGTAAGCAAGGTCAAGAGTGCTGCAAGGGTTGGGAGTGATGGTGAGGAGAGGCCGAGGAAGAGGAGGGCGGGGAACGATGCGTTCAACAAGGAATTGATCCTTAGGTACCTTATATCCTCCAGTGTTGGGATGGGTTGGTATTGATGGAGATGGGTGGTAGTGACGCGCTGTCAGAGTTGGTGGGTGAACCGCGATTGAGTCGACCCCAGACGGTCAAGAGGATATGGGATTATGTCAAGGCGAGGGACCTCCAGGATCAGACGGATAAGCGGTATATCTTGTGCGACGAGCCGTTGCGGAGCGTCTTTCATACGGATAGACTACACATGTTTACGTGAGTCCTCATCTCTGGATCAGTGGCAAAGGGATTGATGGGGAGCAGGATGAACAAAGTATTGGTCCAGCACTTTCGTGACCCGGCAGAGGTGATCATTAAGGACGAGGGGCGTCCCGTGGTTCCCAAGGCCGAGGGACGACCACCTGTCTTGAGCGATAGTGAAGACGACGACGAGGATGGGGATTCTTCCGTAATGGAATCGGTATGACATCCTTGGCAACGCTTCTCTCGTACAATATGCACGTAACGCCACATTGTATGCATGTCCCACCTCACTTCTTCTTACCACCCTTCGCCGCCCCCGTTCTCTCCCGCACTTTTGGCGCCTTCTCCTCTCTCGCCCCTTCACCCATCCACTCCAAATCCACCTCCCCAAAGCTGATCTCCCTCTCCCCCACCCTCACCCCATCCGCCTCCTCCGGGACCTCACTCTCTTGGGCACTTGAGATTCCGCCAAGGTGCACACCCTCAAACCGCCTCCTGAACTTCCCCACCCGGCCCTCCCCATCCTCGCCCAACCCCCTCCGATCCGCTCCAGGCTTCCACAAAGGGTTGTTCGTCACGTCCCGGGTCAGCCGGATGGTGGAGGGTGTAGGCGCGGTGGTATAGGATGTGAAAGTAGATCCATCGGATAGGACGATTTTCTGGGGGTAGATTGCGGGGAGAGGGGAGGGGATGGAGGGTGGGGGTTTAAGGTGGGTCTTGGAGGACCAGGGGTTGTAGTATTCTTCGTGACGTGGTGGGGTGTTCGAGATCGTGCGGATGGAAGTAGACCGTGCAAAGTGGCGGAGAGCAGAGGAAGAGGCGTGTCGAGAGCAGGGGAAGGCCATGATGGGATGGGCCTTGGTGATCAGGTCGAATGGGGTCGCCGATAGCAAGCAGGTCGTCCATAATTAGGGTTGAGAGAGGACGGACACCGTGAGAAACCAATTTTAGCCGTACTTCATCCCGATTGCATAGCAGGAAACGAGTCTGTTGTTTTCACTTCCTATGTACTGCAGTCCCCAGAAACCCGCTCATGGCGAAATCGCGATTCGAGTACGTCCGGAACTTCGAGCTCCCCGACCCACTCGTCCCGAACACCTACATCGTCGTGCGCATCGATGGGCGGGGATTCCACAAGTGGGTTTCCTCATCCTGGGGTCACAAACACCTCGCTAAGAAATTCTAGTTTCTCGAATACTCATGCCTTTGTGAAACCCAACGATGTCCGTGCACTTGACCTTATGGATCGTGCTGCAAGGTCAGTGATGGAGGAGTACGAGGATGTGGTACTTGCTTTCGGGGAGAGCGACGAGTACAGGTTCGTACTTCTGTTCTCGAAGGAAATAATGCTGAACTGATGTAGCTTAGCTTCTTGATACGACGTTCTTCAAATCTATATAAGCGTCGAAGAAGGTCAGTCCACCTGAATCTAAGCTGGGGCTTCCGAAGCTGATGAGATGATATAGCAAGATCAACTCCTCCATCGTCTCCCTGTTCACCTCATCCTACGTGTTCCACTGGCGAGACTACTTCCCGGAAACGAGATTGCGGTATCCGCCGAGCTTCGATAGCCGGGTCGTGCTTTACCCCGGGGCGAAAGAAGTGCGGGATTACTTCGCTTGGCGACAAGCAGATAGTGAGCCGCACCAAGGGGACCAAATACCTAAACCTTGCGGACCAAATACCTAAACCTTGCGTAGCGGAACTGACCAGGCATGTAGCGCATATCAACAATTTATATAATACGACGTTTTGGGCGCTGGTCAAGGATGAGATGACTCCGACCGAGGCAAACATGACCTTACAGGTCAGCGACAAACCTGATGCTTGCGGAATGATTGCGCTAAATGAAGGACTCAGGGGACCGATTCTAAGGACAAGAACGAGCTCCTATTCTCTCGCTTCGGGATCAATTACAACGACCTACCTCAGGAGTTCCGGAAAGGAAGCACTTTGCTTCGTGTACCACCCCAGGCCGAAAATCGTATAGCGGTCGGGGAAGACGGGCGAACTAGCGTGCCTCCAAAGGCGAGTGGCACGAAGGGCAAGCAGCCGAAACCGTATGAAGGGTTGACAGGTGAGGTGTGCGTGCTGCACGCGGACATCATAAAAGATCGCTTTTGGGATGATCTACCCTGGCTGCTGTTATGACATATCTTGATGGGGATGGAGCCGCCTTAATCTTCTTCCCCGAAACAAGCGAAGCGGTAGATCCACTGGGCTTTTCTGAATAGGAATCGCCAGGCACGGCCATTTCGAAGAGAGCTTCAAGATGCATTCTAAAAAAATACCTCTCGGCCCGTGAATCCACGGCCGTTTCGAGGAACAAGGGAAGCAAATCGCAAATTGCCACTGCACCGATCCCACGTGTATATGCGTCATCCGTTGTTTGTCGCCGCCCTCGGTTTCAGTTGAAAAGGCTCGGTTGACCTACATCGCATCTTCCTCGTCTTCACATCCCGTTTCCGCCGACCATACCCCTGTTCAAAACCCGTCGACATGACTGCGATCGCTCAGAAAGCTGCTGGAGTGAGTTACCACCTCGTCCCCGTATATCATCGACTGATGTGGACCCTCAGAAAGTTCTCAAACAGCGCATGGCGCAGTATGCCCCGGTCGACCCGTACTACGACGAGGTCGTCGATGCCAAGGGAAAAGTCAAGAAAGTCAAGGTGTGTCCTCTCCTGTACTTCTCTCAGCTTAGCTGATAGTGACCCGTCAGCGCGGCGTCCCCCCGGGCCTATCGAAGCGCGATGAGAAAGCCCTTCGGAAGATCCGGAAACGTGCACATTACCTGGATAAGGGGATGAATCTCTGCGGTTTCCGAGTGGGGTGGACGTTCTTCATCGGTGCGTCAACCCGTCTCCACCCCAATTCAGATGTATGCTAAGGGGGGGTTTGGTGGTAGGTATCATACCCGGCTTGGGGGATATTGTCGATGCTGGCCTGAATTATGGATTGGTGGTCCGACCCGCGAACAAGCTTGATATCCCGAAGGATCTGTTATCGAAGATGTTGCTCAACAACGCGATCTCGGCGGGACTGGGGTGGGTGCTTCCCTCGATTCCGACGATGAAAGCTGATACAGATTCAGGTTCATACCGCTGCTTGGTGATATCGGATTAGCAGCTTGGCGAGCGAATTCGAGAAATGCCCATTTGTGCGTTTCCCGGGGATTCTATCGGATTCTTGAAGCTGACGGCAATGCGCAGGCTGGAAGCATACCTCACCATCCGGGGCGAAGAATTCCTAGCTCAGCAGGGTCACGGGACCGGAGCAGAAGAAGCAGAGCCGTTATCAGCAGACGTGAGGGACGAGTTCGTGCCGGGAGCGGGGATGGGGATGAATGGGGCGATAGGCAATGGGAATGGGCAAGCGGTGAAGAAGCGGAAATAGCGAAACCCGAGCTCAGAGCCGACAGTGATCACCAATAATACATCATTAGACTTTGAGTTTGTTCATACGATCATCGGCATGCACACGACCATCATGACGTTCCCATTCATATTCGATTCGAGATCATTGTGGATAGTCTCCATCCTTGAAATCAAGGGTGTTGGCTCCCTTCGGGTTCATGCCCTTTCCGAAGAACATCTGTGCCAATTCAGCATCTCTGTCTCTCCCGCTCAAATCTGCTCGACCCCACACTTTGGACGCGACGTGCGCTGGACTCGATATACCGCTCGCGATCCGCCTCGCTCTATGTCTTTCATCAGCCCCGTCTCCTCGCTCGATTTTGATCTCACGGCGACCGGAAGGGACGTCGACCGGGGAAGGGGGCATGGGAAGGGGAAAGGGGGAAGGGGAAATGAGGCACAGGGACTCAACGGTAAATTCCACGACGAAGACCAGCTGCATATCCTGATTGAATTGCTCTGTAGTGACCTGGCCCCCTCCTTTGACGGACTTGATCACCCGCCGTCCATCACGCACGGCTGTCTTCTCGAGATCGAGGAAATCTTGGGTGATCCGTGGGAGGTTGGACGGGTCGGCGAGCTTGAATGCGACTGAGGGAAGTTGCTCATTGGGTTTTTAACGCGATGAGAGGGGATGTATGGAATGCAAAGTGAGATGAGCTGACTGATGTGATAGAAAGACATCTTGGCGATAGTTTAACGGGAAAGGTGGTGATGAGAGCGACGGGGATGACAAGCTCAAGGGTGAGAGGGAGGTTAAGAGATCTCGGATATCCGGGCTGAGAAGCGTCATTGTGCGTTGGTGAGTAGACCAAACCTCGATCGAGCATGCATGCGCCGAAAACGGGTTTGCTTCCCACTCCCTTCTTGACCCACGCAACTACTTTGGGAAGTCCTGATCCTCGAAATCCATAGCGATGAACCCGGCTGCGCCGAGCTCGTTCCTAGCCATCATCTAGTTCACTCAGCGCCAGTCTTGAGCACTATACGAGGAGGAAACCCCACCTTGAACTCATCGTGTTCCTTTGCACGATCGATGTAATACGCCATGTCATCATGGTTCTACCCAAACCCCCTCTCGTCAATCTCAAGCTTGTAATCGGGAAGCGGGGTGGGAACGTACGGCGAATTCGACTACAAATACCACCTGCATATCATGATGATACGCCTCCGTACTGATCTGCTTCCCGCCCTTGATGGACTTGAAGATGGGTTTCCCGTTCCGGGTGACTTTTTGTTCGAGGGCTAGAAATTCGGAGGTCAGGCGGGGGAGGTGGGCGGGGTCGGAGAGCTTGAAGGCGACTGGGCCACTTAGCTGGATAGAGGTTGAGTGGAGGAGGGTGTGAACTTACTGACGTGGTAGACAGACATAGTACGTGATGCTGGTGGCTTGAATAGATTCTACGCGCTGGAGATGATTGAGGAGAAAGGGAGTCCAGCAGGCGGATGTCACGAATTTTGGTCAACGATCGACGAGGTGGAGGTCGTCCACCCTCAAAAATGAGCGCTTCTATGGCGAACTCTTATCTTCCAGCCGACTGCTAAACAGCCTGTACCGTCAGCAGAGCGCGCTCTGCTGACAGCGCAAGCAACGCAGTGAAAGTTAGAATGAGGTTGTAGGGCTGCATCTGATCATCGCTCCTGATGATGCTGATCTGCTTCCCCGCTTAAGGCGACGACGCCGGCTAAATGGCTCTTATAGGCTGCGGCTTCATCCTCGTCGCTGGCTTCAAAGCAGAGCGGCTTCACTAGTGCTGCGGAAGCTCTTCGAGAGCATATCCAGTCCCTCCCCTAGAATTCCGTCATTCCCGCCTGACTCGGCGCGATCGATTGAGCATCATCGTCACCCGCCTTGTACCCATGATACATGGAAGCGGTCGGTGCATCGCTCGGCGCCATACTGCCGATCGAAAGCCTTCGCCTTCCCTTGCTCTCCTCGTTCGGCAAGCGATCATACTGCGAGAACGCGATGCTTGATGCTCGAGTCGGTGGGGCGAGGCCGCCATCGGTGACTGACGCAGCATCGCCGGGTTGCTGCGAAATGACCGAGCTCGCGTAGCCAGTGTATGTCTTTCCTTTTCCCAAGGCGCCTCCGTTCGGGAACACGGGGAACGAAGACGTGACCGCTTGGCTGATGACGGATTCGGCATCGGGTGGCACGAAGGAAGTGGTATCGTGGGTGCGGTAGTACGCAGGGTCGAATCGGCTTGGCGCTGGACCAGGTACACGACCTCTATTGAGGTACTCGTTGGCCGCCGACTCGTGCCGTCGAAATGGATCGAGTGCGCTGGCCAGCGACTTCTTTGGGCGGCTGAACTGGATCATACTCGGTTGTAAATTGCTGAGAGGACCTTCGACGAAGGTGGACTTCTCCTTGTAGTGGGTGAGGAGGTACAGCCAAAGCGGGTGCTGCATTGATTCAGGTGACATGCGCATCATAGATCCGTTTACTCACCTTACTCAGCACCTTCGGATTCCCCAGGATGACCACACCGTACTTCGCCCGTGTCAAAGCCACGTTGAGTCGCCGCGGGTCATTCAAGAAACCGATCCCCTGATGCTCGTTGCTCCTCACACAGCTGAGAATGATGTAATCCTTCTCACGTCCCTGGAAAGCATCGACGCTCGCCACCTCGACCTCCTTGTAGAGATCCTTCTTGAGTGCCCCGTGAAGTTGCATATACGTCGCGATGTATGACCTTTGTCCCTCGTACGGGGTGATCACACCGATCTGACCTGGCAAAACACCCGACTTGAAGAACTTGGTCACCATCTTCTCGACATTCGAAGCTTCCGTTCGATTCAAGAATGACGTCCCGCTGGATGAGATCTCCTCGGTTCCGAGATTCTGGTGGAAGAACATTGGCGTGTCCGCAACCGGCCAGGGGAAATCGACGTTCTTCCGCAATCGCTCCGGCGCAGTGACACCGTTTTGAAGAGTGCCCTCATAGAACATATTGGACGGGAACTCAGAGAGGCAAGGGTGCATTCGATATTGAACTTGCAGTCGGATGGGTCGATTGCCAAGGACGACGAGGCGCTCGAAAAGGGACTGTGAAAGACCGGCTCGTGCAGCCTTCTTGTTCATGATGACTGGACCGAGCTGTTGATGATCACCGACAAGGACGGCTTGCTTGCATCCCATGACAAGTGGGATCATACACTCTGTGAACGAGATCAGCTCCGACTACTTTGAATGCAAGTAACTCACCCGGCTCCGCAGATTGGGTAGCCTCGTCGATCAGGACCGTCCGGAACTTGAATTTCGCCAACCGCGGATCCCCCGCCCCGACACAAGTAACGCAAATGACGTCCGCAGCGTTGAGGATATCCTTCTCGCAAGTCCGCACAAGAGACTTGTATTTCCTCTCATCGTTCTGGCTCAGCTCGCCCTGGTCATTCCGAAGCTGAATGAGCTTCTGCAGCTCCGGGTGCGTACCCGCGTTCGCGACTTGGCTGTGCAACGAGAGGAAGGCCACGGACGAGTCGAGAGCCTCGCGCGATTTGGCGGCAACTCGGACGACCTTGAGTCCTGTCTGATGGATCTTATCGCACAGGTGGTCCACGGCGACGTTGGACGGCGCGCAGACCAGGACTTGACCGGGATTCATCTTAGCGAGATGATAGACGATAGACGCGGAGGTGACGGTTTTGCCGGTACCCGGTGGACCTTGGATGAGACTGAGAGGTTTCTGCAGAACAGCTTTGACAGCTGCCATTTGAGAGTGGTTGAGCTCGGGAAGGTTTGGTGCGGAGAAACGTTTGGGCATCTGAGTTCGTAAAACTTGAGGCTCAAGCTCATGACCTAGGAGCTTGTGATACTGAGAATGGATGTGAGTGCCAGATCCAAACAACAGGTGATGGACGCACGATGTACCCGCTAACACTCTTTTCGTCGATTGCAAATTGTTTCAGAGCCGCCTGCATTCGGTCAAAGCTAGTTGCCTTCCAGACGAAATCGACAGAGAAGCCATGTGTGCAGTCGGTAGGCACCCCGTCGTTTCGTCGCAGCTCCAGGCCAATCTCATCGGAAACGTCTGCCCGAGTCAGCCTCGACTCCCTTCTACTTCAGCCGACCTACTATTGGGAATCTTGATTACACTTCCAACGCCCTCCCAGCCAGACTCGGAAGCACCAGCACTCGCCCATCCACCCTTCGAGAACGCCTGCATTCCCTCCATACCTCCCAGACCCGTACTTGTTGCGCCGACGAACTTGATTCGTAACTCGTCTCCAACCGCAAGTCTCACTTCTCCGCTTTCCAGCTTTGGCATACAGAACCAGGCTAATCGTTTCTGGTTCAAACCCATATCCCACCTGACTGCGATGTCGTTCTCGGTTTGTGACTCCTTCATCCGCTTGTCATAGTCCGCCTCGATCTTCACGAGGGGCCCGAAGATGTTCTGATACTGATAGGCGTCCTCATATCTGCCTTTTGTTTTAGCGATACGCCTAGACGCGGGGATGAGCGCACCTAAGCAAAATGGGCTGCATCTCCTCTTCCCCGTTCTGAGCATCGGCATCCTCCAACTTCGCCTGCGGATTCTCCCTCCACAGCTCCTCTAGCTTGGCGATGTGTGCCATTGAGATTTGTCTGGCTCGGAGCTGTTCTGCCTCAGACGGAACCTTGACTAGCCAAGAGAGGAAGGATCGATCGTCAATGATCGCAGACCATTGTGAGGTGTCCCAATTGATGTCTCGGGAATTGGTTAGGGCAGCGCAGGGTTGACTACGGCCGGATGGGAGCTAGTGACGACGATGAAACATTTGGCCACTTACCGGCAGAGTAGGACCACGACGGTGTCGGATTTCGCGGGTATGAATCCAAGCATGAAGACGTTCTTGCTACCGCAATTGTAGCCTGGCAAGCGATTCAATGTCAGCTCTACGCCGACCCAACCGAGGAATGGCTCTTACATTCAGGAATAGTCTCTCCTAACGCACTCTCTTTGTGTAAAATGACCTCCTTGTGCTTAGCCTTCACCAGGTGATTGACGATATGAGATGCTGAGGTATTGCCGCGAGAGTTACAGAACCACTTGCCGCAGGGCAAGCACTGCGAGCAAGATCAGCAGGCATCCTGCTGTAATCAAGAAGTACTTCACCTTGACGACGCATTGCGGGTTATGTATGCCGCAGTAGCTACCGAACCTGGATTAGCATCTCTCACAGAACGCTCTCCCAGCCAATAACGCAGAGCTCACCTGCAAGCATGCTTTGCATTCGGTTGTCCGCCCATACCATCCCATACCTGCTCAAAATCCTCATCCTCTCCACCTCTCGCCGCATCATCTCTCAACCGCGACGCCCCGGCGTCCAGCGCTAGATCCTCGATCCCCGCATTCAAATCGGATACGGACCGAAAGCTTGTTTCGTGGCGAGGCTGAGCGTCGATTCGAGAGGTGGTAGTGGTGGGCGCTGCTGAGTACGCTGAGGTGGTGTCCTCTTGATCTCCGCCATACTGAGGTGTCGCATCAGCAGGCAGAATGGAGGTGGTAAAGGGTTGAAAAATTGATGGGGTAAACGGACTTGGGAGGCACCCTCGAAATTGGTGAACGGATCCATACGGTCAGACCAGTCTCCTGACTTCTATAGCTGCGTCGCAAAGAAGAGCAGAGGATTTTCGGACAAGAAGAGAGAGGAGAAAGGAAGATTAGGTTTGGTGATTTGGATCGTCCTCCACCGAAAAGGCTCCGTCTGCTCTCTGTGGCAGTTCCCGAGGAATTTGTTTCCTCCGATTCTTCATCCATCGACTAGATTTTGCAGCCGGCACTCGAAATCGACTAACTGCATGTTCCGCTCACACGCCGAACCATAGACAGATCGTCCTTCTCGCCTTGACCGCCCTACCTCAACAGCCTCGAGTATGCTCCGCCTCCTATCTCCCGCCTCCGGCTCTTCCGGCTCCTCCTCCAGCACCCGCCGTCCCCATCCTCGCTCTCCATATCCCCTCATACGGTGCAGTCTACATGAAGCCCCCGAGCGACCCCATGAACCCGCAGAACTCATTATATAGCGATGGACCGCGAAACGACCAGATCCCCATGGGGAACTGGAAATCACCCTACCGCCGGGAAGCGGACGGAGACGATGTAGGGCGATTCGAGTGGGCATGATCAGCAAATGCATACTCGATATGGGTCCGGGGAGGATGGGGGAGGAGGATACGATTTTTGATAGGAAGGTGGAGATTATTGGCGGGAATTCAGAGGGGCTTTGGTTGGATGAGGGGATGCAAAAGTGAGTGATAGATCTGGGGATACTTCGGTGTGCAAATGTAGGGAGGGGGAGGGTGGGAGGGGAGGGCGGGTAGAATGGCGAACCCGTCCCCAGGAAGCCTAGTAAAGAAAATGTAGAGGGGTAAGCGAGAATGCATAGGGGACTGGGGAGACTCAGCCGAGGGGAACGAAGGAATTTCCGGCTGACCTAAAGAGCAGGTTTGACTTCTCAATCATCCTCCCGGCCAATCCAGCGTCTCACGACTGGCATCTCAACGCCCAGATAAAGCATCGCCTATACGGCGAGGTGGAAGGCGTAACGGAAACCGAG
>JAABUL010005285.1_pt1 | contig 16246 bp, 18 predicted proteins | sample 5559151 | NCBI WGS metagenome assembly JAABUL01 (sample SAMN10711876, study PRJNA513368) | rock metagenome | isolation source: Antarctica rocks | place: Antarctica: Victoria Land, Pudding Butte sud | reverse complement strand
TTAGAACTTTTGATGTCAATCGAGAGACTTAAGATGAATTCACGAAAGATGCAAGCAGTCGTTGATTGATCTACACTCAATAATCTCACTCAGATGCAGTTCTTCATTGACTTCTGCAATTTCTATCGACGCTTCATCAAGAACTTTTTGAAGATTGTTCGTTCAATGATTTGACTCATTCAAAAGAAGATCATATTTGAATGAAACGAAGTCTGTCAAACTGCATTCGATCACATGAAGAGACGTATGACTGAGACTTTTATACTTCGTCACTTTGATCAGACTTGCGATTTCATTCTTGAAATTGACTCATTCGACTACGTCAACGATGAAGTTCTGTCTCAATATGATGATGAAAATGTTCTACATTCAATTGTCTTCTATAGCAAGAACATGTCTTCTGCTGAATGCAACTACGAAATATACGATAAGAAACTGCTGATCATAATTTGAGCTTTTGAACACTGATGATTCAAACTGAAGCTAACTGACATTTCTATCAAGATGTTCATCGATCATCAAGCGCTCATCTCATTGATGAAAGATAAAGAGTTGAGCAGACATCAGATGCGTTGAGTTCAGAAGCTAGCTGACTTCAACTTCAAGATAATGTATCAATCTGACAAACAGAACATTAAGATTGATGCATTAACTCGTCGAGCTGACTTCGTGCCTAGAGATTTCGACGATGAACGCGTTCAATATCAAAGAACTACTATTCTGACATTGAATCAAATGAAAATCGCTGATCTAAAGAAGAATAATGATCAATCAATCTATAAACAGATTCTTGAGACTAATGAGATCGACGAGAATTGTACGCTACTTCGCGAAGCAATAGCAAGAGACGAGACACAATATGAAGATATCAAATTGAAGAATTGTCGAACTCAGAATGAAATCTTGTATCATGATAGTCAGCTATGAGTCTCGTTCAACGAGCTTCTACAAATGAATCTGATTCGTGAGATACACGATCAGTCATCAGTTGATCATTCTGATATTCTTAGAACAGTGAAGATCATAAAGCGAAATTACTATTGATCTTCTATGCGAAAAACGATAGATCGATATATTCGAAACTGCTACGTATGTCAACGTTCAAAGACATCAAGAAATAAATCAAACGACTTGCTTCAATCTCTATCTATATCTGAACAGCGATGACAAGACATAGCAATGAACTTCATTATCAATCTATCTGATTCGTACGATTACAACGCTATTCTGACTGTCATCTGCAGATTGTCAAAAGAAAGACATTATATCTCTTGCATCACTGATGATGAAGATATCACAGCTGAAAAGACAGCTGAAATGCTGATTCAATGAGTATATTGAACTCATGATCTATCAAGCTTCATAGTATCTGATCGAGATTCGCAATTCACCTCTATACTATGAAAGTTTCTTTGCAAACGACTGAGCATTTCCCTTCGATTGTTCATCGTCTATCATTCTCAGATCGATGATCAAAGCGAACGAGTCAATCAGAACGTCAAGCGATATCTTCGATTCTTCTGTTCATATATGCAGAACGACTGATCTAAGTGACTACTCATGATCGAGTTTGTCGACAATAATGTCTTGTCATCAGTCATCTTCTTGATTCTCTTCTTCATGAACAAGAACTTTCATTCTCGTATGAGCTTTGACTCTGACATCATCGAGTATGAAAGCATTCGCGAACGCTTGCAGATCGATTGAATCAAGATTATATCTGAACAAATGAACAAGACTTTGATCTTTGCTTGTGAAGCTCTGATCAAAACACGAGAACAAATGATGAATCAAGCTAATAAGCATAGAAAGAAGATCAATTACAAGATCGAATCAAAGATGTTTCTGAACGAATGAAACATCGTTACAGCGAGATCTTTCAAAAAATTGAATGACAAGATGCTCGACTCATTTCAGATCACTGAGTCTGTTGACTCATTCTATAAGTTGAAACTATCAGAGACTATGCGTATACATGACGTATTTCATTCAGAGCTTCTTCGTTCTGTCGTTGATGATTCTCTGTCTGATCAAAAGAATGAATCTTCGAAATCAATAGTGATAAACGATGAAGACGAATGAAAAATCGATGATATAATGAACTTTCGACGCTATAGAAGACGACTTCAATATCGAGTCAAATGAAAGAGCTATGACAACGATCTCAACTGATATAACGCTGACGACGACGAATTTATGAACGCTCAAGAGATGATTGACGACTTTCATATCAAATATTCAAGAAAAGCGCACTAAGAAACAACATTCATGCGAACATGAATAGTCAAGAAGAAAGAGTAATGTTACGATTCTAGTCTTCGTCTATTCTTCATCTAGTCTTCGTCTGATTTCATTCTAATCGAGTTTAGCGAAAACCTGATCTAGAAGTGATATCATTGAGACTCTGCATCATATGTGTAAGACATCAATTCAATCGAGTCTAGCACAGAGCTTAGAAACACACATATAAGAATCGAGTTCTTTTCTGTAGATACTTTTCTTTCTTAGCATTTATCTATTAGTTAAATGACATTTCTATGACTCGCTCTAGATCGATTTCTAACAATCTCATCTTATCATTGTACATTCTACAATCTCACTGCTTTTTATTGCTTCTTCATCTTTAACAGCTTAACATCATCTTACATCATTACTTTACATCTTTCAACAAACATCTCATCATGATGTTCAAAGAAAAGTTCAAAGTGACATTGACAGATAAAGATGCAGCGACTGACGTCATGTATCACACATCTTGAACAATGAAGCTTGAGAATGACAATTTCACTACTTTCATCTCAAACAATGAGAAGATGATGCAGAAAGCAGATTTAACTGAGCATCAAAACATCAAATCTGTCATCTTTTGAACAAAAATTATTTTCGAAATCAATGAAGTAGTTGAATTAGCATTCAGCAATTGATGCATTTGATTCTTTGAATGAAAATCTTTACATTACTTGCAAGATTGTGACGAAGATCTTGATGAACTGAACATTTAGCATTCGCTTCAACATTAAATTACATCAAGTCACATCATTGTTATTTGAAAGTTGTCTTTCTGTTCATGACATCTTACATAACTGAGTCTTTCGCTTACATTCAAATTCTGACATTCACGAAATTATCATTGCGAACTATTCAAACATGTCTCTGTCACACACTTCTTATTTTGAATTCATGTTTTTCACATACAACATCAATGATTCAAAGATCAAGAATCTGCATTAAGATGAATAAATGATCTTTCTTGAATTTATCTTCAGATCAATCTCAACTCATACTCAGTCAATTCTGCTTAAGAATCATGAAGATTCATCAGTTCTTCAGATATAAAGAACACACTCAAAAAAGTCTTCGATTTGTCAGAAAATCACACAGTTAAGCTAAAGATCTTCATCTCGATGATTGAACAAGATACATTTATGAATCAGTATTGAAAATTCAACAGTAGTATCAGAATAAAGCAAGACTTTTCAGCATTCAACATGTGATTCAGTCAGTCTAAAAATCACAAGCATATCATTTAAGTAGAACAAGTGACTTCAAAGAAGAATCATTTGACTATTTATCTGTCATATCGATGCACTTATCGCGATGACAAGAAGTGCTGACTTATCGAAGATTTTTCTAAACTACAGTTGATGAAGACACAGCGAGCACTGATTGCGAAGACTCAGACATTGCTTTGCAAGTTGCATGCACTCATCACATTCACAAGAATAAACAAGAAGTATGTTGATTTGCTGCGTTTTTTCGATTGCTTCGACTATCAATTTGACTTGAAGAATCACTTTGAAGTGCAGATCAATAATGACAAGTGAACTGCTATCATTCTTGTCAAATTATTTATTTTCTTCAACATGATAAATGTGAGCGTAATTCTTCATCATTCTCTCATCAAGACAGATTGAAGTTCAATCAAGTTGAAGTCAACGTTCAATCTTCACAAGCATGAGCGACAGAATGATGATAAACAAGTACTTCAGTATTGTCTTTTTGATGCATCAAATGTGATCTCAGTTCATTCAATCATGTTTGACAAGCTCAACAGAATCAAAATAGCGACAATCAGAATTCTCAATTCTGCTCATATTGACGAGAAATATTATGAATACAACGATCGCTTTCGCGATATTATACTGAGTCAAAATCTTCGTATCAAATTCATATCAGTTCTCTTTAAAGATTTGAATCTTTCAACTACTTTTGCTGAGTGAAATATCAAGCTGAATAAGTTTCAGATGTCGATCATGCAATATCTTCAGAATCTTTCTAATGATTTTGATTTTATCAAGAAACTCTTTGAAATCGAGAAGACATTGATGAATGTTGTTATCACAATGCTACTCTTAAAGCTGAGCAAGAAAGTCAAAGTGTTGAGTTCGTTCAACAACACAGCTGATACATTTGTTCTCAAACTGAATGAACAGTTTTAATGACTGAAAAATAAAGACATCATTCTGATGAATAAAAAGATCGTTTATTTTCACTTGCAGTTCACTGAACATCAGATAATCGCTCAAGACAGTTGCACATCTCACTCAGTAAACAATGATTTCACTCGACAATGATGAAATATCTTTCACGAGTTATCTGATGTCTTTTATGATCAGCTGACACATCAAATTATTGATCAGAGCAAGAAGATTTTACATAATATTAAAGATTGTTAATACAAATTGCATTAGATCAGTCTTGACACTCTGCTTCTAAAAGTCATGAGTTTGAGCAATCATTTGATGAATAAGATGCAATCTCAGAGTCAACAGAATGAACAGAGTGATAAGCAGCATGAGATACAAGATTCTTCAATTGTACAAATCAATAATGAAGAAGTCAATGTGATTCATGAAGATTTCAAGAGCAACGATAATTCACTCAATGTGAATTACAAAGATCTTAATTCTCATGTCACTCGTCAATCTTCAAAGCGAAATTATGAATTCAAACGTCATATGCTTCAGAGAATTATCAATGTCAAGCTCAATAAAATAAACAATGAGACTGAGCATGACGCTGTTATTAAGACGTTCTGCTCATACTTTCAAAGAATCAAGATGAGAAAAACTCTTGACATGAAAGATCAAGAATTCTTTCAGCGCATTGAGATTGAACTAAGTGTGAATATTCTTGAGCATGACGTGAGCGTTGTTGTCTGCATGCTGATCAACTTCGACACTACTATGCTAAAAAAATTCAAAGAAGATCATACTGTCATTCAGAAAGTCACAAAAGTTGAGAATGCAGAGATCTTTATTGCTATGACTCACAGCAACGATTCAATGCATATGTTCAATGATGATGAGCAACTTTGATCGATGAAAGAAGACATCAAGAACAATTGCTTCACGTACTACATAAACAGAAGTCTATTTGAACATCTGATTATGCTTGAATATTCTCATATGCTTCTCACTGAACAGTATCGCGCAATTCTCATCATAGATGACATCGTATTCACTGTCTGATACAAAGCTCAGATGCAGTTCTCAGTTGATTCTTCACTTCAATTCAATATGACTATTGCAATCATTGTATTAAAGAGCTTTTGCAAAATAGAATGATTGTTGACATTTCTCAACATCAATGAAATCGACATAAGAGTTGATGCATCTCAGTTTAAGCAGAATGAGATTGAAGTCATTGTAGCAATCAAGCTAGTTAAGATCTACGCTGAAGTCGAGATATCTGTCAAGAATATCATCATTCTCATAGAATATACTGCACAAGTTCAGCTACTGAAGAGAAGCTTAATCTCAGACTCAAAAGTTTGAAATGTTGAAGCATACATGATTGATTCTTTTCAAGATGAAGAAGCTGCTGTCATCATTTTATGTATGATGAGAATCAAGAAACTTGACTTCATGTCTCAATTCAATCATCTTCTAACTGTCTGTAATCATGCTTGCAACTCATTTGTTGTATTATGTAACTATGATGAACTTCAGCACAATTACGCTTGCAATCTACACATGATACAACATGTTTAAAATCTGTTCTTGATCAACAAAGTTTACAAGAAATATTCTAGTCAACAAGAATTCATTGATTTCATGAAAACAAAGTGTCAATTTCAAGAACAAAAGTCACAATGAAATGAGAACAAAGTTTGATATGCAAGCGAAGATCAAGCAACAAACTCTGCAGAAGAGCAAGAACATCATTGAGATGCAAGCAAAGCTTCTGCAGCAAATCTTGCAGAAGAGCACGCATTGCAAGAAAATAAATCTGATCAAGAGATAATATTCATCGACTGATAAACATGTTTCACAGAAGACAACATTCTTTTTCGATGTTTAAATTCTTTGTCTGCTGCTAGTTCAAGTCTGTTAAAAAGATTGAGACACTGATCACTGTGTAATACACACTGAAATACAGACATAACAACTTGCAGATACAATACACTTCAATCAACAATAAACTAGCTTAGTCTTTAAGCTGTTATGCACATCATGTGAGTGCAGATCTTCAACGTAAGCTAAAGTAAATTCATTATGTTTCAACTTTTACAGTATCACATTTGCTGCATGTAACACAACTTAATCTTTCATTCATCTGCTCATCATATTCAATGTGAGTCTTTCAATTTGCTCTCATAATCACATAAGATCATGATCTAGCATCATATGTTTCTTTCAACGAGCATCATTATCAAGATCAAGATATGTTCATTGAATTCAATCTCAGTTGATTGAATCTGCATATTTAACATCAGTTGAATACACGTCTAGTTTATCACGTTAACTCATCTCACATAGTTGAATAACAGCATCAATATTTCATCATCATCATTTATCTTATCAAACTGATTTTATTGACTCATTATAATGATTAGCTCACGTCTTAAAAAGAATATTACTATCAGATATCAGAATTTTCAACTTGATGATGAGTGTTCAACTTTCAGAAACATGACAGAGATTCTTAGAATTTTAGACATTGATAAATATCAGCTAAAGAATTTAACAAATCACGCTGAGTAATGAACTGAAAAGCATGCATCTACACTCAAGCACATCAGATTTAACAAGAAGTCAACTATCATTGACAAGCAATTAACATTATTTCTGTACAAGATCAACACATTTATGTTCAATGATTTCAAAACAAATCAAATTTTCAACATTTTAGTCACTGTAATTCAATGAATGTTCTACAACAGAAAATGCTCTGAACAAAGACGCGTCAAACAGATCAACGCATCTTTCATTCACATACAAACTAGTTCTACATCATATTCAGATGATCAATCACTCATCATCATACACAAGATTGTAAAAATTCAATGAGCATCATCTGCATCTGAGTTTTTGCAGTCACAAGAAGTCATGTCATTCATCAGAACACTTGAAAACATTGAACTTTATGCAATGATGAGTTCACACTTGAATCTGATCACTTCAAGAGAGATTTCGAAAATGAGCTTGACTTCAATTAAAGATGTACTTGATCATGATTTACATGATGACAAAGATCAATTTTATAATGTTTCGTTTCAGATGTAAATTGAACTTCTCAAAAATGACATCAGCTACATTGAGATGAACACTATCATTTACATCACAGATGATGAGATCTTGAAAATAAATTCAGACAGAACTTTTCAAGCTGTCTTACGTGATGTCTTGAATTGACTTAATCATGCTGCTCGCTTTAATGTGACTCACGCTACATCATATTCTGATAGATCAGAAACACATGTATGTAAACAGCGAACTAATGATCAGTGCAAAACTCACAGACAATGCTTTATCAATCTCAGCTTCTCGTCAAGAGCACACAAGATTCGTTGATGTTAACGAAAGCAAAAAGATTAACAAAGTGACAATTCAAAGAAATGAGATCAACACATTATCAATTGATCATGAAACAACAATTGATAATTTGATAAATCATGTATATCAATAAAGATTGACAAGAAGTTTAGATTTCATAGAGCAAAATCGAATAGACTCTACTCATATTCAGAAGCAGTCAACAGTCGTTAACATGAAAGAGAGCAATGCAAATGACACAGCTGTTCTGTTACAACGAAGAATAATGTTGACTCAACTGACAATGCAGCGTCTACTCATGTTCAGAAGCAGTCAGCAGTTATTAACATGAAAGAGAATGATGCGAATGATACAGCTGTTCTGAATACAATAAAGAATAATGTTGACTCAGTTGATAATGCAACGTCTACTCATGTTCAGAAGCAGTCAGCAGTCGTTAACATGAAAGAGAGTGATGCAAATGACACAGCTGTTCTGAATACAACGAAGAATAACATTGACTCAGCAAACAATGCAGCGTCTACTCATGTTCAGAAGCAGTCAGCAGTCATTAACATGAAAGAGAGCAATGTGAATGACACAGCTGTTCTGAATACAACGAAGAATAATGTTGACTCAACAGACAATGCAGCGAGATCTGATAGATTTGTGAAGAGTGTGCATTTACAGCGAACTGACAAGAGTGAAGATCTCATGAACAAGATTCACACGCTTTTATATTTTCATTGAAAGTGATCAAGATTCAATCATTCAAAGAAAGATACAACAAGCATCACATTAGCTGATCAAACATTGCACTATAGTAAGTCACTGAAGTATGTGTATGAACAACAAATTAATGACAAGTGATTTTTACAGAGAATGATGAAAGTTCTGAATCATCATATTCAAAGTAATGAAATTTGAACAACAAGATGCAGACTCAAGAAAACGACATGTCGACATCAGCTTTGAATAAGTTTAACATCTCAGCTTCAAATGTTGATCAGTCAATAAACATAAGTTTAGAATTGAAGTATGATAGTTCTTCATTGAAGAAAGACAAAATCATCAGCTCACATCGAGATTCAACGAGTCGAGTTGAACAACATGAAGCAACTGTATCATCTTCATCTCAGCAGATGAAATCTCAACAGAACATGATGATCTTCAATTGTTCAATTACAGAAGATCTTGCAAGAGAGTCAAATCATGTGCAATCAAACATGAATTTCAAAGATGATAAAGATAGTGAGCAGAATTTGAAGAAGCATTATGCAAAATGATTGAAATATCGAAGTCAATCTTGTTTCTTGACTAACAAGATTGAACAGACTCATGATGAAAATATCATTGACTGTTACAGAACATCTTCATGAAGAAGACAGATGACGAAATTGTGCTCAATTGTTTCTGCATGATTTTAATTATGTTAAATCTCAGTTATGCATACATTTGCAGAGAATGAACACATCATTCTTTTTATATCAGACTTTTGAAATTTTTGTGATGTTTAAGATGAAAATGTTCATGAAGAAAGAATTCAATGTCGATGATATGAGTCTTGAAAAGATAAACATGAATATCAGCAAGATTAAGAATGAAGCATGCTAATTTATTGATAAGACAATAAAGATGCTTGAATTGATTTGCCTGAATCATTTATTGCACATAGCATATGATGAGATCAACGATGCTTGTTACAAGAAGAAGTTCAATGAACATCTGAAAGAAGATACTCTCAGTACATTTCAGTCTAAAGATGCAAAGTGTTCTTTCAATAACAAGTTGAAAATTGAGTGTTCATGTGTGAACGCGAACTAATCTGCACATCTCATATCATCGAAATTTGTTAATCTAGTTATCATTTCATCAATCTTGATTGCAAACTGATTAAAGAAGATTTGAATTCATCTTGACAAGAACAATGACTTATTACATTAATAAATTCATCACGCGTATTGTGATGCAAAGATGAACGCGCTAATCATCAGATTGACATGAACAGATAGAGATCTTTTAGTGAAACAAGAGCAAGCTAGTTCTAGTCTTATATGTGTGATCACGATAAACATGTACAAGACTTGCGTTGCAGCATTGATGAGAAATTGATATCAATCTGAAAGAGCAACTTCTAGATCAAAATAATCATAGTTGATATGACAGCTCTGAGATATAAAATGAGATCGACTGATTGCAGATGAGACACATAGAAAGATGATTTAAACATTCAAAATCATTCATCTGTTTAAGAACATGAATGAAAAATCTCATAAGTGATTTGTTACAGATACATTCTTTGAATGATCATTCATACAAATGACGACATGAGTGAACATGCTGATGACAGACTTAATGATGAATCAATATGAATTAATATGAAAAGAAAAAGAAGCTCATCGAGTCAATTTAATATACTGTACATATCAAAATTTGAAAGAAATGAACAAGATACATACGAAAATCATCAATCTTCAAGAGAAAAGTTGTTAAATCATTAAGAAGTACATCAAAAAACTAGAGATCATGTGCGACACATTATGATTACAACATAATGTCAATCTATCAAAGTTTTTCAACTTTTCTCTTACAGATGTGAAATCAAATAAGCATCAAGATGTCAATTGCAAGCTTTCATCAATGTTCAATGAACTTGTCAATTTCTCAGTGATGACAATTATTGAACAACTTCAAAAGAATAGAAATAGAAAAACGCAAGAGTGAAGAGAACAAAAGTGCATTGAAAATCAATTTCAAATCAACATCAACAACTGAATGATGAAAGTTCATTGACTCAGAGTACTTAGCACATTCTTGCATCTTGAACAACTTTCAGAGACACAGTTACTTGCGTTCTCTGAAGAAGAAGATTGAGAGAAGAGATATGTTCGCTTTGAAACAGATCATCTCTACGACTTGAAGAAAGTTGAGTCTTTCTACAAAAAGCACATTTTTGAAATTATCTTCAAGATGAACTGTATCAAGATCAAAGCAATCAACAAATTCATCAATCATGTCTGAAACAAGAACGAGAAAACTGTATTCTGTATCATGAGTTCTACGAATGCATTTATTCTTTATTGAGTAAGTGACAGAGTCTTTACTTTCTGTTAATGTTGTTCTTGAAAGTTATCACATGCATAGTGAGAGAAAACATGTTCAACATGATTGCTAACGTCTAATTATGTAGTACTTTCGACTTGTTCTTAAAGTCTCAGTGACTTTAATAACTTCAAAATTGCTCAAATCTAGAATGATGAACATAGTTTGATTGTTTCAAGAAGATTTGAAAAAACTGCAGAAGTATTCAAACAAAAAGTCATCACACTTTATCATTAATATTATCAAATTAATCAATGTTGATTACAATCTACACAGAATCAAAAGACTAGTTCAGATTGACTTAAAGTGAATGAAGAGAAATTAAGCACAGATCAAGAAGAGAGTCAATCATCTTGAACAACATGAGAAGACTATCATTTATGACTTGCGCTGCGTAGATTCGGAAATCGAGATGCTGATATACGACAGACAGAATCATTGAATGCATCTAATGAACATGACATTGAAGCTCAAAACATTTCAAGTTAAAGAGTTAATCAAAGATATTAAAAATGATGATAACGATGAAGATGATCACATTGAACTCAGTAACAGAGTGAAAAACGACGATTGCGCATAGATCACATTGCTTCATACATGTGCATCAAGAAAGCGCGATGTGTTACTAGTTTATCAGTCTGTATTATAGATAGTTGTACTCACTCTTTCTTCTTTGACATTCATTGATATATTCATCAAAACTTATTGAAATCATGAAAAAATTTATATAATCAACATTAAGCTCTGTGATTCTTGATGATGTTGCAGATATTGCTTCAATGATTCAACAAATCTTCAATGATACAGACAACACTGTTCAAGCATAATCACAGATTCTCATTTTCATTCTTTCAAATAGATTCATTTGAATAACTCATTAAGAAAATCATGACTATTCAATCAACATTATGTCTGAATGTGTGCAGATCAACAATGATTCAAAGAAGCAGATGCAATATTATTTCATAAATTGACAACAATGTTCATCTGTACTGATTTCAGCTACGATCGTTCTGCATCTATGAAACGCAGCAAAGTCTAGAAAACTTCACTCATCAAAGTAATGAGAATGTCTGTCAAACGTCAGTGATCTTACAATTTGAAATCACACTTTTATTACATCACTAGTATCAATCATGAAAAGAGATAAACGAAAGACTACAAGTAAGAAAAGTGCACTCTTCTCAAAAATCATGAGTTTCGAAATTCAAGTCATCTACATGAAAATGTGCACTCAAAAAGTCTTCTCATACTTGTCAAACATTCACATACTGCAGATGATGCAAACATGAACGCAATCAATGAAGATCTGAAGTACAAAAGTATAGAAATGTTTTCTCAAGAAAGAGAAGAAACACTGTCGATGTACATGAAAAACGTATGATACTTCATTTATATCATACTTTGACTCAAAAGTTAACTTAACTTCTAATGTTTGAAAATTGAATGTCAGCTCGCTCATTTGCGAATTTGCATCAACATGAGTAACTCATGTTTTGTGATAATGACTCACTCAAAACTCATCATCGCGAATACAGAAATCATAATTTGCAAGATCTAAACTCATGAAAGTCATTTGCAAAGATTCTGACTTGAAGAGCGTACTGATTACAATCATCACGATTGATTATCAACAAGATCAATGATGTAGTTGCTTGATTGAAGAAGACACAGATGCACTTTGCTTCGTCATGATCACAATAGTTGAGTTTTATGATCTTTGAATGATTGTCATTAAGATATTATGTGCGATCGAAAATATTAAACTTGATGACTTTCATACATGTCAAAGACTACATGATGATTAATGACATTGAAACAGACATCATGAATTCAATGAATCTGTCTTGCAGTTCAATGAATCATACATCAGTCAAACTCGCGAAAATGACAGATTGACTCTGAAACATCATTTCATCAGAAGCTATGAGAACTCAATCATCAAAGTTGCACATCAGAAGATGAAATGCTTTCTTTATATATTATATATATATAGCTAGAATCATGATTATATACAGCTCATTAAGATATACAAGACATTATCACTTGTATCTGAGTAGCTGTCTTGCTCTGCTCATCATCAATAAAGAGTCTTACTGCTCGATCTTACGCTTTGTCATCAATTGCTCATTACATGCACTAATATGATGAATCAACTCAATGAGATCATTCTGATCACGTCTCTTGATATTTTCATGATCGCGCATTTCTAAATCTTGCAAGAACGTTTTCTTCATGTTTTTTGTATGAGATGAAATATGTAAGCTAGAATTATTCAATCGTTGCATTTTAACAAAGCTGCAAAGTATCTGTCTGCAAAAGAAATCATCTTCTGCAAGATCTTAAAGCTACTTTTGTCGTAAGTTGTAGAAAGTCTGAATAATCTTGTCTCTTCGAAGATAGTAGATAAATACTCAATACAATTAAAGATCTTGAATGTTCATGTCATGTTGATCAACGAACTTTGACATCACGCTCAACATCATCAACTTATGAACATGAAAGAAACTTTCTGTCGCTGAATACTTTGCGTTTGTTCAAGAACTTGCAAATCACAACATCAAATCTTTAACAGCAATTGCATTGAATGAAAAGAGAAATTTTGCAAGACAATGTCATTATACAATCATGAAAGCGAAATCTTTCTATCTACTTTTCATATAAAGCACACGACTCATTTTCTTCATTGCAAAACGTGATGCTCACAATCTCTTTATACATACTGAGTGTCTCTTGATCTTCGATCTTGCAAATCAACAAAGATTTTCAATTTCAAAGATTACGTTTAATGTGTTCTTGCAATTTGAGTACGATGATAGTTTAATCAATCGAATCAGACTTCGATGTTCTGTTAAGATGTTAAAAAAGTATCAGTGTATCTGCTTTGAAATCAGTCAAGCACATGCAATTGATTTAACTCGAGATCGAAGATCATGAAAAGTCAGCTCACAGAATCTTTCTAGCAGCTGTGTCAGACTACTGCAAAGCTCAGTTCTCTGATGAGTGAAATCATCTATTTGCACATCAAGCGAAGATACAAGTCAAAGAGATGACATTTACAATGCTTTCACAAATGATTGATTTCGCGTACATTGATATAGTCAACTGATCTCAGATTCATGATTTTGAAAATAATGATGAAATCATGAAAAAGCTAAATGAATTATTGAATCTGCTGCAAATAATAAATATGTGATTACTTGAGATCTTGCACACTATGATTGAGAGCAAAATCATCAACAATGCAAGCACTGATGTCAGATCAGATAACGTTGAATTAATTCAAGATATTGCAAAGAATGTTAATGCATGAAGTCTGACAAGTCATTACAATGTATTCATAGCAAATAGTTCAAACTTTGTGAAGACTGCAAGAAGTCAAGATTAGTGATGAGAATGAGAAAGTTAATAAGAGAAGAGTTTAAGCTGTTGCTGATATAAAATCGAGACATGAAAGAAAGAATCATTATTGAAAAACTGTCTTTACAGATTGAAAATCAAAGAGACTTGAGAATTCAAACAGAAGCATCACAGCTTTGACATTTAACACAGAAGTCAAAGAGCAAACGTGAGATCATTGCTACATCAGACGCTACAAATCAGCAATGCATGATAGACTTTCAAAGCGAGTATAACAATTTAGTTTCATTCAGCACAAGCATTGAGCAAAACTGCTGTGTTCAGACATACATGCATAGTTGATGTTCAGATAAGAAGATCGAGAAATGCTACATCAACAGAAATCATTTATTTTATTTTCTTGATCATTAATTTGTCATCTTTAATCATAAGCATATACTTCGTATGCAGATAAGATTATCAATCTTCACGAAATTAAAGTTAATCAATTTGTCTTCTGAGTCATTTTGCAATGAATGCTTGATGAGATGACTTGAATTATGTCACTTAATGTCTTGATGATTGCGCTTGCTCAAAACTTTTGACAATGTTGTCTTCATATTCTTTGTGCAAGACTCAAGAAATGATCTGCAAATCATCTTTGAAATTAAAATCAATCAAGTCGTTTTCTGAGTTGTTTTGACTTGAGTCAATGTATATTTTGAAGAGATGAATGATTGAAAGTGAAGAGTGTTCATGTATTATTAATGATGCTCTTGAGTACAACGATGTTATGAACATGTCTGAATCGATCAGAATTCAGATCTAATTCTAATTAATTTGATTAAAGCAAGTCATGACGTTATGTCTAGTTTGAATCTAGCGCACTTCTTTGAATCATTCTCAGCACTTCTTCTCGTTGTTCAGCACTTTTTTCATTCATCTCTTTCATCATTCTTTTAGACAAACACATCTGACATATTACATCACATTTGTATCGAGTCTAGCGCAGTCTCAAGTCATTATTTATAGAAGAGCTCGCACTCTTTCTCTTCTGTATTCTTAATGTCTTGTTATAGCTATTTCTAAAGAACAATACATACATATCAGTTCTGAGTCTCTTTGATTGAATGATCTAGGCACGATTTCAACATTACATTAAGAATCTCGTTTATCATACGATACAGATACTCATTACTCGTTCAATATACTTGTTCAGACAGATCGAGTCTAAAGAAATCTGTTTATCTGATGATCAACGCAATCAAAAGACAGAACAACACTAGAAAGTCTATAAAATCAACAGCGAGACTGATTGAATTGCTAGACGACTTACAGCTCATTAAGTATGCATCGTTCATCTCAATTAATAGAATCAGCGATAAAGAATCTTCATTGATTGCTAGAGAATCAAATCGATCAAGAGAATCAATCAACTCTTAAATCAAACAACAAAAATGACTTTATCTTCTATTGTCAAGCATCGCTCTTCGCTCGATTTCTTTCTTTCAAAAAACACTCGTTCAATTTAATTTCTTCTTTCTTTCTCATCATATCTCATTTCTTCAAAGAGCGTTTCGAAGTCTCATTCTTCATTGTCGAAGATAACGACTCATTTACTGAAATCATAACATCTTCTATGATTATGAAAGCTTTGAAGAAACGATGCGAAGAGCTGAAAGCTAGACTACAAGCTAGAGAGATTATCTCGTCATCATCAATCTACTCTGAGCGTTCTAGATTTCAGAAAATACTCGATTCTTCGTTGTTCATTGATGAAAAGAATTCTATGTTGAGATTGTGTCTAAATCATTCAATCAAAGAGACTCAGAACTGATATGTATGTATTGTTCTTTAGAGATAGCTATAACAAGACATTAAGAATACAGAAGAGAAAGAGTGCAAGCTCTTCTATAAATAATGACTTGAGACTGCGCTAGACTCAATACAGATGTGATGTAATATGTCAGATGTGTTTATTTAAAAGAATGATGAAAGAAATGAATGAAGAAAGTGTTGAACAACGAAAAGAAGTGCTGAGAATGATT
>JAABUL010005284.1_pt1 | contig 16249 bp, 1 predicted proteins | sample 5559151 | NCBI WGS metagenome assembly JAABUL01 (sample SAMN10711876, study PRJNA513368) | rock metagenome | isolation source: Antarctica rocks | place: Antarctica: Victoria Land, Pudding Butte sud | reverse complement strand
TTAATAATTTTTGCAAAAAATTTCGAACATTAATTAAAGATTTGTTGTTTAATTTATTTCGAGAATTTATTATTAATCTTAATTAAAATTTATTTATTAAACTTAAAAATACAAAGAAAACAATAAAAATTGCGACTTTTTGTTAATAGAATATTATTGTTGCAATTATTTGCTAAAACTTAAATACAACAAAATCTAAAAGTATAATTAATTAACAATTTGTTATATTTTTTGTTCTATTTTATCTATTGTATTCGAAGTTGTCTTCTAATTTTCAAATTATTTTTGCATTTTATTTGTAACAAAATAGAGCAAAACAAAAAGTAATAAATTTGCTATATTTATTTGATTTAATAGCATTTTATAAAATTATATAAAATTAATTAAACAAATTAATTAGTTTCTTAAAGACGCGTTTTTTTGCAATAGAAAAACTTTTTACAACAATTTTAATTTATAATAATCTCGAGTTTCTAAAAGATCAAAAAGATTAAAAAATTTAAAAAATTTAAAAATTTCGATCAATTATATTTGTTATAATAATTAAATTTTAAGATTTCGATATTGTATCTCTTTTTCGATATATATAAAATTCAAAAAAGTATTTATTATTAGCAATAACTATTGTTCTAGCTTTAATCGATAAAAGTTTTAATATTAAAATACAATATATTTTATTTTATTTTATATATATTATATCTAATTTAATAAAATTTAAATCTTCTATATTAAGAGCGCTATTCAAAAACTTTTTCGATTGTTAAAATATATCGATATAAACTTTTTTTAAATTGTATTTATATTTAAGCTTAATATACTAAAATTATATAAAACAAAATTATATTCTATAATATTAGTTTGAAGAAATAAAAGCACAACAATTAACAATATTTTTATAATTGAAAATTTTTATTTTAAACAACTAAGAGTTAATTTAAACAATTTTATTTACAATTAATATATATATTTTATTACAATTAATTTTAAGATATACAAGTATATAAAAAAACAATTTAATTTCGAAACTATATCTTTCGAATTTTGTTTAACAAATTTTATTAAATTATACTATCTATTAAATTCTAGTATCTAGAATTTAATATATTTTAGCTTATATATATAATATATATAAAAAGAATTGCATATATAGATTAGATTTTTTTGCAATATACAACAAATAAATAGCAACAACAATATATTGCTTATTTTAATAATTTTCAAACTATTAAAAGATTAATTTTTTAGAGTTATATTATTTGCGTTATTAATATTTGAATAAAATATATATTAGATTTATTGCAAAACAAGTTTTTCAACAAAATTAAAAAAACAATTTTTTGATTTAAAAAGCAATCTTATAGTTAAAACAATTTTTAAATAACTATATTGTATTAAATTAATCAAGATTTTTACAAAAAAAAAATTGCAAATTTTATATTTAATCGATTTTCAATTCTAGATTAGAAATTTTGTAATTATTAAAATTTCTATTTTTATATAGAGATATATTTTATTTTTAAGTATATTGTAAAGATAGCAAATATCAAATTGCTTTATTATATATTTTGCAAAATTACTATTATATTTTAGACAAAAATAATCGAAACGTTTAATTATACAAAGATTTTGCTATATATAATATATATAGTAAACTCTTTTGTTGCTATTAAAGAATTGCAAAATACTATTCTCTCTAATAGTTTAATAAATCTATTAAAAGAAAATAATAGCAATTTTGAAATTAATTAATTATTAAAATTATTAAATTTTAATCTAAAAACTTTTTAACAAAAGCAATTTTACTTCTCTTCTAATAGCAATTAATTACTCGAGAATTAAGTATTTAATATTTTATACTTAATATATCTTTAATTAATATTCGAATCTATTTTTGACTCGATTAGCACTAATTATTATTCGAAAAAAAAAACGCAAAAAATATATAAAATTTGATTAAAATACTATCGATCAAATTATTAATATTAAGTTTAAAAAAAAATATATAGAAAATACTATTGTCAATTTTTGAAAAAACAAATTGAAGATATTTAATAATAACAAAATAAAATACAATTTGTATTATATATTTTCGATTAATTTCGATGATATTATTAAATTTAATATTGTCGAAATCGATATTAATATTAAAATCGATATATTAAATATTGCAAAAAGTTTTTAATTGCTATTTATTTTTATAGACTCGATTGAAACACTTTCGATACTATAGATTACAATATTTTTTTAATTTAGAATTTCGATTTATTTGCAAAATTTGTTAACAAAAATTCGAATTTAAGATATCGAAAATCTTAAAATAAAAATTTAATACAAAAATTTAATACTATATTGTTTTTTTTAATTTCGAAATATAGATAGCAATACAATTTCTCTCTTTTTTTGTTTTTTTTGTTCTTTTTTTTGTTTTTTTTGGGCTTTTTTTCTTGTCTGCGCGCTTAAATATCTTTTTGTATACTAAAACTATAGTTAAAAATATATTGCGCAATTTTAACTATACTCAAATTACAATTATTCAAATAAATCGATCTTTTTTGCTTTTTATTACTTAATAAAAATACAATATTTCGAGAAAATATCTCTTGCAATATATTTAATATTATCTTTTTTAATAGTTGGCAAAATCGACAAAATATTCGCGATATTCGAGAAAATTCTATATTGAAGATTTTTTTGTTTTAAGATTTTTCACTTAATATATTGATTCTATCTTTTTTACTATTTGTAGTAGATTTTTGTTCAATACTTTTTTGTTTTCTTTTTATAAACAATATTTTAAATATATTGTTTAGCAACTATTTTGCTTTTCGTGTTTTATATTTTGTTAAAGTTAAATTAATAAATAAAAGCGTTTTAGTATTTTTTGTATTAATTGTATTTTTTTTTAATATTATTTTCTTATTGTTTTTATCTAATATTTAATCTTGTTTTAGAATATTTAGAATCTCGACACTATATTTTGATAATATATTTCAAATATTGTTAAATTCGCGTTTTAGATTTTTGTTGTTAATAATTAAATATTTCTAAGTGTTAAGAGTTTTTAATATTGTATTTAATATTATTAAAATTAAAATAAATTGCAAAAAAAAAAATTTAAAAAAATTTGTTGTTTTGCGCTCTTTTTATTTCTTTAGTTAATATTTTAATCAAAAATATTTAGATTTGTTTTTCTTCTATTTTAAGTTTAATTTTTTATATTAATTAATCGAAATTTTTTTTTCGAAATAATAGATTAAGCAATATAGATTTAATCGATTTTTTTCAAATATTAATAATATTGTATTATTTAGATTTCGATTAATAAAAAATTTTAATTCGATTTTACAATAGTAGCTATTTCTTTTTTTTAATATAGAATTGATTAATTTCTATATATTTTAAAATATATTATATCTTTTATTTATTGTTTTTGTTATCTATTTTTTGAATTTAAAATTTTTTGTCTTTGTTAAATCTTTTTGTTTGTTATTATTTTTGTAGTTTACAAAATTTTGCTTTTTTGCAATAGATTTTTTTATTAATATTTGATTTAGTATATCTTTTTTGTTTTAAATATTTTTATACTATTTCGAAAATAAAAAAATAAAATATATTAGTTCTTTGTTGTATTAATTTGTTTTATCAAATTATTAATATATTTTTGCAATAAATAAGAAAAGTATTTAAATATAGATTTTTTAAATATTTAAATTGTTAATATTTAATCTATATATATTTATACAAATTAGAATTTTCAAATATAGACAATTTTTAGATTTTTTTTTAAAAGTTTTCTAAATATATTTTTTGTTGTTTTCTACTATAGAAATTGTTATCGACTAAATTTATTTTGTTGTTTTCGACAAATAGTTTAAGATTTTTATCTATTGTCAAATACGTTTGCATATTTTGTTTATATCGATTATTTTATTAATATAAATAATTGTTTTTAAAATATTTTAAAATCTTTTAATTTGTATCGACAATATATGCTACAAATTCTCTATATATTTTTCAATATATTTTATAGAACTAAACTATATATATATTTTTAATTTGTTTAAAAATATCTTGAAAATTCGTATATTAGAAACAAATTTATATTGCTTTTTTATATTTTTTAAAGTCTTATTATTAAATATAATTAATATATTTATTATTAATATTTTAGAACGCAATTGCGTACAAAGAATTTTAAAACAAATATAATTTATTCGAAACTTTTTCTATTTGTTTACAAAATACAATTTGTCAATAGCAAATATACAAAGTTTTAATTAATAAAACTTATAATACAAAATATTGTTAAAGAAATTTTTAAATATAGCAATTTTTAAACTTGTAAATACTATTTTAGTTAAATTCGATTATTAAATACTATATAAAGAATACAATAGCAATACTAACTATGCATATAATTTTTATTGTATATACTTTTTAATATAGTTGAATTGTTATTTTTGTTTTTCAAAACTAGCAATTAATAATTAATAATTTTTTTCAACTTTTTATATTAATTGTTCTTTAAAACAAAAAGAAATATAATTATTAATACAATTTTTATTAATAATAATATAAACAACAATATCTAATATAGTAAACTTTTTTCGAATTTTATTTTTGCAATTACAATTATGTTTTCTTGTAGAATTACGTTAAGTATTTTTAGTTGTTTTTGTTTAATTTTAAATTTAAACGTATTCTTTACAATATTAATAATCTTTTTTTCGATTATCTCTTTGTTTTATATTTTGTTATTATTTATATTATTCTCTATTCTAGAATATCGCAAAAATTAAAAAAGAAAATTTAATAATAAATATTATTTGTAGTCGATACAATAGATCGAAAAAGCTATAAATCTAAATTAACAAAATAATACAACTAGAAAAAGTATCGAACAAAATAGCAAAAATATATAGAAAATAGTTGTGTTTGTATATAGATTGCGATTTTTAAAAAAAAAATTATTTTTATTTTTAAAATAGTATTATAGTCGATAATCAAGTTAGTTAGTTTTTAAAATAATACTATTAAATAGAGTATAAATAATAGTATTGCAATTAATCTATTAATAAGTATATAATTAAAATAGCAATACTAGATATGCGATTTTTAAATATATAATAAGAATTTTTTTAATATGCTATTATCAAAATAATTTCAAAATACTAGAAAATAGAAGTTTTGCTCTCAAATCTAATACAAAAAAAAGAAAACAATATTATAACAAACATTATATTCGATACAAATATATCTAGATATACTAAATACTAGTACTAATATTATATCAAAACTAATTTCTAGTAATAGTTCTAGCGCAACTCTAATATAAACGAATTTGCTAAAGTTCGATTCAGAATTTTTTTTTTTTTTTGTATTAAATCTAACTACTAAGACAAAATCGAATTTGCAATTTATAAAATTTTGATATTAATATTGACACAACTATACAACTATCGAACGCAATAATAAATTTTAAATATCAAAACTTTTTGAAGCTAAATTCAATTAAGATTGTTTTGATTTGTCGAATTTAGAAAAAAATATAATTTCTAAAAATACAAATTTTGTCTATTTAGATTATTTTAATTAATTACGTAATCTAATCTTAATTCTAGACTTTTTCAAAAAACTCAAAAAGCTCGAAAAACTCTAAAAAAATATTATTAAATCGAGTTTAAAAATAAAACGCCAATAAAACTGAAAAACTAGCTATATAAAGTAAAATTACTTTATCTGAGCTCGATATTCAGTCAAAAAGATATTTTAGATTGTAAATTGTTACAAAAATTATAGACTAATAGTTTGTTTATCTATAGATTGTTTTATCAATATTTTTTTTGTTTAAATATTAATTGCTGCGTCAACTGCTTCTATCAATTTTAATAAAATCAATCAGCTATCGAACTAGACAGCAGACAGCAAAAAAAATTCAAAACTTGTAAATAAAAACTGTATATCTAATTACAATTTCGCAACTATCTAAGCACACTTTTATACAAAATATGTATAGCTGTTAAAATCTAGTTTTAATAGAAATTAACAATTAATATATTTTTTTGTCAATTTTATTTCTTGTCCGATCTAAAAACAATTTTCAGAATTATCGACGCTTTGCGCTTCTCAAAACTAAAACTCTAATTGTAATTGTTTTCAATAGAATTATTGAAATATATATATTTATAACAAATTCTGTCAACTATTTGTACAAAACTTTCTCTCAACTTTTCTGCAATATCAAAAGTTGTTTGCAATACTAGATTAAATCTAATATTATTATATAAGTCTAACTATCTTATATATAGTTTTTGATTGTAGACAGTATCTATATAGTTGCAATCGAAAACTAATTGTCTATTTTTATTGTTTTCTATAGCAAAAGATTGTGCTAGAATTGCTAGTCTTGATTGTAATTTTTCAACTATATCAAGCAGTTGTATTAGAAAACAAATTTGCTACTACTATAGAACAATTTTGATTTTCGATATAACAGATATATAATATATATAAAAGCAAATCTCTAAAATTGTTTTTTCTATTAACAATTCTATTTTGTTTATGCAGAAAACAGTCTCTGATTGTTGAATTCTATATTTGTATTAATTTGTATATATTGTACGCTGCTGTTCAACAATCTAATTATAGAAAAGATTAGACAAATATCAAAATTAAAAATTGCTGTTTTGCAGTATAACATAATTATGCAGCAGAAAAAACGGCAAAATATAATAAAAACTGCAAAAAAAATTGCAAATCAATTGTAATTGCAAATTCTACTATTTCAAAATAGACAAATCTCTAAATAGATTTGCGATTATCAATTAATTACAAAAATACAAAATTGCTCGAATTTTCAATACAGTATAAATATCTATTAAAGAATTAACAATAGTTTTACGCAATCGACAAATAATCGATAAAATTACAATATATTTACAATTAGTAATAAATCTATTTTAAATCAAAATATTTTTATCGAGATCTTTAATTAGAAACGTGTTCTTATTTATTTTTTTGTAAAATTTTTTTACAGATTTAAATATAATCAATTTCAATATTGTTTAAGCTTGTATAAATTACGAAAACAACAACAATACAATATATAGATTTTTGTTATTAGTTTACAGAAATTGCAAAAGCAATCTGTTATAGATAATAGTATATTTGGCGCGTCTATAATTCTTGTGCATATAATTTAATACTTTTGTGCGAGTCTTTCGTTTAATAGAAACAAAAATAATATTCTATTAGAATCTATTACAGTCAAATTGTTTCAGAATTGCGTTAAAATATTCAACAAAACAAATATTAACAAAATCAAATTAATCAATATCTATATCAATATTGTCTGATTATATATAAGAAAGAGCTGCGTAGTTATTGTCTTTATACAATCTCGACAAATAAATAGCTTAATTGTTAAAATATTAGATCGAACAATTAATAGAGTTGTCGAGCAACAAAAAAGAAAAAATTAATATTCTGCAAATATAATTATAATATATATGCAGCTGTTCGAGCATTATATTGTTGTTATCGACTATTTAACAATATTTGTTTGTGCAATTGTTATAATTTGTTTGTCGAAAACAAATTCGATAAACAAATTTATCTACAAGATTTATTAATAAAATTAGATCGAAATCTTTGTATTTGCTATTTACAATTAGATTTCAAAGTTTGTAGAAACAGATTTGCAAAATATCGATATATATAAAATTTTTTTGTATTTCGATTGTATAGCAATTCTTCTCTATATACAAAAAATATATGCTAAATTTTGCGAAAATTTTAAGAAACAAATAGAAAACTATTACTATTTCTAGTATTTAGAATATCAATTGAGTCAAATCGAATATATTTAAAAAATAAAATTTTTTGTGTTATTTTTCGAGTTGTTGAACGATACTATTGTTTCAATATATAGAAAATAAATAGTATATACTCTTAATATATAATTGCAATATTGAATACGTGCCAACTAAATATAATATAGTTGTAAGTACTTAGTTTCTATACAACAATTAATCGCAATATAGAGCAAATTAATCTATATATTGTTGTTTCTCTATATATATTTTATTAAAATATTTACAAATATCTGCTACAATACAAAACTATTGTAATTGTTTTAAAATATTGCGTAATAACAATAGAAAGCAATTATTCTCGAAAAGACTTTTGAGTCGAAAAATATTAATACAATAGTTTGCAATAATTGCAATTCTTAATATTATCTAAATAGATAAGAATTGCAATAGTAATTTATCTAAATTAAAAGCAAATAATTTGTCGAGATCTTTATTCTCAAATATACAATCGATATATATTTTAAATATTTTCAGAAACTATATATCTATATAAAATTAAAATCAAAATAGTTAAAACAATTTGTATTGTCTCTATCTGCATATCAAATTTCTAAATAGAAATAAAAATTTTGTTAATATATTTTTTTTATTAAGTTTCAATCTCTAAGTCAAATAATCAAAATTAGAACTTTTAAAAAAAATATCCGAAATATTTAGTTTCAATACTTGCTAGTATAATATTGTTTTGTTTTTAAAATTTATAGTTACTTCGATATAATTCTTTTACACAGCTATTCGCAATATAAAAAATAAATTTATTTTGACAGTAGTATCTAGAAATATTTCGACAATACAAAAACTATAACTGTCAACTCTAGATAATAGTATAATTTCGAACAATATTGTATTTAAAACGAGTGTTATTCTTTTATTGCTATTTTTAATTGTAAAAATCTATTTAATTAAAATACAAATTTAGTCTTACTAAATAAATACAGTTTGCAACAATAGAATGCAATCGCAATTTCTAAAACTATCTACTATTTTTCAATAAATACAACAGTTTGCAAAAATTTTGTTTTTCTCGATATTAATCGAGTTTATCAATATAAATACAAAAATATATTTGTACAAGTTGACTAAATATATTCTATTTTAAAACTAACTTATAATGTCAGCAAATGCAAAACTGCTTTTTTTTTCGAAAATATATATAATATCTACTATCTTGATCGGCCAAGTCGAAACACAATACTGTACTATATTAATAGCAAATTCGAAAATCTATATTTCTGCAATTTTTCTGCAACAATCAAACTATACTTGTTCGAAAAATCTAATATCTATTATATATCGAACAAGAGTTTCTATATAACCGAAATAACTATCAAAAAACAAAAATTAACTATTGTGTATTTTATATCAAAATTTGCAAATTTAGTTTATACAAATAGATTTTTTATACTATCTAGTTTTAGATACTAAATTGTTCAAACAATAGAATAACTGTTCTAAATTATATTTACAATTGTTGCTCTGCTTTATAAACAATATTATGCACTAATATACTATCTTCTAATATCAATTATCGATTTAATTGTATATAGAATCTACGATTTCGAAGCTTGTCAACTTATATATCTGAATTATCTCTCTCTTGATTGTTTTGTAATAGTTACTAGCAATTTGAATATCTCGAAATAGTAGACTTTTTATAAGAAATCCGATCTTATTAATACTATCTTGAACAAATCTCTATATCGATCTACAAAAATATCTGCATCTATAACTCTTAAGTAATTGATACAACTTCTTATTATAAATCAATAGATATTCGCCATCGATTTCTGTATACTACAAAATTGAAACGTTCTTTTTATTTTGTTGTAAATTGTATTCTGTATTTTAAAGAGTGCTTACAACTATTTGTCAAAGAACAACGTTTACAATTGATTCAATTGCAACTCGAATATTGTAATAAATTGTTATCAAATCGACTTTTTCTTAAAAAAAACTATATTTAGTGCGCTCGTCTATATAAGTTCTAATAGCAAAGACAAATACACAAAATAGATCGATTTAATTTTGACTAATACAGAAAATCGAAAAAAATAAAAAGTTACAATTCTGAGCTATCTGAAGAACAAATTCAAGATCGACAATATTGCAAAATCTAAATATTGATAAAAATTTATTCTTAAGAAAATAGAAATAAAAAAGAAACTAAAAATCTTGTTTTCTGTTCAGAAACAAATCGAAGTCTGATCGCGCTATTATTTGACTAAACTAGACGCTTGAATACAATATAACGATATTTTATAAATTGTGTAGTAAATAAATAATATATTATATAATAGATATTTGCTTGTTAAGCTCTAAGAATTTCACGAACTTGGAATTGAATCAAATTAGTTTCGATAATTTTTATTATATTTTCAATTACAAAACTTTCAAATTGATTTGTTTTCTAACAAACAAATTTAGAGTAAGTTGAAACAATCTTGTGTTATTAATTTTTAAAAAACAGAAAAAGTTGTCTCGAAAAACAAACTATATTTAGAAAACAATATACAAATCTTCGACGCAAATATTGTCAAAAATATTTAGCAAATTATTAAAATAATCTAAAAAGAATCGAATATCTTTATTCGAATTTAAAAATAGCAAAATATAAAAACTCTAATATTCTTAAACACAAATTTGTATCAAAATTAGTTACGCTATAAGTACAGAAATTTACAATATTTAAAAAAATCGATACTGTTTTAAAACTATCTATCGTGCAAACTACGAAATCGAAGCAAAAAGTTGTCGAAATCAGTAATAAGCAACTAGAGAAGTCGAAAAAAAAACTAAAGTCGAAAAAACTAAAAAATCTAACAAACAAAGAGAGAAGTATATATCAAATCAATTACAGTTTATATAAGTATTAGACTAACAATTCTATTTTTGTAAACAAATACTATAGTTGTCTCAATAGTTAGATCTAATGCCAAAAAAAAAAAAAATCTTGAATCAAATTCTAGCAAATTCGCTTATATTAGAGTCGCATTAAAACTATTATTAGAAATTAGTTTCGACACAATAAATACACTAGTATTTAGTATATCTAGATATATTTGTATCGAATATAATATTTGTTATAGTATTGTTTTCTTTTTTTTTGTATTAAATTTGAGAGCGAAACTCTTATTTCTCGATATTTTGAAATTATTTTAATAATAGTATATTAAAAAAAAATCTCTTTATATGTTTGAAAATCGCATATTTAATATTGCTATTTTAATTATGTATTTATTAACAAGTTAATTGCAATACTACTATTTATACTCTATTTAATAGTATTATTTCAAAAATTAACTAACTTAACTATTAACTATAATACTATTTTAAAAATAAAAATCAAATTTTTTCTAAAAATTGCAATCTATATATAGATACAATTATTTTTTGCATATTTTTGCTATTTTGTTCGACACTTTTTCTAGTTATATTATTTTTAGACTGATCGTCGGATCGGATTTCGATTCCAATTTTTGGAATCGACCCGATCCGACAATTCCAATATTAGAAATCGATTCGAAATTCGATTCGATTTCTGTTATTTTGAAATCGAATCGATTCGATTCGACTCGATTCTCGATTTCAACGTTAGAAATCGAATCGAATTGTCAAGAACGTCAAGAATACTAAAAATAGTATAAAATAAGTTTAAATTTAGATTTTTAATTATTTTTTAGGTAATGCACAATAGTAATGCATAATATAAAAATAATCTACTATATTTATTTATTAATTAAATCAAATAGATTAATTATTTCTATTAAATTATTAATTAATTAATACTAAAAATAAAATAAATTACTAAAAATAGTAGTCTTGGCGATTCGGATCGATTTTTCGGATCGATTTTCGGTTTCAAGTCTGCAATTCGATCCGAATTGTCGGTTCCAACATTAGAAATCGAACCGACAATTCGGTTCCAACTTTTGAAACCGATCCGATCCGAACTCGGTGACCCGACCCGACACGGTCAGTCTAATTATTTTGTTAATCTAAATTTATAACTTTCTCGACTTATTGTATTGATTACAAGTAATATTTATTATCAATTTTTTTTTAATTTTTGCGATATTTTAGAATAAAGAACAATATAAATAATAATAAAATATAGAACAAAGAGACAATCGAGAAAAAGATTACTAATATTATAAAGAATATATTTAAATTTAAAATCAAATAAAAGTAATTAAAAATATTCGATATAATTTTACAAAAATATATAATTATAATTGCAAAAATAAGATTTAAGAAAAGTTTACTATATTAAATATTGTTGTTTATATTGTTGTTAATAAAGATTATATTAATAATTATATTTTTCTTATTTTAAAGAACAATTAATAGAAAAAGTTAAAAAAAATTATTAATTGTTAATTATTAATCTTAAAAGACAAAAACAATAATTTAATTATATTAAAGAATATATATAATAAAAACTATACATATAATTAGTGTTATTATTGTATTTTTTATATAATATTTAATAACTAAATTTAACTAAAATAGTATTTACAAGTTTAGAGATTGCTATATTTAAGAATTTCTTTAATAATATTTTATATTATAAATTTTATTAATTAAGATTATATATATTTGCTATTAACAAATTGTATTTTGTAAACAAATAAAAAAAGTTTCGAACAAATTATATTTGTTTTAACATTCTTTGTATACAATTGTATTCTAAAATATTAATAATAAATATATTAATTATACTTAATAACAAGACTCTAAAAAATATAAAAAAACAATATAAATTTATTTTTAATATACAAATTTTCAAAATATCTTTAAATAAATTAAAAATATATATACAATTTAGTTTTATAAAGTATATTAAAAAATATATAAAAAATTTGCAATATATATTGTTAATACAAGTTAAAAGATTTTAAAAGATTTTAAAGACAATTGTTTATATTAATAAAATAATTAATATAAACAAAATATACAAGCGCATTCGACAATAAATAAAGATTTTAAATTATTTATTAAAAACAATAAAATAAGTTTAATTAATAACAACTTCTATAGTTAAAAATAACAAAAAATATATTTTATAGAAAACTTTTAAAAAAAGATTTAAGAATTGTTTATATTTAAGAATCTTAATTTGCACAAATATATATAAGCTAGATATTAACTATTTAAATATTTAAAAAGTCTATATTTAAATATTTCTCTTATTTATTGTAAAAATATATTAACAACTTAATAAAACAAATTAATACAACAAAGAATTAATATATTTTATCTTTTTATTTTCGAAATAATATAAAAGTATTTAAAGTTAAAAAAAAATATTAAGTTAAATATTAATAGAAAAGTCTATTGTAGAAAAGCAAATTTTATAAATTACAAAAATAATAATAAGCAAAAAGATTTAACAAAGATAAAGAAATTTAAACTTAAAAAATAAATAGCAAAAGCAATAAATTAAAGATATAATATATTTTAAGATATATAAAAGTTAATTAATTTTATATTAAAGAAGAAGAATAACTATTATTGTAAAATTAAATTAAGATTTTTTATTAATTAAGATTTAAACAATATAATACTATTAATATTCGAAAAAAATTAATTAAATTTGTACTATTTAATTTATTATTTTAAAAAAAAAATTAAATTAATTAATATAAAAAATTAAATTTAAAGCAAAAGAAAAACAAATTTAAGTATCTTTAATTAAAATATCAACTAATAAAATAAAAAGAACGCAAAATAGCAAATATTTTTAAAAAAAAAATTTGCAATTTATTTTAACTTTAATAATATCGAATATAATATTAAAGATTTTTAATACTTAAAGATATTTAATTATTAATAACAAAGATTTAAAACACAAATTTAATAATATTTGAAATATATTATTAAAGTATAGTATTAAGATTCTAGATATTCTAAAACAAAATTAAGTATTAGATAAAAACAACAAAAAAATAATATTAAAAATAAAGAAAAATAAGAATACAATTAATGCAAAAAATATTAAAATACTTTTGTTTATTAATTATAAAACGCGAAAAATAAAACAATTGCTAAATAATATATTTAAAGTATTGTTTATAAAAAGAAAATAAAAAAGTATTAAACAAAAATTTATTGCAAATAAAAAAAAATTAAAAATTAATATATTAAGTAAAGAATTTTAAAGTAAAAACATCTTTAATATAAAGTTTTTTCGAATATTGTAAACATTTTGTTAATTTTATTAATTGTTAAGAAAGATAGTATTAAATATATTGCAAAAAATATTTTCTTAAAATATTATATTCTTATTAAGTAATAAAAAACAAAAAAAATCGATTTATTTAAATAATTATAATTTGAGTACAATTAAAGTTGTACAATATATCTTTAATTATAATTTTAGCGCACAAGAAGATACTTAAACGCGCAAACAAAAAAAAGTAAAAAAAAAACAAAAAAGCAAAAAAGAGAAAAAGAGAAAAAGATTGCATTACTATTTATATTTTAAAATTAAAAAAAATAGTATAACACTAAAGTTTTATATTAAATTTTTATTAATAAATTTTTAATATTTTAAATTTAAATCTTTATTAATAAATTTTGCAAATAAATTAAAACTTTAAGTTAAAAGAATATTGTAATCTATAGTATTAAAAGTATTTTAATCGAGTTTATAAAAATAAGCAAAAATTAAAAAAAAATTGCAATATTTAATATATCGATCTTAGTATTAATATCGATTTTAACAATATTAGATTTAATAGTATTGTCGAAGTTAATTAAAGATATATAATATAGATTGTATTTTATTTTGTTATTATTAAATATTTTTAATTTGTTTTTTTAAAAATTAACAATAGTATTTTTTATATATTTTTCTTTTAAGTTTAATATTAGTAATTTAATTAATAGTATTTTGATTAAACTTTATATATTTTTTGTATCTTCTTTCTTTAAATAATAATTAATATTAATTGAGTTAAAAATAGACTTAAATATTAATTAAAAATATATTAAATATTCAATATTAAATACTTAATTTTTAAATAATTGATTGTTGTTAAAAAAGAAATAAAAATTGCTTTTGTTAAAAAAATTTTAAATTAAGATTTAATAGTTTTAATAATTAATTAATTTTAAAGTTGTTATTATTTTTTTTTAATAAATTTATTAAGTTGTTAAAAAGAATAGCATTTTGCAATTCTTTAATAGCAACAAAGAAGTTTATTATATATATTATATATAGTAAAGTTTTTGTATAATTGAACGTTTTAACTATTTTTGTCTAAAATATAATAATAATTTTGCGAAATATATAACAAAGCAATTTAATATTTATTATTTTTACAATATATTTAAGAGTAAGATATATCTTTATATAAGAGTAAAAGTTTTAATAATTACAAAATTCTTAATCTAGAATTAAAAATCGATTAAATACAAAATTTGCAAAAGATTTTACGTAAAACTTTTAATTAATTTAATACAATATAGTTATTTAAAAATTGTTTTAATTATAAGATTACTTCTTAAATTAAAAAGTTGTTTTTTTAATTTTGTTAAAAAATATGTTTTGCAACAAATCTAATATATATTTTATTTAAGTATTAACAACGCAAGTAATATAGTTTTAAAGAATTAATCTTTTAATAATTTAAAAATTATTAAAACAAATAATGCGTTGTTGTTGCTATTTATTTGTTGTGTATTGCAAGAAAATCTAATTTATATATATAAGTTAAAGTATATTAAATTTTAAATATTAGAATTTAATAAATAATATTAAAAGATATAGCAAACAATATAGTAAATTATCTATTCTCTAGAAGATAATTGCATACAAAGAGCAAAAATTGCAGAATATATTGTAGTTTCTAAGCTAGTTTCAATTGAATCTAGCTTATTTAAATTAAATTAATTTAGATCTAAGTTAGTTTGCGAAACAAATTAATTAAAATTAAACAAATAGTTCTTCAAATTGTCTATTTAATACTATTTTAATTTGTAGATTTTAGATATGTTGTTATTGTATTGCGCAATATTTTTATTTAATAATAGTATATTTGTTAGCTTTTACTAATTTTTTGATCTATTAATTTAAGCTATTTAATAAAGATCTTAAACTTATTTTTAAAGCAATAACTTTATTAGTTTGTTTGCTATTATATTTGTGCTTTAAACAAAATTAATACAAATACAATTATTTTTGCAAAAATCTCTAACGTAATAAAGTATTATATCGATATAATTTAATTTATTATTAATATAAGCCTTTTTAATAAGTGCTAGAGTTGCTTAATTGTTGTTTATTAATTGTATAAAAAATACAAATTTGTATATTTTGTTTTCGACAATATCTATACAATTTAATAAATTTTTAAAATATTTTGTATAATTAG
>JAABUL010005280.1_pt1 | contig 16260 bp, 17 predicted proteins | sample 5559151 | NCBI WGS metagenome assembly JAABUL01 (sample SAMN10711876, study PRJNA513368) | rock metagenome | isolation source: Antarctica rocks | place: Antarctica: Victoria Land, Pudding Butte sud | reverse complement strand
ACGGAGCGTGAGGCCAACGGGAAGACCATAGAGGGTGGGGAAACCTAGGCGAAAGATGATGGAGCAATAATGATGGATAGACAGGAGGTTAGAGTGATCACAGTGCTTTCTGCAGTGTTGTCCGCAGTGGTTTTCTGCGGTGGTTTTCTTTACTTTGGTTCCTTTGCTTCAGAGCTTGGCGACCTCCTACTTATTGATAGTCGCAGTGGCTCCTATTTTGGGCAACCGTGGTGTGGCCAGGTGGTTCTGCACTACGCAAGTCTAGCATGTTCGTAGCTTATTAGGAGGGAGGACTATTTAGTTCCTCCTGCAGCTTCCTAACAGCATCCTTCTTTCTACCCACCACGACCTGCACCTAGTAGTCATCTTTTTCTCTGAGGGCGCAATTGCTTTAACTTTGTGCTAAAAGCTGATCTGCGTGCGGCACGCGCGAAGTCACCAGGAGGTTCTCCCACTGGCTAGTTTTAGGACTAGTATGCCTAGTGGCTTGGCGGACTATTTAGGTCCTCCTGCAGCTTCTGTAATTAATCATCTTTCCTACCCACTAGAACCTGCACCTAATAGTCGTCTGTTTTCTCCGTGGGGAATAGTGGCGGAGATCGCTGTGCGGGGAAGAGCCAAGCATAAAGTACTTCAAAGAAGCATCCTCAACATGGCAGATGGATATTCATGTGCCGGGGGCGTAGCTGTGAGTTAAGGAGAAACATTTTCACCTTTGGATATCGCAGTAGATTAACATAGGAGGGTAAGCCGATCACACGAAATCATAGCCATGATGCACCCTCGCTTCTTCGCCGCTGTGCGCCTACGTGATGTGAAATTAGCGTATAGTCTCGCAGACTTTATTTGAGGGAGGTTGGGTGATTGTAGAGGCAATTGTGGGGGGGGGAAACAGTTGAACATACCGAAGTAACTTCATGTTCCCGCATCACATGTGTACTCCTCCCACACCTCTCGAAAAGTTCTTCCCGACTCCCCATCGCCGCCCCACCCCCCGCCCTCCCAATGACCGTCCTCATACCCGTCAACGCTGGGTTCGGCAGCGTCGGTAACTGCACCTCATGTCCCTGCTGTCGTCCCCTACTCCACAACTTCCGCTTATAGGTGGTCGGATGCTGTTTCGGGCTCTTCCCATTCGAGCTCTTATTCATGATGAACAAACTTCGATAAGCCGTGATCGAGACAATCATGACCGCGACCGCGGCTTCGACCTGCAGCCAGAAATTCACCCATGCGGGGTCGACCATACCATTGATCATGCCGCCGGCGATGCGCACGACGGAGACGATCATGGTGAAGATGCTGAGGGAGAGGGTGCCGCCGAGGATGAGTTTGCGGCGGAGGGAGATGCGGACGCGCCAGAGGAGGGCGACGGGGATGGAGATCACTGGGGTGGAGGATGTGTGAGGAGGATATCAGTAGATAGGTTAGGATGATTGCTTACCAAGAATATCGGTGAAGATGTCCATGAATGCCGCGGCGCGCAAGAAGTTGGTTTGCTTGCTGATGGCGGAAGGCGTGGAGCATTTGACTAGTGGGTAGCTGTCAGCTTCGAGTCCTGCTAACCGCTTACCAATTGGGCAATCTACTCGTGGCCTAGCTGGCGGGCACCGAGACGGGTTCTGTCGGTCGGTGCTGGCAAGATAGGCCGCGAGTAGATTTATCCACTTTGGAGTAGCAATGTAAACAGAGACGGACTCACCAAGCACACTCGCATCGTAATGCGGACAGACAATGAAGATACAGCAGATAAAAAGGATGTTCAGCGCCAGCGTCATTGCCAGCACGCACCACCACCAAATTGTCAACCCCCTAACCCTCCTCAACAGACTATGAAAGAAGAAGAGAAACGAGAGTTTGACCAAGAACAGAGTCACCGAGAAGAGGAAATCAGCCGCCGTTTGGATTCTCAAGCTCCGTAGCAGCAACTGGATGAACTCGGGCGTGATGACTGTAGTGGCCGGAGTGACATTGTTCTGCTCGTAGAGGTATGGGATGTCGACGTAGCAGGTTGCGGTGCCGGCGATGAGCGTGATGACGGCCAGGAAGAAGAAGCCGTCATCGACGGTTATCTTGCGAGCTTGGATGATGCGGATGTATGTTCGACCGACAGCAAGGGAGATGGCGATTCCAAGGAGGACTCCAATGCCCGCCTACATCCGATTAGCAGGGACGTTGTCTGTGTCGTGGTAGGACAGGACGAACCTTGAAGCCAATCTCGGTAATGCGCACAGGCGGGTTCTGCATGATAAATAGATAGAGATCAATGCTGATGGAGATAAACTGACGGGCCGCGCAAAGTAGTCATGGGGTGTGAAGATGGAAAAGCACGACCTCTGTGGGCGCTTTGTAGCCCATCGCATCACCACCGGTACAAGAGACTGGCAATGGCAGCATCGGTGACGTTTGCGCTACAAGGATTTATGAGGCAAAGCAAAAGCCAAGCGAAGAGTGTGAAGAAACGGATCCAGAGTAGTGGGCGACCCCACGTTTCAATGGCATCCTTCGACCGAATTGCACTTGCGAAATGAGGTATCCCACGGTTACAGCCCACGATTTGACTGCTTTGAAGATACAGGAAAGGGCATTTTCCTGTGGCACAGTTCTCCGAGGCCGCTGGTCGGTCTCGCCTAGGCTTAGGCTGTTCGTCGATCGGCAAGTCAATCCTTTTTTTGACGAGAACCGCCACATGGCTGCATTATTTCCTCGTCACAATGCAGCATTGGCGTGAGCTTATCCAGCGTTGCGGCCGCTTCTTCAATTCACCAGTGTCGATCACTGACATAATGAGAGGCTAATCCACAATTGTATCGCGATCCGCAATGGGTTGTTTCGACCACCGCAGGCTCTCAGGAACATCGGTTGTCCCTGAACGGCAGTGTACTCCGCATTGCCAGGCGAAAATGTCGGTTCATGACGAGACATCGCTGACGCCGTATCATCGACCGCCACTGAGTTAGGGTGGACGACCGGCCCAAAACCAGACCAAAGGGAAGGTTGAGTGATCTGTGCGAAAAGATCGAAATGGGAGTCGCGAAGTTCGAAATGCTTTAAGCGTGATGAAAATGTCCAAATCGGAAGGAGAAAAGACGATAGAGATAGTAATAGCAAGGTGGATTATACAGAGCGTCAAAAGAGAATCGAGGAAGCTACGAAGACTTACGGCCGGTAAGTAATGCTTAGTCGCCAATTGAGGTACGTACCCGAGACTGCTACTTTCCTAGTCCCTCGATCTTGGCTTGTATCGCATCGACTCTTTCTCCCAAATTCCTGAGCACCTCCATAACCTCCCTGATCTCCAACACCGCCGCATCAGTCTCGACATTTGGCCGCGTGCTCTCAACCTTCTTCGCCCACCCTTCGCCATCCAAATCAATCTCCCCATCCATCTGCTCCCATTCCTCGACCCTGTCCTCGTCAGATTCGCCGTGTAAGCGGTTGTGCTTCACGTGGCGCGCTTCTCGGGTTTCGAGCAAAGCGGTGATCAAGAGTAGCGGGGAGTAGAGGATGCCCATGACGAAGTTGTTAAGTCGCTCGTAGCGGGCGGTGGGCAGCCACCACTCGAAGGGGAGAATGAGTAGGAAAATTTCGATTAGATTGAATGCTAGAGAAAAGGTGTCAGGTACTGCGTGTGAGAGGTGGATAGGCATAATCTCAATTGGAATGTTTTGTAAAGGCGCAATCGGGTCGAAGAGTGGCAGACTCACGAGCTATGAAAACGTTCTCGTCCGGTGCGCGCACGAATTGCATGGTTTTTTGAGCGAAGAGCGCCATGTATTCATCGATGGCATTGTCGGTGATATCCTCGTAGGCACTGTTGTAGAGGGCGATGAGGATGTTGAGGAGAACTGCCAAGCATTAGCGTTGACCCATTGGCTGATCTGGCCATCATGAAGGTCTGGGGAAGGCGAAGTAGCGTACTCACCAACCATTACCACGAAAGTAAAGATGTAGTACAGAACGATCCCAAATGGCCAGGCAAAGTTTTCAAATCCTCCAAAGTCTGGACTTTGCATAACGCTATTGGCCATCGCTTGCAATATGAAGCTCGTCACTTGCTTGTTGTCATCTACCTGATCCATGCCAATGAAAGCTTGCAAGAACCCGACCATCACGATGATGAGCAAGGCGAAGAAGATGAGCGATTCCTTCATCATGACTTTCAGCACCACGAGCATGGCGCCGAAGAAGCGGAAGGTGTCCAGATAAAGGAGCAGGCGCATCCAGAACATCGGCGCAGAGAAGGCAAGGAAGTTGTATGAAAGTACATTGTAGTGCCTACGAATATCCTCCCCTTGGCCGTGTGAAAGGGCCACCAGGCGCAGGACGAACGATGTGGTCAACAGTGCGTAGAGCAACAAGTTGAACACATTCCAGAATCCTAGGTAATACCTTCCAACCTTCCAGAACTTGGTCGCCTCATCGCACAAGAACCCAAAGGTCATAAGGTAGAGAATTCCTTCGACAATGTCCAGGTCGCCGGTGCTGTTGATCGTGTTGATGGCAATGGTATACAGTACCAAGAAGAGAAGGGAGAAAAAGATTTGCACGCTGTTCTGGTAGAACGGCGTTCTCATCCGATCCGGGTCGAGGTGGGTAATGTAATCTGTGGTTGCTTTATGGGTGTATGGAACAAATCGGCTTGGATCGGTATCGTCCTGGACCAGCCAGCCACGCCAAAGGTAGGAAATGCATTTCTGGTATCCGCTACTTCCTATGACTCTCAGACAGTGGAGGTCAACAGCTCGTTCGATGACATTAGCCGGTTCAGTCTCCTCGCCGTTAATGAGGATGGAGTAGCGCTTCAGGAGCAAGTCCTCGAGCAGAAACTGCTGATCTTCCTCAGACTCGATGATCAACTTTGCCAGCACTTCGCAAGCCGTTGCCCGAGCATTATGCATGTCTGCATCCCACAATTCCAGGATTGCCTGTCTCCTAAACCAGCGATTACAGACTAGCAAGCAGTACACGACGCAGGACCCATTGTCTTTCCCTCCGGCTTCCCTGGCTGTACGGACGACCTTGGGCGTTACGACGGGCGAGTTGGCCTTTGTGATCTTCCACTCTTCGAGCTGGCACGGAATGACGGCGCAGATTTGATAGCGAAGGCGGAGGGCGGTCTTGGTAACAACATCAGGAGAGATGGCGGATTGGACTACGTCATTGCTATTCGAAGGGAGAACTGTAGGTTGCGTCAGTGAACCACAAGTCAATGGCTCTAGAAGCACGACATACGGCGGCGCATCTCATCGCGAATGCCGTGATGGTCAGCGGAGCCTTTGGTGCTGAAGAGCTTCTTCCATTGCACCATTTCGAGGGCGAAGTGCCGTTGGCACTGAAAGCTTCAAGTGATACAAGTGCAGAACGAGGAGGTCTACAGCCTTGAGGAACAGCCAAGCTGGCGTTCCATGGAGGTTGTTGTCCCATACTGCCGGGTCTCTTGAGAAAGTTGGAAATGCTGCCAAGACGGTTTGGATGCTTAATTTCTTGGCGTCGCGAGGACTGGGATTTCACTTGCGAAACAGGGGTTCGGGAGACTTTGTTACATTATGTTGGGCATCGAACAAAATAAAACACTTCATGCCAGTAAAGAGCTCGAATAGATGGAGTAGATCATGCATCATTTCATAAAGCCATGAGGTATCTAGATGTCGCCTTTCACCACAGCTTCATCGCTCTCACTTTCGTCTTCATCTCCACTTATCTCCGCATTTTCCCTCTCCCGCTTCTCCATCAGCGCCTGCAATTCCGCATCATCGTTCTCAGTAACGGCTTTCGGCGCCATCCTTGTCACGCACCCACCTCCGTTTGCCTTTATATTCTTATCTATCTCGATAATGGCCAACTCCAGCGTCGTGATGCCGGTGTTCTTTTCCAGACATTGTGACGTGAGAACGTACAGCGGTGGCGAGACCAGCTTGACTTTGACTTGCGTCTCGGGCGTGTTCTGGGCTTCGGCTGCGCGCAGAGCATTCTTGACTGCGTCGATGCCTTCGTAGCCAAAGCAAGTGACTTCGACGTCGGCGCGGACCTTTGTTGGTTGAGGCGTGAGACGCTTCCCTATGTACGATTGCAACTCGTTCTTGACGATCTCGGTTGGAAATGTGACTTCATTCCAGACATCCGGGTTCCTGCCAAAGTCAGCAAGTGCTGAACTCAATGCGGCAGAACAGAGGCCTACGTAATTGAGAGCTTGAACGCGTCCACGGCATGGCCATACTTCTTGTTGAGCGGCCAGCCGATATCTTGATAGAGTGTCTCCATTGGTGTCTTGGTCTTTTCCGCAACATGCCTCATTATCGACGCCACCATCTTGCCCTTGTTGAAGCGCTCCTCGCATTTGACGATATCTTCAGGCGATACTCTTCGTTTTGACAGATCGATGTAGCCTGGTGCAATTAGCTTCCGCTGTGCGGAAAGGCCCTATTTTCCCGAGATACCCTTTTCTTTATCCACTCGCAACACTACCACCACCTCATTCCTCCCAACGCGGATGAGCTTTTGTATGCTTCGTATCCGACGCCTTGACAGTTCTGAAAGTAGGATCATGCCATCAATGTTGTCATACTCCAGCAGCTTGACGTATGCCCCCATCTCCGCAATCTGGGCAGTGTGTCAACCATGCGCTAGGCTCTCATGAAACGAGCTCTGCTCACTTGCTTGACCTGTAGCATGCGTCAGCAATATCCACAATCCCCGGATTAAAGGCAGCGTACATTGACCATGACAAAGCTATCGATCTCCGGATACTTGCCCTCATAGAAGCGACAATTGGTCAACGACATGTTGAGGGTGTTCTGTGAGTGGCCTTGAGCGGCAGATTTAGAAAGATACGTGGTATGCTAGCCGCACTTTCTCTCGTGCTCGCAGCTTACTGTAGGATGGGCGTCTTTTGGTCTACGGAAGGTAATGGGATACCTCCGAGGTAGTGAGAGAATGGCAATCGCTGCTGCCGAGGCGAAGAAGATGAATCAGAACCTTAGTCCAAGGCTATTTTTCGCGGTAAGGCTGAACATGGGTCAATGATCTGCAGTAGGGATCAAGCTTCGGCTGAGAGCGGGCCGGAGACCCTGCTACCCCCCTTAAATATGAATGATAGACTCGTGTCACTCTATGAAGTATATCATCTATCACGCACAGAGTATACGAGGCAAATCCGATCCGAAAAAGGGTGAACTCACACCACTGCCAATTGTGCATGATCAAAGCTGGTATCCTTCCCCGAATTGCATTCCTAAACCGAGGTAAATCGATCGGAAAACCCCGTCATACCCTCCTACGCCATCAACCGTACTCCAGGATGTCCCCAGATATAATACCTCTCTCTTCGATCCCTACAGTATCTGATCTCTACAAATCCTCCCGCCTGCAATCTGCCTCATCCACTACGTCTCTACCACAGCCTTCCTCAACCCTGAACAGCAAGGTATCCCTCATTCGTACATCAATCACCAATCTTGATGTCACGTCAATCGTCAATGCTGCCAATGAGTCTCTCCTAGGTGGCGGCGGTGTTGTAGGTGATACCACTCCCTTGACCGGTTTCAGCCACGCTTGCAGCGTCACCTAATACCATATGCCCTAACATTAAACAGGATGGTGCAATCCACCGTGCCGCTGGGCGTTCACTTCTCGCCGAATGCCGTACTTTGGATGGCTGTGATACAGGATCCGCAAAGATATCTTCCGGTCACGCTTTGCCGGCCTCCTACGTCATACACGCTGTCGGACCAGTCTATGCGTCCGCAAAGCGCGAGTCACCAACTTTACCCGCCGAGCTACTAGCGGGTTGCTATAATACAAGTCTACAATTGGCGGCCGCAAAGGGCGGCAGTATTGCATTCAGCTGCCTGAGCACAGGGATCTACGGTTACCCGAGTGCAGAGGCTGCCGAGGTCGCACTAGGTGTGGTGAGAGAATGGCTGGTGAAAGAGGAGGAAGAGCAAGATCAGAAATTGGAAAGAGTAGTGTTCTGTTGCTTTGAGGCCAAGGATGAGCGGGCTTATGAGAAATTGATACCGTAGTTTACACCGAGCTCGCGATACGACCTGCGAACGGTATTCAAACAGTGCGCTGACATCGAGTAGGAAGGTCTTTCCACCCACAGCTGAAGATCTCCCGCAGCCCGAAACTGCCAAAGAGACGCCACCCGTAATCGAAGGCAGCACATCCTCGCTACCTCTCGACACCCAAGCCTCATCGCTGGTAGCCGCAGCAGATAGGTCGGCGAACAACGAAGAACCCGGTAAAAAAAAGCTGAAAGTTATAAATCCGGATGTTGAGCCTGACGACTGGGAAACCATTGAGAAGCCCGAGGAGTTCCTAGAGACGGAGAGCGCAGCTGAGAAGATTGAGGCCAAGTCTGAGTCAAGAGTAAGGAAAACGGCCGGCGAGGCGATTCCTGAGATTATCGAAGAAAAGCCTGCGGCGGAGGAGAAAGAGGCAAGTGCGGTTGGTAACCATGAAAAGAACAGCCTATTGAAGGACTGGTAAGACCTCAGTTTCACGAGGGAGCTCTCTTTATTCTATCACGAGCGGATCAAGAATCAACGGCAGAAGATACGCGGGACTACTCACAAGTCATCAAGCCCTTTTCCCAAAATTTTGGAACTCCAAGCAAATACCACTGAAACTGCATCTACCAAATCCAAATTTTCAAACACTGCTTTGGTGCTTGTTCTTCCCTTTCAACCACCTCAACTTTTGATTTCTTGCTACATCTTCTCCATTCTCGCTCGTCTGCCATAACTCGCACCTTATCTATATTAGCGTTTACGAATCCTCGTCAAGCCACCAGTCAGCCATTGTAATCTTCGGGACGTCGCTCGATAGTGAGAACACCAACAGGTAAAATTATCGCTTCAATAAGCTGAGTACATTAACGAGGCAGTTTCGCACCATCAATCGTCATGGGTAGGAACCAGAGGGTCTTTTAAGGGCGAATGGGGTTGTGCGAGACCACGCTGACACACGGTATTGTTCCCTACCCCCAACCACATCAAACAGCCAAATCAAATGACGAGAATTCTCAGTAAGGGAAATACGGCTGCATTGCCCTAGGAGGTCACTTTATAAGATAAAGCTAAGATTACCACTGAGCAGATACCCACGATGTTGGCTTGGAACGTTTCTTATATTTTCCTATCTGGGAAGTTGATTCTGCCGACGAAGGCTGAAAGAAATGGTTGCCGACGCACTTTTTCAAGAAAACCTGGAAGCCACCAAACAGAATGTGGCAAGCGAGAGAGAAGATCGTTACATCCTCGCAGTGTGTATCGACATCGCGTCGAATCCTCGAGACTCCGAAAATAGTCCTCGTTCATCCGCTCACTTCTTCCTAGTTGGAGGGAGGACCCGACACTACGACAAGGCACCGATTCCTCACAGTGCTTCGTCACGACATAAAAACAACGATGCGCTCTACCTTACTTGAATGGTGACCGTTGCGGACACATCTTTTGCTAATTGGTTCAAACGATTCGTACAATCATTCGGAGCATTTATCAATAAGCACCTTTAGGTGAGGATTGAGGAAAGCTTTGGAGTCACTTACTCTAACCGTGCAAAATCGACACACGGCGGAAATTTGCAAATCGACATCATCATCTTCGGTGGAGTGTAACAGCGTTGCCACCTGACTCATCTTGGACTCATCGGGCGAGACTTTGTGACAATAGTTCGAAGAGTCGATCCAAACCCTGCATCCGTGGAGAGCTCTCTTGGTGCCTACTGTGCTATCCACAAAAACCCATGAACTTATATATATAACAGAAATTGGACAAGTCATACATCTACAAAAAGATCGAATACACTCCCACCAAGCCTCGCAGTATCTTCCTTCGTTCCAGGGCCTGTAGAATCGTGGGCACTAGCGAGTGACTTGCTATAACGATGAGGGTGTGAATGATGAGAACAACGCTGCGTGCTTCCGTGATGCTCTCTTACAGCCGGGACGTAGTGGTGGAACAAGGCTTAACGCATCGATAATTCCATCCTAAAGCTCGAAGTAAAAGTGGCCGATCTGTGGCGCTTCTAGCAACTGGTTTCAAACGATCTCACACACCTTATTCTGTATTCTTTGTGTTCTTCGACACATTCTTTCTCATACCCTAGCAGAACATCTGGGACAGCTAGAGGTCATGTTTGTAGTTGTGTGTTTATACTTGGCCCCAGGTCATCCAGTGTCCGAAGAGACTGCAAAGGCCAATCACCCAGTATTAGGGTGGACAATATCAGACGCCATAGTATTTATGTCTGTCGCCGCGGATGATAAAGCGACGTGGCCGATGTTTCACCCAGCTTACCGACCATGATATTGCATGAGTCGTAACGGCAGGTGTTAAGACCAGCGATAGATGTCGGTTCTGGCCCGCTACTTTCGACTCCAACGGTAACCCACGAGTAAGTCGGCCTTCCATAGGCGCACCAGAACATCAACCACCCCGAAGTCGGTTTACGAGCGATAATCCTCAACATTATCTTAATACCCAAGCGCATCGTATGCTTATCAAAGTGGTACGCTCACTGGGAGATCTTACGCACACCTTACCGTCCAGGCTCCCTAGGCTCCTTATTTAACTACTCAGCTATACATCAGCTTGTTCTCGTCTTCGAGCACCGGCCCCGGTGAGGAATTCGTTCTCTTCAAATTGGCCAAATTGCAAAGTCAAATTGCGCTTAAAGAATCTTTGTGGACGAAAGAGCTGAAGACACAGAAGGATATGATGCGATACCATCGTTTCCTGTCTCCAGTCGTGCTGACTGCACGATCAGCGCACAAAGGCGAAATAGCAGCCAATCCTGAGAAGAAGCTCCTGAGAGCAGCAATTGATGCGCGCCATGCGACCATACCTACTGAATGACAAACGTTTCGTTCTCAGTCGCGGCTTCTTTATCCCGTCGCTAATTGACCTGCTTCAAGGCTAAGACGGCTGACGTTTTCTGGGTTACTCGATATGCTTTTCAAGGTAGCCAAGGACCGCCAGCCGTCTATCATCTTCTTCAATAAGATTGAAGGTATATGCGGACCATCATGTGACGAAGACGTAGGTGTAACGAAGAACGCGATCCGGTGGAGTCTACTCGAATAATGGTCTGCTATCGAGTCGACCCCAGAGCGTATAACCATCATCGGAGTCATCAGTCACCCCGAGAAGATCGACGAGCCCTTTTGGTCAAGATTTAATCGCCAGGTGTTTATCCCGTTGTCCGACAAAAAGGCTAAGAAGCAACTGATCGACAAAGCTCTTTCGTTGTTGACCACGGCACACAATGTCTCCCCACAGTAAATGGACTCGAGTCTGTGTCTTGGGGTCGCCTTGCATACAGATTCCTATAAATTACAGAGTAAGCTATCAGACGGAGTGACACAGGAGGAACAAGACGCCATCCGATTCGTAATCCAGCGGATGACAGAAGAATACTTGGTCCCGATAGCGTCGACCGCAGAAGATGTCACCATCAACGAGCGCACTCACCAAGGTGATCTAAACGCAGAATTCGAACAGGACTGGAGCAACCTTGTGGAGAGTCGACCGACGCTTCTGTTGGTCGATAATGACATGGGGGAGTTCACGGTCTCCAAGCAATCCAATATCTTGGCCGATGACAAGGAACCATCAAGCGAACTTGGAAGCATACCGTAGGTGTCCTTCGAAAGACCTCGGGCAATGGAACAGCAGCACTGGAAGAGCGTCTAGCGCAGTCTACAAGGATATCGGACGGTAGCTGCGGGCTGTGTGGTCCAGCAACGGACAATGGCAGTCGCACCAAAAGCAGCACACACAATACGACTCAGAATATTGGAAGGGTTTCTGTCGGACCTTCACTTCTGTAATCCCAAGTGTCAGGAGCTCCAATCCAACATCACAGAGACTACCATGTACATTAAGGTCCCTGAGCAAGCAGCGCGAACATTGCGCAAGAGTTATAGTGAGAAGAAGGAAACGAATGTGCGCAACATGGTCGACCATCGACGTTTGTGCCATGCCACGGCGAGGTCGGAACTCGACAACTTCTACGCGGTAAGCAGAGACGTGGCGGCGTGGCATGAGAAGTTTCAAGATCTCGACGGCATCTATTATTTTTGGATGATTCGTGTCGCCTCTCACTACTCTAATTCGAGTAGTCAACAAGGCCTAGCTACGTACGCCTCCCACTTCTCGATAAAGCTCCAATTTCTCACGTACGCCCCCTGCGAAGCAACCGAAACACGAGGTTGGCTTCACACTCCGGATAGGATATAGTGTAATACATGTGCCCAGAGATATCGAAAGCCAGGGAAGTACACGCCTTTGACCCCAGAGGCACGGAAACGACGTGGGGTTCATGGAGATATTCAGCGCGACAGATGTCCATCTTGCGGCTTCAGGGAAGGGAGAATGGTCAAAATCAACGAATTGGGAATTGCAGTCTGCGACCGAGAACATTACACCTACAAAAATATGGCATCTTTACTCCAAGGCCGAAACCTCATCCTCCTCATTGTGAAAATCCGAAGTGTCGAAAAGAGCGAAGCTTGTTGCAATGGAATCCTCAAATGCAGATTTGGCATTGCTGGTTCTATCACAGGGGAGGAGAGCTACAGGACAACCGATACGTTTCTCATGATTAATGTCTACCATGACCCCGAGTATTCGAATTTGCAGCCTCAACGGGCGAAAGCCTCTGATCTTCTGTGACTGGCCGCCCACCCAGTGGCTAGTAGAATTCTATCTGACGGACCTTGGAGACCTCGCTGTTAACAAGAATTAGGATGGTTGCAATCGACAGCTAGCGATATAACAAGTAAGAAACAATAAGATACCACCTAATGCGTTTCGATTTCTTAAAGAAGAATCGATTGCGTTGAATACGATCAGGTACAATGCAATTATAACGCAATCAAAGCGTCTGATTAATACTCGACAAGGGAAAATGCAGTTTACAGAGACGCAGTTTTCGGGAAAGTGACAGCCAATCCTTGGAAGATGAACATTCTTTTCTATACTATCTATTGACATCTTTGGATAACTCCCAATGGATGAGGTCTGATGGATTTTATCAGCTCTGTTTTTCGATGTACCAGTACCACATCCTGAGATCTACACAGAGGTAGATGGATTCTCAAAGTTGAATCCGACCTACTTGCGCTTTGCTGTTGGTCTAGTGGAAAGCATATTCTATTTCGACATCTCAAGCTTCGATATCGCCATCATCACTTTCTATGCCGCACAACGAATATGCTATGAAAAGTTTCAAAGACAAGCGTCTGAAGAGATTGATAAGCGTATATGAATCCAAAGGGGATGAGACACTGTTGGTTTTTTTGACTTCCATAACCTCTGATCAGAAGAGTTCGACGTGAACTTCCTCAAGAATCTAGAGAGACTCTGCGTGGCATCGTCTCGTCTTTTAGACGGTTTCATTATCGTTGACTCTCTTGAGATGGTCGACTTGAGATATCAATTAGCTTCTCTCAAGACGTGGGCTACTTTGAATCGACAATTCAAGAAGATCCAGAATGTCATCAGGGATTGTTTCGGGGATCGCGCTGCGTTCAAGCAGCATCTTAACATCCCAGGGACTACTTACAAGATCGCTTTTTCTCGTCTCTGATTGCTGGGTCATAGGTAGAATGAACGTGTGCTGCCAGATCAGACATAAGGGAAGGCGGATGGACTTGGTGATATTTTGCGTGTTAAACATGGAGAATACCGAGTTGCGTTCAACAAAGATATCGACGAGTGTAAGAAGATCGTGCGAAGCAACTTGCTTGGATCGACCATCCTCTCGAGATGCCTCAGCTATCCCTGTTCGCAGTTTCATTGCATCCTCGCCCGTCCTCTTCTCCCCGAATCGACCAAGATGTAGTATAGCGTGAAAGAGAACACGAGATTGGAAGAGACTTGCACGGCGATACTCCGAAAGATACGAGATCTTTTCGAAGTTGCTAAAGACTGTACTCTCAAGGCATACAAGCGAAATTGTACAGTCGACTAATTGCACCAAAGATAGCAGAGACTACCTGCCGGGCCAGCAAGACATGCTGGTGCGAGAAAGAGAATGTTTGGGTCAGATATCGGAACAATAGGGAGATTGCGCACATTTATTCAATAGGATTATTCAATAGATTTGCGAGAGCTAGCGGAGATTAGAATCGCTAGCTCGTTCGCGCTATACTTAATCGAGTAATATGCTCCGCAATCTAGTAATTATCGTATTTAATCGATTTTTCTCTCTTCTTATTAAATTTTATTCTTATTAATATCTATTTATTCTACTATATCTTAATTAACTTAATTAATCGACAATAATTAAGAAGTATATACAACTATTGTTTTTGTTATTATTATTATTGTTATCTTAAGTTAATATTCTATTAACAATTCTTAATATTTATATATTAAATTAATAAAGTATAGAATATTCGAATTTAATCTAAATTAAATTTCTCTTAAATATATTTATTGTATAATACAATTTAAAAAGATAAAAATTAAATTACTTATTAATTACTTTACAATTAATATTATTAAGTAGAACAATTATATTAAATTGTTCTTCGAATTTGCTCTTTATTTTCTTCTATATAAATTATTCTATTCTTATTAACTATTTAAATTAATAAATTAATTTAATTGTTCTCTCTTTTATCTCTTTTATATTCTTAATAATGTTTGTAAATATCTCGAAATTTAATACAACAATATTCTACAATAGTATTTAATATTTATTTATATATATATTGGAAAATATATTGAAAAATATATTAAAGCAATATAAAAATTAGAAAAAATTAGAGATAAAAGTATTATATAGAAGTTTATTAATAAAACTTTTTAAACTTTTTACAAATTAGATATAAGATAGAAATTCTATTACTTTAATTATAAAAAAATTAATAAAATAATATAACTAGTTATTATTTATTTAAACAATTTAATAGAATTAATTTATAATTTTTATAAAGATAAAATAAACAATATTGCAATATTGCAGAACTTAAAATTCAAAAATAGAAGAAAGTTTTAATTATATAACAATAATATATTTATTATATTCTTCTATCTAGAGTAAATAAATAAACAATAGATTTTTTTTAATAAATAAATATTTAAAGTTTTTATTATTGTTAAAAGCTTCTTTAATTTAATTTAAACTTTATAAATATTTAATACTTTTAAAATATAAATACAAATAAAAGTTAATTTATAATTTATCGAAAATATTTATTTAGCAACAATTCTTTTAGTTAATTATTATATATATTTAGACTAATTGTTAGATCGAATTTCGATTCTAACTTTTGGAATTAATTTAATTCGACAATTTTAATATTAGAAATTAATTCGAATATCGATTTTTTAGAAATTAAATCGAATCAAATTAACTTAATTTTCGATTTTAACTTTTAAAATTAAATTAATATTAAAAAATACTAAAAGTTAATTTAAATTAACTAGTTTTAATATATTTTAAACTATTTTAGTTATTTATTATAATAACTACTAATAGCTATTATATATATATATTACTTTTGTTAAAATATTGCATTTTTAAGAAATTACTATTTATATAATTCGATTTTCGATTTTAATATTAGAAATTAATTCGATTCGACAATTTTAATATTAGAAATTGAATTAACTTTTCGATTTTAACTTTTAAAATTAATTTAATTCGATTCGAATTAGATATTTAATTCGAACTCGATAATCCAATTTAATATAATTAGTCTATATATATTTAAGAAATAATTAAATAAAATTTTGCTTTGCAATATAATATTTTTATTTTTTAAAATATTTACAAGTTAATTGAATTTTAAATAATCTTAAAAGTTTTATATTATAAAAATATTTAGACTAATTGTGTCGAGTCGATTAATCGAGTTCGAGTCAATTAATCGACTTAAATCTTAATAATTCGAATCAATATAACTCGAAGATCTTGATAAATCGATTTCTAAAATTAAAATCGAAAATCGAGTTAAGTCGAGTCGATTTCTAGAGTTAAAATCAAAAATTGACTCAAAAAAATCGACTTAAATTGCTAAAAAATAAAGTTATTTAGTAACAAATTTAATAAACAAAAATTAGATTTTAAATCTTATTATTTTTTTATCTAAATATTCTATAGTAATACAATAAAGTAATATATATAAACTATTTAATATTTATATAATAAATAGATTACAATTATTATAGTCTCTCGATAAACTTCGATTTTATATCTTATTAAAAAGTGCATAATAATATATTTAAATAATATACTTAAACT
>JAABUL010005279.1_pt1 | contig 16263 bp, 12 predicted proteins | sample 5559151 | NCBI WGS metagenome assembly JAABUL01 (sample SAMN10711876, study PRJNA513368) | rock metagenome | isolation source: Antarctica rocks | place: Antarctica: Victoria Land, Pudding Butte sud | reverse complement strand
AGGGAGAAATCCCAAGTAGGTCTGGGGCCCCAAGAAAGCACCGAAAGTGCCATGCGGCCAAGTAACCTAGTGGGTTAAAAGTCAACCTTGACCGCACCCCGAATCGAACGCGCGACTGGTGTGTCACACGCCCGTCAGGTGCCCCCTATACCGCTTAGGCAATCGTAGGGGTTAGGGGGTCATCTCGTTGCATTCTTGGTATATACAAGGGTATATTGTCTGTCTAGCTACTCAATACAGTCTCGGGACTTCGCAGATTGGTCATCCTAGTCTCAGCTTTCCTAGCTTGGTCCGGATTCACTTCCGAGTTCTTATACAGCGTCAAACTCGCCACCTAGATCTGCGGCCGCGTCGAATTCGCCATTCAGTTCTTCGAGAGTGCCTTCCTGCCTCCCGGATCTTACCATGTCGAAGCTCCTGCTTCTCGCCTTCAATAGCGCCATGCTGAGCCGTGTTATCATCCTGTTGAATTTAGTATGGCCCATCTCCTTTCTCCAGACTTCGAGCTCGCTTGCCGTGTCCTTGGCCATCAGTCCGCCAGCCGAGAAAACGAGGGGGATGAAGCGGCCGTTGGTGAGGGGTCTGACGTGTGTTGCATGCCTGCCGACTCTGTCGAGATATTTGAGCGATTGCTGGGTGATGTGGGCAGGCAGGGAGACGTTTTCCGGTGCTCGGGTGGTTGTTTTGGTGGCGTTAGCAGCGAGAAGGGTGTAGACCTTGATGTCATAGTCGATTGTGCCCCTGAACGGTCCTCTGAGGCGGATATCATTCCTCCTCCTGCCTTCGAACGAGTGCGGCTCATGTTCAGCTGTGGGATCGATGGTTTTGAGTGTAGAGTGAATGATCCGAGCGAGGGAGTCGTGTCTGGCTACTGTCTGGCGAGGCCTGGTCATGCAGAGCTCGTCGTGGCCGAGGCTGTTAGGTCTCGAGCACCAAGAGCAAGTGGTGAGGGGTGAGCAGGCAAGGGTCCGGTAATTTAGAGCTGTCGAGACCTCGAAATCGGTGAGGTAGAGTGGTTGGTAGAAGGGGATGGTATTGAGCCACTTCCAGCCGAGAGGGGAGGCCGCTTCCGCCAATAGCTTCCTCTCTGTGTCGTCCAGCGTGCCGATCAGGCTCGTCTGGGTCGTTTCCCACATGGCCTGGCATCGTTCATGCTCAGATTTGACTGCTGCCGGAGGAATGTCCTGCTGGGAGAATTGGATGTTCATGAAAGCGTCGATGTGTCGGTCTGCTGCTTCGTTTGAGGCTGCCAAGGCATGGGGTGCTACGCTGAGGTGGGATAGCACGCCGAGGCCTCCTAGGCGGAGTGGGAGGGAGAGGATGGCGTCGTCGAGTTCCTGCCTGTCTCCCTGTGGCTGATTGACCCTTCCTCTGAGCCTCATGACTTCGTTCCAGAGAGCTCGGTCGAGTCGGGTCCATTGGGCATTGATCGAGGGGTGATCTGGGAGAGACCTTTGAAGATGGCGGAGGTCTTGTTGGATGCACTGCCTGAGTAGGAGTAGGGCGTGCTGGTGTGGTAGCAAGGCGAGGTTCTGGACCTGGTCGACGAGCTTGTCGATCTTGGAGGCGAGGAAGGCGGCCTGTGACTGCGGCGAGCCAACACAGCTGCCGAGGATGTTACAACCGTGCTCCTTGATGTCTGATAGTGTCTTCTCGATGCACTTGGCCCTGTTGAGTTTAAGCGAAGAAGGAGAACTGTCGAAGAAGCTGTAGATCTTCTCCAGGGTCGAGGTGAGTTCCTGGGCCGAGGCGAGATCCGAAGTTGGCGAGAGGACATAGACATCATCCAAGTAGGCCAGAACGAGGTGGTCCGTGCCAAGAAAGGTAGAGAGCCGATCCAGGAGGGGTCTGATCGCAAGCGATAAAAGCAGAGGGCCCAAAGGATCGCCCTGTCTGACGCCTGTGGCCGATTGGAGGATGTGCTGGCCGAGGACGAGGTCGGAAGCGGCGTTGTAGGCCCATTTGGCGGTCCTGTAGAGCGAGGGGCAGTAATTCCTCAGGCTGGCTGCGATGTCGACCCTTTCTGCGGTGTTGAAAGCATTGGTGAAGTCGAGCGTGGTGAGGGTAGAGAAGGAGCGGCTGAGGCTATCGTCTAGTGCCCTTTGCACTGTCCTGACCCCCTAACCCCGGCAGTCGGCCTTGAAGTGGTGGCGGAGTAGGACCTTGGTGCACAACCTGTAGATGAGATCGCCCACGGCAATGGGCCTGTGCCCTCCATCCTTCTTCTCCAGTAGGGTGAGTCTGGAAGCGGCGAGCATCGATCGGCCTGGGGCTGTGCCCTGTCCAATCATCCCTGTCAGGCAGGTGAGCATCGCGACGACTTTGGGGCCCTTGATCGCGATTTTGAGGAGGGGAACTGTCCAGCCGGAAAAGCCAGGGGCTGTGTAGGGCTTGAAGGAGTGTATGGCGGTGAGGATGTCGTCTTCGGAAGGGGAGAGGCCAGGGATCGGTCCTGCTGTCGGTCCGAACGGTTTTGCTACTCCAGGAGGGTGTTTGGCTTTCAATGAGGCGAGGAGAGCGTTATCCATGTCCAGAACCTTGGCGTCTCCCCTGACCAAGTTTGCGGCGATGCCAAGGCGTCCCTCGGTGACGAGTTTGCCGATGCTGGCGACTGTGTTGCCTTGGGATGTTGGCCTGTGATCCGGTTGGGGCCAAGTCGCGTTGAGGAAGCTGTCCAAGTGATTTGTGGCCAATCTTCGACCTCGGGGGAGCAAGCGGGCTGCTGGTTGAAGGCCGAGCTTTGGAATGGCGAGGAAGGCGAAGAGGGTGTCTTCGGAAGGGCTGGAGATAAAGTCGGTGCAGATCTGCTGGAGTAACTGATGGAACGGCCTCAGGAGGGATGTAGGGACTGGCTTGTAGAGCGCAGGCTGATCGGCGAGCTTGAGGAAGCGGTGGTAGGTGGATAGATCGTGTTCAACGCGTTGTGGAGAGCGTGTGACAAGAGGAAGGTCCGGTGGAGGGCGTACATTGTGTGAAGTCTGTTGATCATCGGCAATCCTGTGTGGCCGCGCTGTAAGAGGCCCAACCTCAAGCGTTTCTTCCTCCTCAGAAAGTGAGCCAATACTGGGCGCCCTAGCCGGCCGTCGAGGAGGTCGGTCGGTGAAGGCGGGCCGTGGAGCCGACCGTCTGGCCAAGGAAGGGCTTTGGAAGGGGACTAGCCGGTTTCGGAGCTGCCTGGGCTGTCCTGGCGGCGATGGTGATGAGCTGGGCAATCGTGGGAGAGAGTAGGCGGAGCAGGCAGCACTCGAGGGCGACTGAGGGACAGTAGGAGGGGTGGAAGGCTCCAGGGATCCTGTGATTGGCCGAGCGTCGCCGAGGGTTCCTGCCAGCATTGGATGTAGAGGAGGTGGTCGAGTGTTGTTGACGTCGTTTGGAGTGGCGGAACGGGTGATTGAAGCGTTCTGTAAGTTAGTTGGTATCTGATGACTGGTGGTAGGAGCAATCTGAGCCGATTTGAGCGCTCTGATATCGGAACTGGAGTGAAGAGAGGAAAAGGAGTGTCTGTTTACTTCTGGGTGAAAAGGAGGTGACCGAGTGTTGTTGATATCGTTTGGTGCGGCGGAACGACTGATTGGAACATTCAGAGATTTGGTGGATATATGCTGGCTGGCAGTAGGAGCAATACGAGCCGATCTTCGCGTTCTGGTAATGGAAATGGAGGAGATAGAGGGAAAGGAGTGTTTGTCGCGCTGAGGTGGCTTGCTGGTGGTGAGCGGAGTCCTGGAGGGGGTTCCGCGCCGAATTTTTGCTGGAGGGCGATGCTGCTGTCTGAGGTATCATGGTATGTGTATCGTGGAATTCCGACACCCTCCAAGATATTGATCAGTCCAAGATAACATGGCCACCCTTGAGAAGAATTACCAGATCGCCAGGTCGTACTAGGCCCTGTGTATGTAGCCCTGTGTTAAGGTGCTAATTCAGATGCACGGTCGTTACTTGATACCCCCGAGATCACACCTCCTAGCTAGCATGACCTTTACACCGAAATGCGTTTCCCCGACGTGCACATGACCTAGGAGTTAGTGTCCTGATCTCATGTCCAAGATACTGAGCAAATGCAAGGACAGTCGCCTGGTCATATAGCTAGCTGTTGACGCGTCCAGTCATCACTATCTACCTATTTAGCAAAAGCGGGTCCTGAGCGTCCCAACTGGTGGCCAAGGAGGGACAAGATCTCTCTCAAAGACTCTTCTGTAACGACGTGTAGCTTCTCGATTTGAACAAGCTGTATACCCCTCTCAATCTTCAAAATGTAACGAGGTGAACCCCCGAGCCCCTTAATCATAAATGCCTCAACCCTCTTGGACGGCCATGGTAGCTTCTTCATACTGATCACCAAGGGCGATGATGTCGTTGATGGTTGATTTTAAGATCGTAAACAAGGCAAGACTAGCTCGCTTTACCTTCAATCTTCTATGATGGCACGTCAACACGCGACCGAGGGCAAACCGCATCCTCACAATGTCGACCGCCCAGACGAGCTCTGCGTAGGGATCAGTGTCTTTTACTCCTATTCAACCTTCTCCCACCCCATCCAACGCATTCCGTGCATCCAGCAGCTATTACAACGGCTCAAGATACGTGCTCTTCAGCGTTCGCCCGGCGGCAACATCCACGAGCTGATGACCGACCAAAAGTATGGGATTGGACGGAAAAGGTGGATACCTCATGGGATACCCGGAGGCGTTGCCAGCGGGGGAATGCACAAGACTTAGCTGGAGCCAGACTTTCAACTCGATCCAACAACAAGGTCGAGTGCAAGTGTCCGTCCAGTCAGCGCGATGATGCGCGCGGAGGGTATGAGCTAGCTCACTACGGAGATCTCACCACGTGTTTCATCATTATGACTAAAAGCCCATGTCCGCTTGCTTTATGCACTTCCTGTCCGGCAAATGAACCCAATCCATGGCGAGAAATGAGAATCTGTCGTAGCTTAATTGCGTAGGTGACGGTGGAAATCATGACGAAGCAAAAAATGCAAATGAGAATCATCAGAAGTCGGTGAGAACGCTTCAGCTTAGGAAAGCGTCGAAACACTGTGAAACCGTGGATCGACCGACGGTGTCGGGTATGCTGCAGTCGATCTCCAATTCTGAACCACTCAGTGACCTCAGGAGACAGGCAGATGCTGAGGACTCATGGACTTCGAAGGCGAGGCTGGGGGTGGATTGAACATCTCCGGTCTTTGCAGTGCCGTTGTCAGATTGAATGGGACGAAGAAGGGCTTCGTCGGGCAACATCGAGGATATCGTCAATCATCACGGAATCGGGGACGCGCTCTAGGACAGGCAATGCAGTAGCTAAGTCGTCCTAATTTGCACGTAGAAAACAAGAGCGCATCACTAATGCGTCTTCACCCCTTTGTTGGAGCCCCCATGTATTGGACGCGTCATCAGATTTCTCGTCCTCTTACATTTCTTGTGCCTGCTACACTTGCCCATAAACCATCCCGACTGCCTTCCCCTACTCTGGCTTCTTGGCAGTGACGACCAACGACACAAACCTGATGCTGTACGGCCCCTTGCCATCCTCAGGATCACCGGCTGCGACCTGCTCCACAGCATCAAACATCTTCCACCCTGCTGTCTTCTTTTTCTCCCCCCAGGGCATGGTGAATATCGGCATGACTGGCCATACCCCCTTTGCGACATCTTCGGGTGATTGAAAGTCAATTCGATTATCCAGCAACTCGACCTGGACATCCACGAACCCAAGGCCGGTGAGTGTGTCGCGGCAGAAGGTTCGGTCATGCCAGTATCCGTTCCTGGTCTGAATAGCTGTGACCTCTCGAGTCCGGGTGTTGGGGGCATCTGGGAGCAAAGTTTGGGCGTGTTGTAGGAGGAAGAAGGCGCCGTTGTGTGCCCAGGTGGTGAAGCCGAGGGTACCACCGGGCTTGAGAACGCGGAAGGACTCTGTGGTAGCGCAGCGATGTGGAGAGTTTGGACCGCAGGGTGGTGAGGGAGAGGCAAGCCGTGGAAGGCATTACGGGAAAGAAATGAACGGAGTGCGGCGGGAGTGAGTGGGAACATGATCAGTTTATTCACGCGTCAGCTTGGACGCGTAAACTAATATGCCACGAGGTGCTCACTCACCTATGATAGCCTCCATTGGCTGAGGAAGCAGGAAGTACAAGTAATTTCCCAACACATGAGTATAGGTCGCATCGGGGACGTCGAGCCTCTGCGGTCAAATATAGGTAGTCTCCTTGCAAATAAGGTCCGGGACGCTCAAGGGGACTTACTAGCGCATTGAGCTTTTCCACCCTGACATTCCCCCATCCCAGTGAATCTTTCTTGATGTTCAGCACTTCCAATGCCGACTCATCCACATCCCCAGCCGTCACTACGACCCCCTTGATCCCCTTGAGGCCGGACGTGGCCATGAGAGTTTGCGTGACCTGCCCCATCCCAGCCCCAAGGTCTAGTACATGGATCTCTGCTGCTCCAGCCTCTGAACCAAGACCAGCTTGCTTGACCAACACCTCTCCCCCCGCCGTCGTCACTCGCTCAACACCGGGGCGGCACCACATTTCAGCCATGGTAGCGGTGTACCATTGCTCAGGGTTGAACTTTGCTTCGCCTCGAGATTGGATCTCTGCCAATCGGGGGATGTCCAAAGTGGTGGCTGTAGCGGGTCGGGATACGAGGAAGACCATTGTCGGGCGATTTGTTGGATAAGACTAATCGACTCTCCAGAGGGCCCGATCTTTTTATATACTCGTAGTTCAGGGACCCGGTTCCAAGTCGCCGCCGAATTGCCCAAACGAGAATCCCATATGGTCATGTGGCGCGAGGACTTGTGGAATATACCCACGTGGTTTCAACGAGGTATGCCCTGTTGGGGGGTCCCGGCAATTCATTGGTGATTGGAGACCAAGTCACTTCCTTGGTGTTGCAAGCCGGTTCATTGATTGGCCTCCTCATCACTTTCGCATTCTTGTTAGGGGGTGTATTCCTGTGCATCATGGGTAGCTACAAGGGTATACAGTCTGCAAGGTCTTCTAATCGAGTCCTGGGTTGTTTCCAGTCCCGTTGACACCGTCATGGACCACGCCACGCAACGTATCCCCATCCAACCAAACGCCACGACTGCCGCCCTCAAATCGACGTGTATTGCCGGAACGCTCCAATGGGTGCTTGCGAGGCATTCGAGTAGTCATCGTCCGTGACAACACTTTTCCCCAACGTCAAGGTCCCAGTCTTGTCGAACGCAATGATGGTGACCTTAGTGGCTGCCAGAAACGCCTCGCTTCCACCGGAGGCCAACATGCCTGCCTTGGCGGCGACTCCGTTCCCTACAGCATTGGCGCACGGAACTGCTAGCCCGATGCCGCATGGGCAAGCTACGACGAGGGTGGCGATCGCATACTCGATTGCGAAAAAGACTTTGCCTCCTTCTTCGGCATAGTCGTTCGGGCTGCGGCGTCCAGTAAGAGAGACACTGAGCCACAAGGCCAGGACGCCGAGTGAGATGTAGACAATGATGGGCACGAATACACCCGTGAGCTTCTCCGCGAGTTTCTCGATCGGAGCTTTCCGTGAGTTGGCGTCAGAAACGGCTGAGATGATCCGCTCGAGCATCGTGTCAGAGGCGATACTGGTCACTTGCACAGTGACTGCGGAAGTCACATTGCTAGTCCCGTGACCGCTTAATGACAGGTTTAGACTCGCCAGTCAGAAAGGACTCGTCAAAAGAGGAACTGCCCGAGACGATTATCCCGTCCGTCGGCGCCGGGGGCAATGAAGATATGATCACCGAGCTCGAGGTGGTCCACAGGCACAGATAGGCTTGAGGGGTTAGGGGGTTCATCTCGTTGCATTCTGGGTATGTAGAAGGGTATATGGTCTGTCTAGCTACTTAATACAGTCTCGGGGCTTCGCAGATTGGTCGTCCTAGTCTCCGCTTGCCTAGCTTGGTCCGGGTTCAATACCAAGTTCTTCCAGAGTATCAAATTCGCCACCCAGTTCCTCGGAGGCGTCAAATGCGCCGTTCAGTTCTTCCAAAGCGCCCTCCTGCCTACCTGATCTTGCCATATCGAAGCTCCTGCTTCCCGCCCTTCAGCAGCGCCATGCTGAGCAGTGTTATCATCCTGGTGAATTTGGTAGCGCCCATCTCCTTTCTCCAGATCTCGAGCTCGCTTGCCGTGTCCTTGGCCATCAGTCCGCCAGCCGAGAAGACAAGGGGGATGAAGCGGCCGTTAGTGAGGGGTCTGACATGTACGGCATGCCTGCTCACTCTGTCGAGGTATTTGAGCGATTGCTGGGTAATGTGGGAAGGCAGAGGGACGTTGGCTGGTGTCCTAGTGATTGTTTTAGTTGCGTGGGAAGCGAGGAGGGTGTAGACCTTGATGTCATAGTCGATTGTGCCTCTGAAAGGTCCTCTGAGTCGGATGTCGTTCCTCCTCCTGCCTTCGAATGAGTGTGGCTCATGCTCTGCTGTCGGATCGATGGTTTTAAGTGTCGAATGGATGATCCTAGCGAGCGAGTAGTGCCTCGCCACTGTCTGGCGGGGCCTGGTCATGCATAGCTCGTCATGGCCAAGGCTGTTGGGTCCCGAGTACCAGGAGCAAGTGGTGAGGGGTGAACAGGCGAGGGTACGGTAGTTTAGCGCCGTGGAAACCTCGAAATCGGTGAGGCAGAGTAGTGGGTAGAAGTGGATCATGTTGAGCCACTTCCTGCCGAGTGGAGGGGCCCCTTCCGCCAACAGCTTCCTCTCTGTGTCGTCCAAGGTGTCGATCCAATTTGTCTGGGTCGTTTCCCACATGTCCTGGCATCTTTCATGTTGGGATTTCACTGCTGGAGTAGGGCTGCCTTGTTGGGAGGGTTGGATGTTCATGAACGTGTCGATATGTCGGTCTGCTGCGTCGTTCGAGGCTGCCAAGGCATGGGGTGCCACGCTGAGGTGGAGAGTACGCCGAGGCCCCCTAGGCGGAGTGGGAGGGAGAGGATGGCGTCCTCTAGTTCCTGCCTGTCTCCCTGTCGCTGGTTAACCCTTCCTCTGAGTCTCCTGACTTCGTTCCAGAGAGCTCGGTCGAGTCGGGTCCACTGTCATTAATTAAGGGGTGATCCGGGAGAGACCTCTGAAGATGGCGGAGGTCTTGTTGAATACACTGCCTGAGAAGGAGTAGGGCGTGCTGGTGCGGAAGTAGATCATCTCCAAGGTTGAGGCGAATTCCGAGGCCGAGGCGAGATCCTGGGTAGGCGAGAGGACATAAACGTCGTCCAAGTAGGCCAGAACGAGGTGGTCCGTGCCAAGAAAGGTAGAGAGCCGATCCAGGAGGGGTCTGATCGCAAGCGATAAAAGCAGAGGGCCCAAAGGATCGCCCTGTCTGACGCCTGTGGCCGATTGGAGGATGTGCTGGCCGAGGACGAGGTCGGAAGCGGCGTTGTAGGCCCATTTGGCGGTCCTGTAGAGCGAGGGGCAGTAATTCCTCAGGCTGGCTGCGATGTCGACCCTTTCTGCGGTGTTGAAAGCATTGGTGAAGTCGAGCGTGGTGAGGGTAGAGAAGGAGCGGCTGAGGCTATCGTCTAGTGCCCTTTGCACTGTCCTGACCCCCTAACCCCGGCAGTCGGCCTTGAAGTGGTGGCGGAGTAGGACCTTGGTGCACAACCTGTAGATGAGATCGCCCACGGCAATGGGCCTGTGCCCTCCATCCTTCTTCTCCAGTAGGGTGAGTCTGGAAGCGGCGAGCATCGATCGGCCTGGGGCTGTGCCCTGTCCAATCATCCCTGTCAGGCAGGTGAGCATCGCGACGACTTTGGGGCCCTTGATCGCGATTTTGAGGAGGGGAACTGTCCAGCCGGAAAAGCCAGGGGCTGTGTAGGGCTTGAAGGAGTGTATGGCGGTGAGGATGTCGTCTTCGGAAGGGGAGAGGCCAGGGATCGGTCCTGCTGTCGGTCCGAACGGTTTTGCTACTCCAGGAGGGTGTTTGGCTTTCAATGAGGCGAGGAGAGCGTTATCCATGTCCAGAACCTTGGCGTCTCCCCTGACCAAGTTTGCGGCGATGCCAAGGCGTCCCTCGGTGACGAGTTTGCCGATGCTGGCGACTGTGTTGCCTTGGGATGTTGGCCTGTGATCCGGTTGGGGCCAAGTCGCGTTGAGGAAGCTGTCCAAGTGATTTGTGGCCAATCTTCGACCTCGGGGGAGCAAGCGGGCTGCTGGTTGAAGGCCGAGCTTTGGAATGGCGAGGAAGGCGAAGAGGGTGTCTTCGGAAGGGCTGGAGATAAAGTCGGTGCAGATCTGCTGGAGTAACTGATGGAACGGCCTCAGGAGGGATGTAGGGACTGGCTTGTAGAGCGCAGGCTGATCGGCGAGCTTGAGGAAGCGGTGGTAGGTGGATAGATCGTGTTCAACGCGTTGTGGAGAGCGTGTGACAAGAGGAAGGTCCGGTGGAGGGCGTACATTGTGTGAAGTCTGTTGATCATCGGCAATCCTGTGTGGCCGCGCTGTAAGAGGCCCAACCTCAAGCGTTTCTTCCTCCTCAGAAAGTGAGCCAATACTGGGCGCCCTAGCCGGCCGTCGAGGAGGTCGGTCGGTGAAGGCGGGCCGTGGAGCCGACCGTCTGGCCAAGGAAGGGCTTTGGAAGGGGACTAGCCGGTTTCGGAGCTGCCTGGGCTGTCCTGGCGGCGATGGTGATGAGCTGGGCAATCGTGGGAGAGAGTAGGCGGAGCAGGCAGCACTCGAGGGCGACTGAGGGACAGTAGGAGGGGTGGAAGGCTCCAGGGATCCTGTGATTGGCCGAGCGTCGCCGAGGGTTCCTGCCAGCATTGGATGTAGAGGAGGTGGTCGAGTGTTGTTGACGTCGTTTGGAGTGGCGGAACGGGTGATTGAAGCGTTCTGTAAGTTAGTTGGTATCTGATGACTGGTGGTAGGAGCAATCTGAGCCGATTTGAGCGCTCTGATATCGGAACTGGAGTGAAGAGAGGAAAAGGAGTGTCTGTTTACTTCTGGGTGAAAAGGAGGTGACCGAGTGTTGTTGATATCGTTTGGTGCGGCGGAACGACTGATTGGAACATTCAGAGATTTGGTGGATATATGCTGGCTGGCAGTAGGAGCAATACGAGCCGATCTTCGCGTTCTGGTAATGGAAATGGAGGAGATAGAGGGAAAGGAGTGTTTGTCGCGCTGAGGTGGCTTGCTGGTGGTGAGCGGAGTCCTGGAGGGGGTTCCGCGCCGAATTTTTGCTGGAGGGCGATGCTGCTGTCTGAGGTATCATGGTATGTGTATCGTGGAATTCCGACACCCTCCAAGATATTGATCAGTCCAAGATAACATGGCCACCCTTGAGAAGAATTACCAGATCGCCAGGTCGTACTAGGCCCTGTGTATGTAGCCCTGTGTTAAGGTGCTAATTCAGATGCACGGTCGTTACTTGATACCCCCGAGATCACACCTCCTAGCTAGCATGACCTTTACACCGAAATGCGTTTCCCCGACGTGCACATGACCTAGGAGTTAGTGTCCTGATCTCATGTCCAAGATACTGAGCAAATGCAAGGACAGTCGCCTGGTCATATAGCTAGCTGTTGACGCGTCCAGTCATCACTATCTACCTATTTAGCAAAAGCGGGTCCTGAGCGTCCCAACTGGTGGCCAAGGAGGGACAAGATCTCTCTCAAAGACTCTTCTGTAACGACGTGTAGCTTCTCGATTTGAACAAGCTGTATACCCCTCTCAATCTTCAAAATGTAACGAGGTGAACCCCCGAGCCCCTTAATCATAAATGCCTCAACCCTCTTGGACGGCCATGGTAGCTTCTTCATACTGATCACCAAGGGCGATGATGTCGTTGATGGTTGATTTTAAGATCGTAAACAAGGCAAGACTAGCTCGCTTTACCTTCAATCTTCTATGATGGCACGTCAACACGCGACCGAGGGCAAACCGCATCCTCACAATGTCGACCGCCCAGACGAGCTCTGCGTAGGGATCAGTGTCTTTTACTCCTATTCAACCTTCTCCCACCCCATCCAACGCATTCCGTGCATCCAGCAGCTATTACAACGGCTCAAGATACGTGCTCTTCAGCGTTCGCCCGGCGGCAACATCCACGAGCTGATGACCGACCAAAAGTATGGGATTGGACGGAAAAGGTGGATACCTCATGGGATACCCGGAGGCGTTGCCAGCGGGGGAATGCACAAGACTTAGCTGGAGCCAGACTTTCAACTCGATCCAACAACAAGGTCGAGTGCAAGTGTCCGTCCAGTCAGCGCGATGATGCGCGCGGAGGGTATGAGCTAGCTCACTACGGAGATCTCACCACGTGTTTCATCATTATGACTAAAAGCCCATGTCCGCTTGCTTTATGCACTTCCTGTCCGGCAAATGAACCCAATCCATGGCGAGAAATGAGAATCTGTCGTAGCTTAATTGCGTAGGTGACGGTGGAAATCATGACGAAGCAAAAAATGCAAATGAGAATCATCAGAAGTCGGTGAGAACGCTTCAGCTTAGGAAAGCGTCGAAACACTGTGAAACCGTGGATCGACCGACGGTGTCGGGTATGCTGCAGTCGATCTCCAATTCTGAACCACTCAGTGACCTCAGGAGACAGGCAGATGCTGAGGACTCATGGACTTCGAAGGCGAGGCTGGGGGTGGATTGAACATCTCCGGTCTTTGCAGTGCCGTTGTCAGATTGAATGGGACGAAGAAGGGCTTCGTCGGGCAACATCGAGGATATCGTCAATCATCACGGAATCGGGGACGCGCTCTAGGACAGGCAATGCAGTAGCTAAGTCGTCCTAATTTGCACGTAGAAAACAAGAGCGCATCACTAATGCGTCTTCACCCCTTTGTTGGAGCCCCCATGTATTGGACGCGTCATCAGATTTCTCGTCCTCTTACATTTCTTGTGCCTGCTACACTTGCCCATAAACCATCCCGACTGCCTTCCCCTACTCTGGCTTCTTGGCAGTGACGACCAACGACACAAACCTGATGCTGTACGGCCCCTTGCCATCCTCAGGATCACCGGCTGCGACCTGCTCCACAGCATCAAACATCTTCCACCCTGCTGTCTTCTTTTTCTCCCCCCAGGGCATGGTGAATATCGGCATGACTGGCCATACCCCCTTTGCGACATCTTCGGGTGATTGAAAGTCAATTCGATTATCCAGCAACTCGACCTGGACATCCACGAACCCAAGGCCGGTGAGTGTGTCGCGGCAGAAGGTTCGGTCATGCCAGTATCCGTTCCTGGTCTGAATAGCTGTGACCTCTCGAGTCCGGGTGTTGGGGGCATCTGGGAGCAAAGTTTGGGCGTGTTGTAGGAGGAAGAAGGCGCCGTTGTGTGCCCAGGTGGTGAAGCCGAGGGTACCACCGGGCTTGAGAACGCGGAAGGACTCTGTGGTAGCGCAGCGATGTGGAGAGTTTGGACCGCAGGGTGGTGAGGGAGAGGCAAGCCGTGGAAGGCATTACGGGAAAGAAATGAACGGAGTGCGGCGGGAGTGAGTGGGAACATGATCAGTTTATTCACGCGTCAGCTTGGACGCGTAAACTAATATGCCACGAGGTGCTCACTCACCTATGATAGCCTCCATTGGCTGAGGAAGCAGGAAGTACAAGTAATTTCCCAACACATGAGTATAGGTCGCATCGGGGACGTCGAGCCTCTGCGGTCAAATATAGGTAGTCTCCTTGCAAATAAGGTCCGGGACGCTCAAGGGGACTTACTAGCGCATTGAGCTTTTCCACCCTGACATTCCCCCATCCCAGTGAATCTTTCTTGATGTTCAGCACTTCCAATGCCGACTCATCCACATCCCCAGCCGTCACTACGACCCCCTTGATCCCCTTGAGGCCGGACGTGGCCATGAGAGTTTGCGTGACCTGCCCCATCCCAGCCCCAAGGTCTAGTACATGGATCTCTGCTGCTCCAGCCTCTGAACCAAGACCAGCTTGCTTGACCAACACCTCTCCCCCCGCCGTCGTCACTCGCTCAACACCGGGGCGGCACCACATTTCAGCCATGGTAGCGGTGTACCATTGCTCAGGGTTGAACTTTGCTTCGCCTCGAGATTGGATCTCTGCCAATCGGGGGATGTCCAAAGTGGTGGCTGTAGCGGGTCGGGATACGAGGAAGACCATTGTCGGGCGATTTGTTGGATAAGACTAATCGACTCTCCAGAGGGCCCGATCTTTTTATATACTCGTAGTTCAGGGACCCGGTTCCAAGTCGCCGCCGAATTGCCCAAACGAGAATCCCATATGGTCATGTGGCGCGAGGACTTGTGGAATATACCCACGTGGTTTCAACGAGGTATGCCCTGTTGGGGGGTCCCGGCAATTCATTGGTGATTGGAGACCAAGTCACTTCCTTGGTGTTGCAAGCCGGTTCATTGATTGGCCTCCTCATCACTTTCGCATTCTTGTTAGGGGGTGTATTCCTGTGCATCATGGGTAGCTACAAGGGTATACAGTCTGCAAGGTCTTCTAATCGAGTCCTGGGTTGTTTCCAGTCCCGTTGACACCGTCATGGACCACGCCACGCAACGTATCCCCATCCAACCAAACGCCACGACTGCCGCCCTCAAATCGACGTGTATTGCCGGAACGCTCCAATGGGTGCTTGCGAGGCATTCGAGTAGTCATCGTCCGTGACAACACTTTTCCCCAACGTCAAGGTCCCAGTCTTGTCGAACGCAATGATGGTGACCTTAGTGGCTGCCAGAAACGCCTCGCTTCCACCGGAGGCCAACATGCCTGCCTTGGCGGCGACTCCGTTCCCTACAGCATTGGCGCACGGAACTGCTAGCCCGATGCCGCATGGGCAAGCTACGACGAGGGTGGCGATCGCATACTCGATTGCGAAAAAGACTTTGCCTCCTTCTTCGGCATAGTCGTTCGGGCTGCGGCGTCCAGTAAGAGAGACACTGAGCCACAAGGCCAGGACGCCGAGTGAGATGTAGACAATGATGGGCACGAATACACCCGTGAGCTTCTCCGCGAGTTTCTCGATCGGAGCTTTCCGTGAGTTGGCGTCAGAAACGGCTGAGATGATCCGCTCGAGCATCGTGTCAGAGGCGATACTGGTCACTTGCACAGTGACTGCGGAAGTCACATTGCTAGTCCCGTGACCGCTTAATGACAGGTTTAGACTCGCCAGTCAGAAAGGACTCGTCAAAAGAGGAACTGCCCGAGACGATTATCCCGTCCGTCGGCGCCGGGGGCAATGAAGATATGATCACCGAGCTCGAGGTGGTCCACAGGCACAGATAGGCTTGAGGGGTTAGGGGGTTCATCTCGTTGCATTCTGGGTATGTAGAAGGGTATATGGTCTGTCTAGCTACTTAATACAGTCTCGGGGCTTCGCAGATTGGTCGTCCTAGTCTCCGCTTGCCTAGCTTGGTCCGGGTTCAATACCAAGTTCTTCCAGAGTATCAAATTCGCCACCCAGTTCCTCGGAGGCGTCAAATGCGCCGTTCAGTTCTTCCAAAGCGCCCTCCTGCCTACCTGATCTTGCCATATCGAAGCTCCTGCTTCCCGCCCTTCAGCAGCGCCATGCTGAGCAGTGTTATCATCCTGGTGAATTTGGTAGCGCCCATCTCCTTTCTCCAGATCTCGAGCTCGCTTGCCGTGTCCTTGGCCATCAGTCCGCCAGCCGAGAAGACAAGGGGGATGAAGCGGCCGTTAGTGAGGGGTCTGACATGTACGGCATGCCTGCTCACTCTGTCGAGGTATTTGAGCGATTGCTGGGTAATGTGGGAAGGCAGAGGGACGTTGGCTGGTGTCCTAGTGATTGTTTTAGTTGCGTGGGAAGCGAGGAGGGTGTAGACCTTGATGTCATAGTCGATTGTGCCTCTGAAAGGTCCTCTGAGTCGGATGTCGTTCCTCCTCCTGCCTTCGAATGAGTGTGGCTCATGCTCTGCTGTCGGATCGATGGTTTTAAGTGTCGAATGGATGATCCTAGCGAGCGAGTAGTGCCTCGCCACTGTCTGGCGGGGCCTGGTCATGCATAGCTCGTCATGGCCAAGGCTGTTGGGTCCCGAGTACCAGGAGCAAGTGGTGAGGGGTGAACAGGCGAGGGTACGGTAGTTTAGCGCCGTGGAAACCTCGAAATCGGTGAGGCAGAGTAGTGGGTAGAAGTGGATCATGTTGAGCCACTTCCTGCCGAGTGGAGGGGCCCCTTCCGCCAACAGCTTCCTCTCTGTGTCGTCCAAGGTGTCGATCAAATTTGTCTGGGTCGTTTCCCACATGTCCTGGCATCTTTCATGTTGGGATTTCACTGCTGGAGTAGGGCTGCCTTGTTGGGAGGGTTGGA